>JACCDT010158797.1_pt1 | contig 20065 bp, 32 predicted proteins | sample 7446291 | NCBI WGS metagenome assembly JACCDT01 (sample SAMN15323446, study PRJNA562643) | freshwater metagenome | isolation source: river surface water | place: USA:Blue River Watershed | collected 2017-08-17 | reverse complement strand
GCTTTGGTATTACATAAGAGTTATTTGTAAATAATACCAAAGTAAAAGGGTATATTATGCATAGATTTGAATTAAAACTTGTAAGTGAAATTTTACAAGAAGGTAGCTTTTCTAATTTAATTAGACCGAGATTTTTTAAGGATGATGTTTCAGCGCACACATTTCTTGTAAACTTTTCTAAAAAATCTCCTACTGAACATATAGATTATGGAATAGACTTATTAAAAAATCATAAAGTATTAGGTCATTTAAAATCTATTATCTTTCGTGAATTAATGAATCATCCAAATATTTCAAAAGAGCAAATAATAACTGCTGGTAATAATTTACCAAAGCACTATCTTCTTAGGGGTGATATGATACACTATGAAAGGGCGTTGTCAAAATTTAATTAAATTATTATAATTTTATCCATTTTTATAAGTATGTTGTCTCATTTCATCTAATATTATAGAGTTAAAATAGGCGTGTTCACACATAAGTATAAATTAAAAAAGGCTTGCACATGCAAGCCTTTTTGTTTATAATACCTATATCACTCACCACTACTAAAGAGGCTTTACTAATGGCCATCCATAACGATACTATCACTGGCTACAAAGTATTCAACCACGACTTTACCTGCCGTGATTATGATTTTCAAGGTGTGGGTACAACTCATACTTATGAAGATACTCCCGTACTTTGTGAATCCGGATTCCATTTTTGTACCACCCTACAAGATTGCTTTAAGTACTATGATATCAACTCACATATGATTGTGTGTGAAGTACAAGCCACGGGCTATACGGATGCCGAAGAGGATTGTTCCAAGCGGACATGTCAGAGTCTTAGTATTATTCGTCAAATGTCACTTGATGAGGTAGCCCATCATATTACCGATAGTCGGTGGGCGTATTGGTGGGCTAGGGATATCGGAAACAAGGATATTATGATTAACCGTATTACCGATAGTAAGTATGCTTATTGTTGGGCTAGGGATATCGGAAATAGGGATATTATGATTGACCGTATTTCCGATAGTAAGTATGCCTATTATTGGGCTAAGAATATCGGCAACGCAGATATTATGATTGACCGTATTACCGAGAGTAAGTATGCCTATTATTGGGCTAGGGATATTGGCAACAAGGGTATTATGATTGACCGTATTACCAATAGTCATTATGCCTATTGTTGGGCTAGGGATATCGGCAACAAGGATATTATGATTAACCGTGTTACCGATAGCGTGTATGCGTATTCTTGGGCTAGGTATATCGGCAATAGGGATATTATGATTGACCGTATTACCGAGAGTGAGTGGGCCTATTGTTGGGCTATGAATATCGGAAATCAGGATATTATGATTGACCGTGTTACCGATAGTGAGTATGCCTATTGGTGGGCTAGGGATATCGGCAACACAGATATTATGATTGACCGTATTACCGATAGTCGGTGGGCGTATCATTGGGCTAGGTATATCGGAAATCAGGATATTATGATTGCACGGTATCCGGATATTGAGGGGTGACTCGCACAAGGGTATATTGGCTGATATAATAAAGAGGATAAAATAATATGTGGATATGCGTAGATACCTTGCCAAGTGTTCCTGACGATTGTATAGTGGTTGTATTATTGAAACAAACTAATAATGGTTTTGGAGGCAGTCCTACTCCACTTTCTCATCGAATTAAAATTGCTAATTATAGTCCTACTAAAAAAGTATTTTCCTTTGACGGTATTTTTAACGCTAATCATTTGATTACCCATTATATGTTATTACAGAGAGACCCATATGACCACTGCTAAGCAATTGATTGATTATTTAAAATCAATACCAGAGGATACTTTGATTGAAGTGATTAGAACTGAGTATACTTTAGGAAATACTACAATTACTAGCTTTGTACCTTTAGATTTAACAGAGTATTCGGATAATTTATTGCTATGTGATTATACAAAAGATATTGGTTCAATTTATGTTGGTAAATTTGTGTTGTTTTTAGGAGATGATTAAATGATTTCATTTCCTAAATCTAATAAGATTGATGCCGTAGTTGCTATGAACGGTACTAAGTAATTTCACTTTATTATGTAATCAAAAATATTGAGACACTAACTTTGCTTGGAGTAATTTTACAAAATTAACTGTACATGTAAATTCATATTTATTTCTTTACTTTAACGAAATACCATCTATAAACATATTGAAATATGTTGAAAATAGGGCAATAGAGCCTTGTGTTAAATATCATCTGATTCTAGATTTTTTAGAATAATTAATTTACATTTACTTACACTTAGCGAGTTGTATTCTTCCCATAGTTATCCTATAATAGCTACATCAACAAACAACGAGGTGTATTTAAATGGCTCACATGATTGATTTCTCCAATAACCGTGCAAATGTTGCTTACGTAGGCGAAACTCCTTGGCATCAACTTGGAAAAAAGCTTACAGAAGACGCTTCTTTGGAAGTATGGTGTCAAGAGGCGGGGATGGAATGGGAAGCTAAAAAGGCTAAGGTATTCTTCAATGATGAAGATAATACTACCCATGAATCAGAAAATTTCATTGTCTATCGCTCCGATACTAAGAAAGAACTTGGGGTTTGTTCTGACCGCTATAATATCGTACAACCAAAAGAAGTTGTTGAATTTTATCGTGACATCGTAGAAACTCAAGGGTTTAAGCTTGAAACTATGGGATGTTTGGATGGTGGTAAGCGAATTTGGGCGTTGGCCCGTACTGGCGTAGGCTTTCGTGTTAATAACACTATTGATGAAGTTGGCGCTTATCTTCTTCTTGCTACAAGTTTTGATGGAAGTTTGGCTACAGTGTCTCGTTTTACCAGCGTTCGTACTGTTTGTCAGAATACATTGACAATGGGACTTAATGAAAAGGGAAATAAAATTTCTGTTAGTCATAGCACTAAGTTTGACGCTAGCAAGATTAAAGAAGAATTGGGTATCTTTGAAAATATTACTTCTAAGATGAATGAAGAAGTGAATGAGATGGCTAAGCGTAAGGTATCTGATAAAGAAGCTATGCGTTTCATTATCGACATTCTTGAAGGTAAAGATGCTAAGCCGGAAGATATTTCTACACGTAATATGAATATCATTAAGAATGTTTATGACTTGTATAAGGGTAATGGTAAGGGGGCTACTCTCATGAGTTCCGAAGGTACTCTTTGGGGTGCTGTTAATTCAGTTACCGAATACATCGACCACCATGTTAAGTCTCGTTCTGATAATAATCGCCTTCGCAGCGCTTGGTTCGGCACTGGCGAAAAGGCTAAGAATGATGCTTATGCATATGCCTTGAAGCTTGTTGCGTAATGTAAGGGGCGTTAGCCCCTTTTTATTTTAGGTGTTATATGTCAGCTATTAAAAACTTACTTGAAATATTATCAGAAGATGAGTATAATCCATCAATAAACTTCCCAGCAGATTTTTTAGAAAATGAAATAGAGGACGAGTGATGTACATAATTTCAAATTTTTATGACTATTATGATAGCATGGCTTATGTGTATGGTGTCGATAAAACTATTACTTTTAATCGTTCTAGCGACTTCTATAAAAATATCAATCTATCTGATGTTTTTAGTAAATCATTACAAAATGTTATCTATAGGTTTGTATATATTAATCGTTCAATTAATCAAAATAGTCAAGGGCGTCTTCTAATAATGCCAGATACGATATACCGCATTCATGAAAATTTGAATGATAATACTTACACCGTTAATCCATCGATGAGTAAAACTCTTAGATGGCTTTTTAATAATAATGTTAGCGAATTAAACGCTAACATGGAATATATAAGAACTACATTACAAAAACATATTCAATTACCATACTTTCTATTAAGCGGAACACATGACAATATTACAGTAACTATCCCAAAACTATATGAACTAGGTATTCAAGATGTTATTCCCGCTGACGTTTGTTATCAATTAATAGAAATGCAATTATCAAAGTTATTGGGAAATCATGATGATAAGTTAGTAACCATTTCTAATGATGATAGGGTTATTCAACATGGATTTGATTTGAAAAAAAGTTTTAGAAAATGACTTTATTAAAGACAGAAGGCATAATTCGATATAATCCACAACGAGCAAATTTAAAAAAGACTAGACCGGCTGACCAATACTTTTTAACAATCGACTTTCCAAACTCTATCGGTGAATATTATCGTTATTGGATAAAGAAAAGATATGGATTGTTTATTAATTCACCTGCATATGGGTGTCATGTTACAGTATTAGATGGTAGACATGCTGTAAATGAAGATTATATTAAACATTGGAAAAAATATGATAATCAAGTAATTGAGTTGTATTATAGTCCAGAAATATATCAACATTGGAAATTTTGGTGTTTACCTGTTATATCAAATGATGCTATAATGATTAGGCGTGAATTGGGATTTTTAAATGATATTCCACTACATGTTACAATAGGAAGAATGTTATGAACAATGTCATAGAAGTATTACTATTAGATTTGATTGAAATATACTTCAAGGGGAACTATAATCACTTGATGGAGTTATATGACTTTTTGTATATGACAGAGGATGAATATGCTATCTTCGTAAAAACAGATGTCATCCCTAAAGAAACTATTGAATATATTATTGGATATTACTTTACAGGTGATGTAAAAGAGTATACAATTAAAGAATTAGAAAAGTTAAGAGACTGTCCATTCTGCGGGGCTTGTAATGAATTAGAAGATAAAATAGACGTGGTATACCCTAATAGGAATAAATCACTTTATTTTGTTAATTGTAGTAATTATGAATGTGGCTCTTCTATGTCTGGATTAACTAAATTTGAAGCAATTGCAAAATATAATAGACGAGTAATAAAATGACCCCTATTTTTTTAGGTAAAGCTGGTTCACATTCATATGGCACTGCTACCGAAAATTCAGATAATGACTTTAGAGGTATTTTTGTAGCAGAAGAAAAATATATTCGTACTCCATTTTTTCATCAATATGAGTATCGTGACCCAAATGAAAAAGATTCAGTTAGTTATGAGTTGAATAAATTCATGCAATTGTATACTGATTGTAATCCTAATATTATCGAATTACTATGGATTGAAGAATCTGATATTATTATTGATACACCATCTTATAGATATCTTCGTAGCTACCGTGAACAACTACTTTCATCAAAAGTAGCTTTCACATTTTCAGGATATGGTATTTCACAATTAAAACAAGCTAAGAATCAATCTAATTGGGCTAACTCACCACAGCCAGAAAATCCACCTAAGCAAACTGACTATGTTTCTTTAGTAGTGAATTATACTGATAGTAAAGTCTTCAAAATTAATATTGAAGATTATCATGATGATTATAGACTTGTTCATTATGGTAATCAAATCTATGGGGTATATCAAGAATCGGGTTATACAACATATAGTAAGAAAAATTTCCATTTAAACACTAATTCAGAATCATTTGACCACACTACTTTAGAAGGTATTCGCAAAATTCCATTATTTGTAGTTAAATTCAATATTGAACAATATAAAGCTGATTTAGAAAAACATCGTAACTATTGGAATTGGAAATCTCTCAAGGATAAAAAGATTGCATTATTCGATGTCATTGAACAAGAACTAAAAACCCGTTCTACTGATGTATCTGCTAAAGATATGGATATTGATTCAGTAGTTAATACAGAAGACGTAGCTAAAACTGTAAGCCAGCTTTCTACTTCTAATCTAAGGGATTTACTACATCTATGTCAACGACATTTAGATTTCAGAGATAGTTCTGATAAAGTAGATTGGAAACATCTTAGTCATTTAGTTAGACTATTCAGAATGGCAGAGGAAATTCTCACTACAGGGAAAGTTATTGTAAAACGACCTGATAGTCAATACTTAAGAGATATTCGTGCGGGTAAGTATTCTTATTCAGAGATTTTAGAGTGGGGTGAGAAAATGGATAAAAAAGTCAGGGAAGAATTATACCCAAATACTAAGCTTAGAAAAAAACCTAACTTAGACTTAGCTACAGAAGTATTAATCAACATTCAAAATCATATTTGGTTTAATCATAAATTGGGTGAATAATGAGCAACTATTATAGTTTTAAAGAAATAAGTGATGAGTATACTTATTATGATGATATACGAGAATCTTTTTTATTTGGTAATCTTACAGCAAATCAATTTGCGACTCACTATGCTGATTTAGCAAATAAACTAAAAGAAGTGGCTATCGAGCTATTAGACAAAGAAAGTGAAAATGATGATTTGCAGGAAGACATCTCAAATTTAGAGAGTCAAATCGAAGACCATGAAGAATATGAATTAGATACCACTAAGTTAGAGCAATTCTATTATAAATGTAGAGATTATACATTGCCTGATGAAATACATAAGGTTTTAAGTGACTTTTTCTATAATAGGATTGGGCGTATTCTTTAGGAATACGCTACATCATTCTTTAATATAATGTACTTACTCATGATTACAAAATCATTATTTGTAATCATGATATTTTCATTCTCAGAAAAGCATAATACTAATGAATAAGTTGAACGAATATCCCCATCAAATCTCTTTATGCTTAATGCTATATTAATTTCATCCTCAGACAAAAAATTAAACATGTGATATTCAAATGCCACATAAACACATTCAACCGTTGATAATATATTCTTCATAGCATGAGTATATTCCGATGAATAAACAAGGGCTATGTTTTTACTATTATCTAAAATATACTTATGTGGTGATAATTTCTCAGCTATTTTATTTGTATTATATTTAAAAAGTTCCATCTATTCACCCTATAAGAATAATTGATCCGTTTAATGATAACGTACCACCGGCTTCTATGGTAGAATTACCAGATACGCTTAGAGTATGATTACCATTTACAGTTTCATTAACATTTCCTGTCACATTTAATGTAACATCTCCGTTAATAGTAATATTTGCATTTTTACAGTTTAATATATAATCACCATTAGCAATTTCAATAACTTTATTACCGCCGTGTATTTTTTCATAATCCCCGCCGCCTATAGCCGTGATCCTATCATTAGCTATACCTAAGTAATAGTTTTTACATAAGTTATAAAGCCCTTCAATAGTTTTTAATACTGCATTTTTACCGTGAAACTCGAAATAATTTCCATAACGATCTTGCAATGATAATCTCTCATGATTAGGGGTATCATCCATTTCAAATAACTGTCCACTATCAGACTGAGTAGCATTATTATATGGGTATTTTGGTTGTTGGGTATTCTGAGGCTCTGTAAATGACTTTCCGTTAGCACCTTCCATAGTAGGGTAGTACGTGCGTTTTGGGAAGTACTTGGCACGTGCAAACGCATTGCCAGTATATGTTTTAGCAGTAGGAGGGGTTGGTTTTAGATTAGAAAATCCTTTATCGGTATTTGTACTCACATGTAGTCCGGGAATTACTAATTGCACTAATGGCATTTGCATATCTATGCCATCTAAGAATATTCCATATACAACGGTGCCTAAAAGTAAATGACCAATGTCAGAACTATTTCCATTGGGGGAAGTACCAACCAAAGCCCACGGCAAAGCGTCTGTAGGTAATGCTGTTTTATCTTCTGTGTGAATACCAAAACATCTTACTTTAACTCTCCCCATGTTCTCTGGGTCTAACACGGCTTCTACTACCCCTATGAACCAATAGCTACCACCTTGACCTATAAAGTTAAATTGTCCAATCATGATAGTAATGTCGTCCTGTCATAGTCTTCGTGGTTATCGTGGTAAACGTCTCTTGTGATTTCCATTACAGTTGTATATTTTGTTTGTGTAAAAATATGCCTAACTGCTGTTACTAAGTATTTCCCTGAAAGATATTTATCGAGTGGTTGTTTATCATTATCTCGTGACTTGTTGGGGTAATTCAAATTAATAACACTTCCTACTAGAATATCTGAATTACCAGCCACTTGTAATACAATTTTTAATCCATTGGTTAATAAATTAATTTGAGTATTGCGTTTAGCTATATTCTTAAATTTGTCGCCTTGATGTGATTCAGATATGGGTAAACACTTTAAGAATCCTTGAAATGCATCTTTATATTGATATTGTGATGTATGGAGTTTATTATTAGGATTATTATTATCCAAGTGTTTTAGTTTTTTGAAATCATCGTCTAAGTTATAGTTATAGGTTGTTTTAGTATAGTCTCTTGTGTATGGGTCAAATCCATATACTGTAGCCCCATAGCTACCTTTTGACATATTATCTAGAGTATTATAGCTTTGTACAATTTCATAAGAGGTAATAGCGTAGTACTCACTTTCAAAATCAGTATTTGTTAAATTCTTTTTACTAAAATAATAATCAATAGCAGACCCCTCATACATCTTTTCTATAGTTTTAAAATTAAAACCGTTTATGTCTTCAAAAAACACATAAGTGCTATTATTAGACTTGGCTATGCTTCTAGGGCTAACATAGTTGATTACTGCAAATGGGTGAATGGATGGACTAACATAATTTATAGGATTAGCTGATTCTTCTATATTAATTTTTTTGTTAGAAATGCGTGTCATACAAGATTTAACAATTTCATGTGGTTTTTTGCGAATAAAACCATCACTTATTAATACTGTTTGATTAGCTAAAAATTCATGTGAAATGAAATGTAGAATATATTGCATGGTATTTTCACCACTTTGTATATTTCGGCTTAAATGATATACATCGAATAGTAGAGTAATTTCTTCTGTAGATTCATCAATTTTAAATTTAAATGATATTCTTTCTTCACCTATTAATGGGATATTTTGTTGAAAATTACCGCCACGATCATGTATCTCTATACTACCCAACATGCAAGTATTAAACATATCCACTTGTACATCAATTTTATTAATGACAGATTTTATATCTATTTTTTGATTTTTAAAATTAATAAAAGAGCATTCTATCAAAGAATACATCCCCGGATTTCTATTAGCTGCTTTTTTAGCCATTATTTGCTTCTCTTGCGTTTTTGATATTAGTTAGTTGGCCGTCTAATTCTCTATCTATGGCGTAAAGATATTCTTTACTTAGTAGCTTAATTTCACGTTTACTTTCGTTTTTTTCATACTCATAGTCATATAAGGTGACTATTCTTTTAGGTTCAGGTATAATGGTGTAGGTGTCTAAGTCAATTATAAATCCATTACTATCTTCATAGTGATGAGTGTTTATCATACTTTCTTCAAATGTTACATTATACTTTTCTTGAACATACTCATGCAAAGCTTTTTCAGATAGTGGAAAATCATGTATATAATCAAAATACTCATTAGATAACATAACTACCCAATCATAATAACTATCACCGTAGTAAAAATGTGCTAACTTATCTGGGGTATCCCCTTCTTCTAAACGATGCGTATAAAATACTCCACCCCGGCCAGTATAAGCGCTACGAAGTTTAAATCTAACATGCATGTCTATTGTTTGTACAAACTCAACTAAGGTAGTATTAGGATTATCAACTAATTTACCATAATACGGGTATTGAATAGTTGGAAATTTTTCAAAGTATTTCATATTTTTACCTTTAAGTTTTAACTATTTATAAGGCATCCTAAATAGGTTTGTTGTACAATTTATAGACGAGCATTTTATGAGTTCACTAAAGACATTTATTCCGGTAGATATTACTAATTATATTCACTTAGTAAATCCATTTTATACGTTTGTTAAAGAGATAAAAGAGAGTTTAAGTACACTTTTATCTTTAGATATGACTGATAAGGTGTGTAGTGTATGCGACTCTAGAATAGATTTTGAATCTTATATTTCACAGTTGAATAAACTCTACAATACATTAAATTCTCTTTTGATGCACACTAATCATATAATGTATTCGTATAAAAATAACAAAAAAATGAATAGACTCATTAAAGACCTTAAAAGTAGAAAAACAAGCCGCTACGAGTGTATAGGGGTTCTACTTAACATAGAATATATAATTAGCCAACTACAAGTAGTCTCTCCCATATTACAAAATCTTGTTTTAGATATTAATAAGTTGCATATCACTAATAACTCTGTTATAATAGCAACAGAAACCATATTAGACGTTAATAAAAAAATAAATGATCAAATAAATTCAGATAAATTAGCGATAGAAAATTACTTCTTTGAAATGTTAATATGTGATATTCAAGATGGTGTAAAGTGCTTAGTTGATAAGTCGGATAAAAGCAGGGATATGTTAAATGAAATGCTTTAATGCCTTTTGCGAAGAGATATCAGACCTAGAATCAGATTTAATTGAACTTCATAATAAGTATAAAGATAAAGCTTCTTTATACATTAGTAATAGAAAATACCCAGACAGCCTACATCTTCATGAAATAATCATACCAAAAGAACATAGAAATAGCGGCATTGGCACTTCTATTATGAACGACTTAACGACATTAGCTGATAAACACAATAAAAGAATTTCATTGTCACCCTCTAATGATTTTGGTGGTAGTGTTAAACGACTAAAAGAGTTTTACAAAAGATTCGGATTTTATGAGAATAAAGGTAGAAATAAAAACTATCAATTTATGGAAACTATGATAAGGCGACCAAATGAGTAATAAAGACGTTAAATTAAACACACCTATTCGCTCGCCGGAAGGGTCTAATAAAAAATTTCATGTATTTGTACGTGATAAGTCAGGAAAAATACGTAAAGTAAGTTTTGGCAACCCTAACATGAAGATTAAACGTTATAGCGATACCCACCTCAATAGTTTTAGAGCACGACATGATTGTGATTCTGCTAACGATAAAACAACCCCTAGACATTGGAGTTGTAAAATGTGGGAAAAAGACAAGACGGTATCAGATGTATTAAGTGAAAATAAACTTCCAGATTTTAAAACATTCTTAGAACAATATCAAATCCCTAATGACCATATTTTTAACTTAGGCGTAGAGCGAATAAACATGCCGCAAGTTGATAATGAAAAATTACAAAATGACTTAAAGTCTGATAATATTAACCATGAGTTCATTGAGCAACCTACGGCAATGCTAATCCCAACTCAAGGTGAATTTAATGATGAAAAAATCAGTAAAATAATCGACGGTATTAATAAAAACGAAGTAAAATCGCCTATATTAGTAAGTTCTGATAATTTCATAGTTGACGGTCATCATAGATGGGCAGCTTTTCATAATACAGTGGGGAAAGTACCTTCTATGAAAATTCATCTAAATATAGAAGACTTATTAAACTACCTACAGCAAAAGGATTATATTATGAAGAAGGGAATTAACGAAAATTCTACAGAATCACGTCAACAAGTCATTTCTGAGAATTTATATAATATTCTCAATGAAATGAATATTATAGACAATATGCGTAGACAGCTTATGGATTTGATGCGGGTTCGCATAGAAAAGGGTAACATTACTGATGAAAATAAATCTAAAAGTATTGAACACGTAAAAAATATTATTAAGGGCATGGATGAAAACGAGGTTCGCAAAGAATATAATACTCAAGTCATTAACAATACCTTATATCCAATTACATCTAAAGACGTACCTATAACAGACGAATAATTTATTCAAACTAAATTAAAGGGCTTGTATAAGCCCTTTTTCTTTGATACAATGTACAATCTTTAAAGACTTACTACTTAAGAGCATTGTATGAAAGTATCACAAACACTATCAGATTATACGCTACCAGTGCAAGTTCAAGCACTCCTCTATGATTATCGGCACCGCCGTAATTTCTCACCCGAAGAGTATGTATTTTACAAAGCAACTCTTATTAATAACTACCTAAGCAAATCACGCCTCTCTGGCTGCGTAGTAGCCGTTTCTGGAGGGGTTGACAGTGCGGTAGTACTAGCGCTATTATCCTACGCAAAGTCACTTAAAAATAGCCCTATAGAGGTCATAGCCCCTATTCTTTTACCTGCTTATAATAATACAGGTGTGAGTAATCAAATTGACGCTACTACTAAAGGAATAAATTTGTGTAAGCATTATAATATCAAGCCTTATATAATCGACATTGAACATTCTGTAAACAGTATTCGATATTCAGTGGAAAATGCATTTAATTCACTTAATACAAGCGATTGGGCGGTAGGTCAATTAGTACCATATACACGTACTCCTACACTTTATTATACTGCTACTCTACTTACGGATAATGGGTATCCAAGTCTTATTGTAGGCACTACCAACCGGGACGAAGGCTCTTATTTGGGGTATATCGGTAAAGCATCCGATGGAATGGTAGATTTACAAGTTATTTCAGACCTTCATAAATCTGAAGTATATCAAGTTGCAAAGTACTTAGGGGTGCCAGAAGATATTTTAAATGCTACCCCTCGTGGAGATATGTTCGATAATAAATCAGATATTGATATTTTCGGCGCTAGTTACGATTTTGTAGAATTTTACACGACAACAGATATGAGAAGTATCAGTGAAAGCTTTTTCAAATCCGGTGAAGATTATCAAAAATATGCCACGTTCTCCACGAACCTAGAAAATCTTCACAGATATAATCAGCATAAGTATTTTTCAGGCAGCCCAGCAGTTCACCTTGATATCCTTGAATCAGGTGTGCAAGGAGGATATAAATTAGATTTTTCAAATGATTATTACTCTTATTTGAATAAGTTTAAAAATAACGTATATGGTAATTTTGTTGCTAAGATTGATAATAAGGCAGTAGAAAATGAGTTAGCATACTTTGAGTTGGCTGCTAATGATACTCAATATTATTCTAATGCTATCCTATCCAAAAATGATGAAGTAATTCTCATAGATTATGCCATCACTGAAAATGAATGTAATATGCTTTTAGACATTTTTCAACAGCATGTTTCTGAATCAATTCAAGCTAATGTATACGGGTATAGAGAAAGCCTTGATACTAATCATAATGGTAGTAAAAGATTAACCTTGTATAGTGTTGAATTGTCAAAGTTAATCTATAAACGTATTTTACCATTTATACCTAAAGTAGTATGTGGAAATACGCATAATAATCTTACTGTAACTGACCAAAATGCATTATACAAATGTGTGGGTGTAAATCCATCTTTTAGGTATATTGCATATGAAAATAATGGTATGTTAGTACCACACTATGATTATCCATTTGAAGATAAAATATATGACGGGATTACACTTTACACGGTAGTTCTTTATCTAACAGATAATAGTTCAGGTGCTACACGTTTCTTTAAAGATGATAATTCAAGCATACCTTGGAATAGCAGAAATATAGCTGATATGTCATATGAAGACTCTATTGAGTTTAATAAAAACTTGACAGTGGATAGCATTGAGTGTTATAATCTTCCTAAGAAATGTACAATAGCTATTTTTCCACATGGAAAATTACATGATTGCTCTGAGGTCATCGGAGAACAAAAGATTATTATGCGTACTGATATTATGTATAGTAAGATTAATTTTTCAGGTAGTTAATGCTACTTTATTACCATAAGATTGAATAGAAAGAAGTAATTATATAGAGGGGCATTCGATGAATCAATTTATTAATAGCTTAAGTAGAGCAGATGTAAAATCTAGCCTCATGTATCAAACAATAGAAGTAACGCCTGATACAGATGTAATAAAAACAATTAGAGAAAAGTGTATCGAATCTATAAGTAGAAGATTTTTGGATATACATCCATATTTTAAAGTTATCATATCCCCGAAGGTGAATAAGTTAATTCATAATCACAGTGGAAGTAATTTATTATTTGTATATCAAGTATATCATAAGAAGATGGCAGGCTCTCGTAAAATTGTTCCAGTAGTCGCCATCACTCAAGCTGGGTTTTATGATAATCCGCTATATTTTAATCACACTGTCGGGATGGATATGGATATGGATACTGCACTATCTCCGTTAGGAGTTATGAATACCATACAATATAATATTCAAGATGAAACAGAGTATCTTCATAGATTATACAAAATAATCCATGAAAGATTAAGAGAAGGCATGAAGTCTATCAAGTATCATAATGCTCTGGTAACTGATGTCGTATATCATGCCAATAATACTCTTGGAATTAATTGTTTAATTATATTTTATGATAATATTGCTTATCCGACAATTTTTTTTGATAAAAAGTCGGACGGGGTTTATAAAGTTCCATTAAATGTGATACTCTCAGCATTACAAATAGGTAATATACCATATGAATAAATTTACAAAATCTATAAAAACAAATCGTGAATTGTCTGATAAACGTTATTTCATGACAAATGAATATAATACATATCCAAAAGTAAAAGATATTAAACAAGATATAGTAACCGAAGTCAACATAAATGCTAACAACATACTTCAACGATTTTCTGTACCATTAATAACAATAAATGACGTTTTTATTTCACCAAAAGTGAATTCTTTAATTTCAAAGCGCTATTGTAAATCGGCTAATTATTTGGTAGGATATACTATTGTCAATAAGCGATTAGCAGGGTCTAGCAAACATGTTAATATAGTAATGGTGGATAGTATTGGAGTAGTAAAGAATAAAAATCTAACCTCCCATGTTGGAATTTCAAATGAAAAAGTATATCCACCACAATATTATCTTAATCTTACACGATTTTACTCCAATACTAATACCATAGACCTTGATTCGATATACCATATCATAGCCGATAATAAGGATAAAAGAATTGAATTTATGGGAATTGAAATAGCCACTTCGTACTATCACGAGACAATGGACGTATTGGATGGTATCCCACCATCCACAGCTATTTTGATATTTTGTTATAAGTATCTTGACATAGTATCTGTTTTTAAGTATAATCTAAGAACAGGCAAGGGAGTAGTTCCCGAATATATATTATCACTTTTAGACGTAGGAGTTTAACATGTCTTTTACAAAAGTATCTCATAAAGAATCTTCGGCTATTGACGAAGTAGCATATGATACACATAACCAAATCATGCGTGTAAAATATAAAAAAGCAACACAAAATTATGACTTTTTGAATGTCACTGAAAGTGAAATACAAGAAGTTGAAACCTCAGAATCAGTTGGTCGTACTATTCACAATATCGTGAAATCAAAGTCCTTTACTAAGAGTGATTTTTAATGGCAGTTATTCAAGTATTAATTTTATTTTTAATATTTCCGGCGGCTTTTTACACGGGAGTTTATTTCAAAGAATTAGTTAATAGCGGATTTAATGATTTTGCAGTAGCTAAGAATTTATTTTTTAGTTTATTTGTATTATTGATTTGTCTTATTTTTACTGGAATTATCCCTTTAATTACCACTGGGATGTTTTGAGGTGTCACGTGTCTATTACTTTATATGATATATTCAATGTAATTACCAGCGGCTTAAAAGATAAAAAAGAATTTCGATATGGTGAAAAAAAGATTATAGGAGCGTGTTTAGAATACTATAATGGCGACTATAGTCTTTTATTAAGAGTTGAAGGATTAAATCAGAATCTTTATATGAAAGAAGATGAAATTGATAAATTACTTCAGGTTAATACTACCAAAGTCTTTAATTAAGTGTTATAATAACCATACATGCTAGGGGATATAAAATGCTTAAGGTAAACGTTGTAGATGATGACTATACATTTGAGTATATTACAGATAATGCTTATTATAGCTATTCTTGGATTAGTTTCGATAAGCGATTTCATGTAATAGGAATCAATGAAAGCGTATTCAACCAAAATCATAATTTTGTAGGTGATTTTGTATCAGATTTAGACCATTTTAAAATGGTCTTGGAAATTTAATTTTTAATGTGGTCGATATCTCAATGCGTATTTTCTTTAGTGAAAAAGTACGGTCACGAGTGAGACCATTGCACCTCAAAGGATTAGTATGCCAATTACTTCATATGTAGTCGATTCACATGTACAATCATTAGTGCCTATTACCGAAAAGGCGCATAGTGAAATTATTAAGTGTATTTCAAATCCATTTTTCAATTATTATAACAGTAAGGTTTTTAATCTTACTGTAAGTAAAAATACACTTATATCGCTTTTCCGTGATAAGCTAAAAACACCTAATAAAGAAGTTTCATGTTTCAATAGGACAATTACTAATTTTCAGTTATTTGAAAACGGTGTTAATGAATACGGACACACAGATTATTTTATTAATATAAACATTGACGAACGAAATGAGTATATTCGTTATAGTATTGGCTTATTAGCATATACTGAAGAAGTGTTTAATAGAGTATTTTCGGCTATTGAAGAAGTCATTACACCATATCTACTAACATATAACACAATTAGTGTAAAATGGTATTATGCTAGTAATAATGGCATTGATTATTCATATTTTGAAGAAAAATCAGTTGATGATATTTTACCTCAGTCGTACCCCTACGTATCTGAAGGTATTGAAAATTATGTTAAACGCTTTATTGAATCAAAGGAATCTGTATTGATTCTTATTGGCAGTCCGGGTACGGGTAAGACTAGCTTAATACGTTACATTATGAGTCAATATATTAAAAATAGTAAAAAGAATAATAAGCGTGGCATGAATAAGCTAATTATAGACGAACCATCCTCTGAAGACGGTTCTGTTTATTATACAGCAGATACAACTGTTTTAGAACGTGATGACATGTTTATTAACTTTGCTACAAATCAATCTGGTATTATGATTATGGAAGATATTGACTTACATTTATCTTCTAGAAGTGATGGTAATACTTTTATGTATAAGCTTTTAGGCGCTTCAGATGGTCTTATGAAAAACATTAGTCGTAAAATCATAATTTCAACTAATCTCAGTAATGTAAAAGACATTGATGATGCATTAATCCGGCCCGGTCGTTGTTTTGATACTCTTCATACACGTAAATTAAACAAATCAGAGTCACTTGATTTATTACAAGTTATGGAACCGTGTGATATAGTAAATGATAAAATCAAATGTTTGAATAATATTAACCATAACGTGTCTTATAGTTTAGCTGAATTGTATTCAACCAATAAATTAGAGGTGTAATATGATATACCCACAACAAGTAATAGTTGTCCGTAAAGACTTAAAGATGAGACGAGGTAAGGAAATAGCCCAGTCTTGCCATGCTAGTACAGGAATACTTTTGCATAACTTACCTAAAGTCATTTGGTATAAGCTACTTTATAAAATGAATATAAAATTGAATAATGCTTGGTATCAATGGTTAAATGGTAGTTTCACTAAAATTACTGTATACGTTAACTCTGAACAAGAATTATTAGATACATATGAAAAAGCTAAAACCGCCAATTTACCTACTGTATTAATCACAGACAAAGGACTCACTGAATTTAATGGAGTACCTACTAATACATGTATTGCAATTGGGCCTGTATATAAACCAGAGTTAATCGGAATCACCAATCACTTACCATTACTATAAGGAAATATATGTCAACACGTATAACTATTCCTGAGAATCTTACTGCATCTCAGGTACTAAACGCAAAAGTAACTATCGTACAGTTAGCTAATAATATGTCAACTACACCAAAAGATTTTAAGAGTATGGTAAACTTTCTTCACAATTATGTATTTGAAGATATCGAAAACTGCTATATTGAATTACTACCACCTGAGAATGATAACTCTTCAGGCGATTCGCAAATACAGTGCTTAAACGAATAAAAAGAGCGTTACACGCTCTTTTTAATTACACTCTTAGGTTTTGGTGCTGGTAGCACTTCTGATACTGATTTTATAGTCTTAGGTTGACCATATTCAGGGTATAAATTTTTTATTACTCGTATAGCACGACTTTTAACTTGTTTAAACCAAAGGCTTTTTTCTAGATTTGCTGCTGCATTTTCCCAATCTTTTTCTTCAATGAACTTTAGGGTATTTTTAAATGTGAGTAATCCATTTATCCCTAAGTTAAAGCAAAGATTAATGATGGCTCTAGACTTAGCATCATCTTCTTTTACACTGTCCCAAAATGAGTGTTTTTCAAGTTGTTTTACGCATTTGTTAATATCATTTTGTAGAAGCATAAACGCTTGATCTTTAGTAATACCTGTATCAGCTAATTTTTTAATAGCTTCTTTGAAACTAACTTCAGGTTTATTGAATATAGCAAGACTTTCTTCACGTGTGAAAGGTACGTCTTCAAAATTTCTACCAATGCCGATGGTAGCCTTACCGGCAGTGCAGCGATAAGCTTTTAGTCTAAGTCCTTCATCTACTACTAATTCTTCGATCAAAAGTTTCATATTAAATGACATATTATATTTCCTCTTTAAGATTATTATGGTATACTTGTTCTTCCTTAATAGAAACTTTTTCATTTTTTGTTTCGATTAAATTAATAGGTGAATCGGCCATTTCAATTAAAATATTTTTAATGTCAATGTGTTCTGATAGTAAATTATTCATCCTTTTTACCTTCCGTTAGACTTTTTAAACGAAGACGCTCTTTCTCTACGCTTGCATATGATACTCCAGCCATAGCTGATAACGGAATAGTTAAAGCCCAAAGAATTTCTGAATTTATTGGTACGTATATTCCTGTTATAGTATATATAAGCACTGAAAGACTTAGGCTAATGCCAGCTATGATCAACACAAGTCTTTTTGCACTTTCATCTGTACTTTCTTTGAAAAAGTTTCCTAAATTTAAACCTAATAATTTCATTTACTATCTCCTATGGTTGACAAATGTAAGAAATTGTTATACACTGATCGCAATGGATACAAAATATAAGTAAGGACAATTTAGTATTATTTACAATAAAAGGTATATTATGTTAGAAAATCGTATTACAAATACATCCCGTGTCACGCTTATTAAAAATAACAATAATGACATACTAGTAGTAAATTCCGCCAGAGTATCGTTTGATAAGGAATCAATGTTAGATGAAAATGGTAATTTACTCCCCGCTGACCAAGGACTTTTAAATTACTTAGCCTCTCATAAGCACTTTACGCCATTTACACATATACGTGAAACATTCGCCCTCAATGAAGAATGGTTTGATATTGATTGGTTTATCCAAAGTTGTACCCAAGAAAATCTAGCTGGTATTAATATGGCTAAGGCTAATGTGTATGATTCCCCATCTTGGGTTATTCGCCATAGCTTTTTTGGGTGGGTAAAATTATTAGAATTAAATGAAACAGAAAATATTTTTCAACCATGTGTAGTTGAATATATAAAAGAAGTGCTATGCTCACGTTATCCCGGTAGCATGAAAGCATATAATTTATATTCAGAATCATTTGAAATAGACGGGGCTGGTGATTATGTTACATTTTTACCTACCATCGATATGTTTGTTGAAAGTGACTCTGAAAATAATCCGGGTGTATATGATAAGCCTGTTATAGAATTTTATGATGAATCTCGCCGGGACTATTTTATTGATTTTACAGTACGTGAAGAAGTCCCATTTGCTATAGCTCGCCAACGTTTTAAACATATGGTGGGATTCACTTATAATGAAGTTTCCCGGCGCTATGTTTCAACTCCACCTGAATACTATGTTCCTGAAATATTCAGAGGACGTGCTGAAAATAAAAAACAAGGAAGTATGAATACCCCCTGTGATAATCATAAATTAGTTAAAGATATGTATATTAATAGTATTACAGAATTGGACTCATTATATGATGCGCTAGTGCAAGTAAAGGGTGAGTTTAATACTTGCCCAGAGCAAGCTAGATTTATCATTCCTATGGGTACTATGACAAGTTATTATGTTACGGGGAATCTTAATTCATGGAAAAGGGCAGTAAGTGAGCGTCTAAATCCACACGCTCAGTTAGAAATACAAGAGTGGGCGTGTCAAGTCAAAACATTATTAGGAATTTAACAAAAAGACTTGCTTAAGCAAGTCTTTTTGTTTATAATACTAGCATTACCACTACTAAAGAGATTTTACCAATGACCCTTCATAACAATACTATCACTGGCTACAAAGTGTTCAATCCAGACTTTACTTGTCGTGGCTATTATTTTAATGGGGTGGGTACCACTCATACCTATGCATGGACTCCTGTACTTTGTAAATCAGGATTCCATTTT
>JACCDT010275539.1_pt1 | contig 20083 bp, 27 predicted proteins | sample 7446291 | NCBI WGS metagenome assembly JACCDT01 (sample SAMN15323446, study PRJNA562643) | freshwater metagenome | isolation source: river surface water | place: USA:Blue River Watershed | collected 2017-08-17 | reverse complement strand
CTCCGGATCGAATTTTACTCAACGGTTTGCGGGGAATTTCAATTTGTATCTTCATAAATTTGGTTTTCTTGCTGATCACAGCAGGTCTTTGGCAATCTCAAGTTCTCTGATGGCGTCCACCAGCCCACTGATGCGACCCCAATGATAACCAGCACCAGCAACATCGTTCTGCTTCAGTGCAGATTTGCGATCCTGTTCATGAGATCGGATGATACGATCAATAGCCTGAATCTGACCATCGATGCGCTGAACAATCTGTTTGCGTTTGAGCCTCACAACAACATGGTAGCAAACCTATCAGTCTGTTGTCAAATCAATTTTTCTGTTTTGAGTCTGGAATCAGATCAACCAAAACCCACATGGCCCAGATCCAGATCAGAGCCAATCCAGCACGGCCCAATGCAGTGAGAAATTCTGTTCCAAGCACCAATTGTCGAGCCACATAATGGCCCAGCAGCAGCCAAGCAATCACAAACAGAGTGGTCAGTATTATTCTCATGTGATTATTTATCTGATGATCTGAATAAATATGGTCATGGACGACGCATTCAAACTAATAGCAGATTTGGGTTTTCCCATGGCAGTGGCACTGGCTGCTGGATACTTTATATTTCTGGTGCTGAAATTTATTCTGGACGGGGTCAAAAGCAGTGTCAAAGGATTGAGCGGACTGATTATGGCACTGGACAATCGTGTAAAAACCATAAATCACGATGTGATCAGAATCGACACTCTGATGAGTAGTGCTCTGGGTATACAACCTGATCTGGAACGCATAGCCAGAGCTGACGGTAAGAATGATGCTCGAAAGGATTGACCATGGGAAATGTTGCTGAACTGATAGGAAAATATGGGTTCCCCATTGTGGCAGCGTGCGGCGCTTGTTATATGGTGTATTTTACCTGGCAATGGGCCACAGAAGACATTGATCCGGTGTTGAGCGAAGCCAACCGTGTCACAATTGGTTTGATTGACCGTATTCGCATGTTGGATAATGATTTGATTAGACTAAATCAAAAGCTCAAAGTGGTGCTGATGATGCGTGAAATTCAAGGTTCCAATCCTGACGGATCTGTAAAAACTACCCGTAAGTAACTACTTGGTGTTGGAACGATATATTCCATCCCAATCAGCTGGCAACTGAGCCTGCTTGAGATCTGCTATGCGATTCAGCATCATGTCATAGTAGGAGTCCAGCTGACCATCAAAACTACCTTTGAGAGCTACGATTCTGGCCTCAGCAGAACTCCACTTCTGCTGTGAGTATGCTGCCAGCATTTGCTTATGGCTTTCCAGAGCAGTCTCATAATCTCTGGGGGCATCTGCCAGGGTATCCACCACAGTGAAAATTTCCACTCCCTGCTTTTTGCCTTTGACCGCAATGTCATCCAGCTTGACCAAGAAAAACCGGTCAGCAGCCTGGACAGCAGTCACTGGTCCTATTACAATTTTCACACCATAGGGTTTGCTCTGGCCCTCCAGTCTGGCTGCCAAACTCACACTGTCACCCAGTACATCATATCCAAAACGACTACGTGAACCAATGTTACCAATCAGCGTGACGCCGGTGTTGATACCCACACCCATACCCACTGGTGGTCTGCCCTGAGCTGCCAGCTGCTGATTGAACTGTTCCACGGCCTTTAGCATATCCAGTGCAGTTTGCACAGCGTTGGCTGCATGATTGGCGTCATCCAAGGGTGCACCATGCACATGCAAACTGGCGTCGCCTATGAACTTGATCAGACATCCCTGATTCTGCATGATGGGCTCAGATATGGCAGTCATGTAGCCGTTCATGGTGTTGGTAAACTCCTCCACTCGGTCACCATAGCTTTCGCCCAGTGCAGTAAAGTTACGCATATCAGTCATCACAATGCTGAGTTCCCGACTCTCGCCACCCAAGCGTATCAGTTCGGGATTCCGTTGCAGTCGCTCCACAATCACTGGACTCACATAGCCACCAAACTGTCGTTTGATCTGCTGCTTCTGTAGGAATTCACTCAGAAACTTCACACCGTAAGCATGCAAGGCCACCAGAATCACGCTGGAAGTAAAAGCAGTGGAGTCAAATAACCACAGATGCTGTTGATAGAGCCAGTGACTGCCAGCTACACCAGCCGCTGCCAGTATCACTGTGGTGGCCAGACCCAGGTAGGTCCAGTGAGTGAGCAGAATCAGCAATAAACCACCCAGCCCAATCAGTAGGATTTCAGCTCCATCAGCATAATCGGGTCGCTCAATGACCACACCGTTGGCCAGAGTTCCAATCACCGCAGCCTGCAGATGCTGTGGCCATACTGACCCTTGTGCAGTGGCTACTGGATTGGCTATACCTGGGGCCGTGGCACCCACAATCACCACCGCTCCCTGAAAATCTGCTGGCAACTGGTCCAGTGTGGCAGACTGAGGCTGTTGACTCCAGTCTATCCAGACCCGACTCAGGTTGTCGGTGCTGATGGCACCAAACTGTGGTATTCTGAGTTTTTCCACACCACCAGGTTGTAACTTGATCTGAAAATTGGAGTCACCAGCCAACACTCTGAGAGTTTCCAGCGCCAGACTGGGATACAACTCGCCATTGACTGCTGATACCAAGGGCATACGTCGGGTAACGCCATCCAGTTCGGGCAGAGTATTCACCGTGCCCACGCCCACTGCGGCGTTTTCCAGCACCGGCACGTTGGCGATGATACCTGGATACTGTATGATCTGATCCTGATACTCTGAATTGAGTATGGCTGCTCCGGGATTGCGGGCAGAGTTTTTGTTCTGATCACTAGTGGTGCTGACCAGGATTACTGGATACTTTTTCAGTGTGGCAGCTAACTGATAATCCTGCCCTGTGCGATCAGCATCGGCCATCAGCACGTTCGGTACCACCAGACCAGCATTGCGAGCATACAGATCCTGGATGATTTTGCTGTATTGACCTCGGGGCAAAGGCCACTGTCCTCGTTGAGTCAGAGCTTGTTCATCAATGTCCACAGTCCAGATGTTCAGAGTCTGTGCAGGCTTGCTCAGTATCAGTGTGTCAAAATATCTGAGTCTCACACTCTCCACAAAGGCAGGGTCAGCAACTCTGATCATCAGCATCAGACTCAGAGTAATCAATGCAGTCCAGGGCGATAATAAAATCTTTCGAAACATGCTGTTATTTAGTAATCAGGGTTGTGAAACTGTCACGCCACAACCAGCAGGATTCACGCAGGTCTGGCTGATGCTGTAGACCTGACCATTGACTGCACCGTTCTGATTCAGTGTGAAATTCACGGCACCACCAGCATTGATCAGTTCCACAGTGGCGCGATTCTGATTTGAACCCTGCTGGGTCACATTCACTGTGTGTGAATTACCCACCAAATTCAGGTCCAGGTAGTGACCGCCAGTGCCGGCTTGTGTGAGTGAGAGCAGATTGTTGTTGCCGTTCAGAGTCACAAACATCATTTTGGATACATTGCCATTCTGGCTTTGTGTCAGAGTGTTATTGCTGCCCAGCACAGTGTTTTCCAGATAATGACCACCAGAGCCGGTGTTTATTTGTTCCACAATGACGGTGTTCTGATTGCCAACAACACTGACTAACTGGTAGTGACCTCCAGTGCTAACACCGCCCTGCCCCTGCGTGGTTACTGCCTGATTCAAATTTAGTTGATTTACACTGCCAGTGACCTTGAGTTCAATCTGATTTTTTTGATCATCAGCCCCATTCCATCCCTGCCGCACTGTGATGGCGTTGGCATCACCCTGGATTTGTGCTGCTGTCTGGCCTACTCCACTGACCAGATTGCGTCGCCCCACTTGAGTGATGCTGATCTGGTTGGCATCACCAGATTGATCAATGTAAACAGCATTGTCTGTGATTGTTCTGTTCAGGAAACCAGTCACTCGGGTCTGCTGTGCTGATGTGATATTGCTGGAATACACCGGTGCAGGCGCAGCCGCCGGTGCAGCCAGTGTATATGCACTGGCAGGTACAGCCACAATGCCAGCACCATCTCCCAGGTCCCAGAACAACTGAGCCACCGCGCCGCCAGTCCATTCAGCAAACCACACATCCAGATAATAGGCATTGCCGGCTGTTAGTGTCAGGGCTGCGGCATAGTTATAATAGGCTGGGCCGTGTAAACCTCCAATGTCATTGATTATGGTGTTACCACCCACTGTGACTTTGAATCCATCATCAGTGGCTGCATAAAACGTGATGGTTTTCTGTTGCCCGGCGGTGCCAGCCCAGTTGATCCAACCAGTATAATTCACCATCACACGGTCACTGCGGCCACTGTTCAACACCTGACCACTGCCCCAGTTATGGTTTATGCTGGTCACTGTGCCGGTGCTCAAAGGTGTTCCGGGACTCTGAGTATTGGGTGGCCAGCTGGGCACTGGATAGGTAGTGAAATTCAGATTAGCCCAAACCGACCAAGTAAACAACATCCAGATTGTGAATAGTTTTATCATCGCTGCCTGATTATAATCACAGTGTTTCCGCCAACGTTCAGAGTATTTACAATTTCAGTTTGATTTTGTATCAGTGTGATGGTCATGTCATTGACACCGTCACGCACTATCTGCACCTGATTGTTATCAGCATCACGACTCTGTATTTTTTTAGCACTTTCTTTGACTCCTTCTGCTGGAGCTTCAGCTAGGTCCGATTCAAAATCCACTGGAACATCCAGAGCCGTTTTGGCCTCATTTGCCACTGGCGCTGATACAGGTGCTGGTGCAGTAAACACCACTGTCTGCACTGGTATACGAGGTTGTGCAGCAATGGCTCGTTGTGTCTGCTGCACGATGTTGGCAACAAAATCCTGATCCAACAAGTTGGGCAGCAGATCCTCGCCCAAACTCTGCCCAGCAGCATCGGCATCCAGTGCATTTGCTAACAGGTTTGCGGTCAATGGATCTGAGTCGGGATTTTGAGAATCCGTATTGTTCTGATCTGATCTCAACTCAGCAGGCTGGCTTTGGATCAGCAGATTCTTGATGGCATCTTCGGCTATGTTCAGGATTACTGGTCTGGTGGGACTGGTGTCGGCATTGCTGACAAAAGTGGCCTGAAAAGGTCGGTTCATAAACACTGTGGCTGCTTCGGTACTCACAGTGATGGCTCCAGTAACGCAATCCTGTTCCAGATTGCTCCATCCTGCAGGACACACCGGCAACAGAACCACTGTGCTCTGACCCAGTTCATCCACCACACTGATAAAATCTGTACCTCGCACACCCACTGTAGCAGTGGGTGTTCTGACATTGACATTGACTGGGTTATTTTTGGCAATGGCGCCACTGGCATATCTCACTGTACCCAGCGCCACCTTCATGGCCAAACGTCCAGTGCTTTTGTTGGGATCATAGACAAAATCATCCACCAACAATCGACTGTGCTCAGTTACCTGCATACGAGTATTGTCTGCAAAAGTAATGGACACACGACCAGTGCCGGTTTTGATCAGATCCTTCATCTCAATACCGGCACCAGTTACACCAGGCAGTTGTTTTTGTTGACGAGTTATCACAGCCTGTTGTTGAACAGCCTGAGTGATGCTGCCCACGGCTCCAAAGCCCGAGATACTCAACATCAGTATCAACAAAATTTTCACTGTGATCTCCTAGTTTTGTGTGGTTATAGTAAAGGTGTTGGTGCTACCCACACTCAGTATGTTCACTGTGGTATCAATGGTGCCTGCCTGTGTGATACTGAATGTGTTACCACCTCCCTGAGAATCTATCTTGAGGAAATGGCCATTCACACCAGCTAAACCATTTTGTGATATAGTGTAGTTGTTGGTTGCACCCACATTTTTGATATCATTAGTAGCTTTGCTGCTGTTCAGATCCATGGTCAGATTGTTGCCATTGCCACCACTGAAATCCAGTGTGTTGACAACGTTTTCAGCATTCACATTCACCGTCATGGTGTTGTTGCTGCTGGTTATGGTGGTGTTGAAAGTGTTGTTGTTACACTTGGCACCACCTGAGGTGCCTCCACAAGCAAAGGTCAGGCTGTTGTTGTTGCCGGTGGCACTGTAATTGAACGTGTTTAGTCCTGTGCCCAACATACTGAATGCCATGGTGTTGTTGTTGCCAACCTGTGTGATGGTCACCAGATTGGTGTTGCCAGTAAATTTTGCGTTTTGCGCCGCTGACCCCACGCTGTTGCCAGATCCAGTTTGGTTGACAGTGATCTGTGTATTGCTACCAGTTTGATCGATGAACACTTTGTTATCTGCGGCAATCAGTTGGCTCAGCATCAGGGTCAATGCTAATGCTAACTTTTTCATTGGTTGTTCCTTTATGATTACTAATCGTTTTTACCAACTGTTCCAGTGGTCACTGGTGTTGGATTTTTTCTTCCAGCAGGCTGATACTGATAACGCCAGAGTTTTTGTCGGTCACCCTGTTCAATCAGTTCCAACACTGCGGCTTCGGTTGCAGTTTTCACAGCAAAAGTAACCGGTTCGTTTACTGCAACCCCCATTTCGGCTTCCAGAGCATCCAGGTTGCCATTGATGAACTTCAAAGCAGCTACCTGAGCTCCGTAACTATAGATGGTTTTTTGTACATTCACAGTGAGCAGCACTTCGCCAGTCTGCACACTCACTGCCCTGAGGCTGATATAAACAGTATCCACACTGTACTGAGTCATGGGGCCGATACCAAACAATCGGGCACCCACACCTCCAGTCTGGGTGGCACTGTCGTAACCTATGATTCCGCCTTCCAGGATGATGCCAGCAAACATCATGGGCGGTAATTGCTTGGCGTTGGGACCTTCGTATGCTTCACGCATCTGACGAATCAGCTGACGTTCCCGACTCACGTTATCCAATCCCACTCGTTCCACCACACGAAACCAGCGGCCCTGGCCCACGGTTTGCAGAGCCTGAATCAGATAGACTTCGGCTCCCTGCGTCACAGCACTACTAAAACTGGCCATCTGGCTGTTACCCATGCTTTTTCGTTGTCCAGTCTTGTCAGTAAAACTGTACACAGCCACGGTGACGACACCGTCAGCTGGTGGCGGTACTCGATCAAACTGTGTTTGCAGAGCATTCTGCACCACAGTGGCTGGCACTCGTGTACTGAATTTTCTGGGGGACATGCAACCAGTCAGCAGTGTTGTCAGCACCAACACTGCAATAAATCTGATCACGGCAAGCCACTAAAGGTAAAACTACCCAGTGGGATGGTAATTGAGGTTTTGTTTCCTGCGAGGTCAATCACAGTGAGATAGATGTTTGATTCGTCCTTGCTCCAACTGATGGTATTACCTTCCATGGTAATAGTGCCACTGGTTCCTGCGCCTGGTGCAAACATGGCATTGGCTACGTTGGTGCTGATCTGAGCGTAGATGCGACTTTCCAGATTGTTTAGGAACTTGGCAATATTGGTGTTGTTTTTGGCAGCCAGGGCTTTATCGATAGCCGCTTGCATTTCCTGCCGTCGTTGTGAGTGCCTGGTGGTTTCCTGATTTTCAATGGTGAGCACATGAGCACTATAGCCCAGACCATTGAAGGTTGGGCTAAGAAATCCGAACTTTAGTTGTTCGGCCTGAGCCGAACACAAGGTCAACAATAAAAAAACTATGATTTTCAATTTCGACTCCTCCTGGTTTACTTACACCTGCAGAGTCAAAAGTTAACAGAAGCTATTTCTTCAGATGCTCCACCATCAGGATTCGGCTGATTTCTGCACCCAGATCCTGACCGTCGGGTATCACATAAAGATTTCTTTCGGTTTGATCATTTTGAAAATCATAGTATTCTGTCTCGATAACTGTGCCGCCGTATCCCTGGTGAATTACGAAAGTGATGGCACTGTTACTGATTATTCCGCGACGGCGTGGATTGTGCTCTATTTCATTGAGAGAGCTTTTGGCAAAATTTCTGAATAGTTTTTTGAACATAATATCCTTGTGGTGTAGGGTCTGTGAGCTGTGGCAGGCTGAAGACAAAAGCCAATCTGCAATCTGCAATCTACAAATTTAATGATCTGGAGTGCATAATCTGACAATCAACAAATGTAATAAAGATTAGCTGGTCCAGAATCACAAAAGTCCCATTGTGTAACCTGCGGCACTCACAGACCCTACACGTTAGACCAGACCCTGGAGCTCCAGGTAGGTCCAATCTGTGTCAGCAACCTCAATGTGGTTATTGGTGTTGATCCACAGAATTTTTTCACTGATTTCGTTGCGTTCACGGCGCAGCTGACGCAGAGTTTCCTGAGTCTGCTTTTCGAAATCCTGAGTAACCAGCGTCAAATTCAGACCGTTTTGACGATAGCCACTGACGTCATTGCGTTGCAGTTCCAGCTCGGTAGCATACTTGGCCACCCAGACGTCGATCTGGGGAGTGCGATGCCGATTGGCCAGCAGCCCATTCAGGAAGGTCTGCATCTTCTTGGCGCCGGCATCGCGAGCCAGAAGCCCAGTGATGCCCAATTGAGCATTGGTGTCACCAATCTGGGCTCGCAGCTCAGTGCTGATCCTGACCAGGGTGATCCAACGCTGGCACTGTTGCTGAAAATCAGCAACCTGCTGATTCAGTACATTAGCCGGATCCTGAGCAGTGTTGACTTCCACTAACTCCACAGTGTTGATGTGAATAGTTGCCAGCAACCGTTCAATTTCTGCCTGCAATTGTGCAGCCTTGCGTAATGTAATTTTCATATGTTCCTCTATGCTGATTTTCTTTCCACCATGCTGGTAATCACGCCGAAATTGCGGCGATTGTTGTTTTGAATTCGAATGTCAATGCTGGGGCCTTTGCCAATGGTCAAGTGACGCTCGTGCTTGTTGGCGTACACTGTGAGTCCGCGATACTGTTCCACGTCAGGTTCATTGCATTCGTCGCAACGATTGTACAATCCTTGCCTGCCATGATAATGATCAAACTGTTCTCCGCACAGGGTGCATTCAATGACTTTTCTGTAAGCCTTGGGCATATAATAATTGTACTAGATGCAAGCTGGGCAGTCAACAAGCAGATTGCTCAAAAGCACCGGAGCATAGTTGTGAACTTCCACTGAGCAGTTTCTGTACCAACGAACACCGTCGGTTTCCCAGCCTTGACGACGATTGTGAACATGCCCATACAGGCAAACGTCCCAATCACTGTGACGGGGTCTTTGATGTCGCACAAATTCTTCGGTGTGAATGGGATAATGAATCAGCAAGATTCTGAGCCCTTGATGTTCAATGATCAGATGCTGCTGACGACTGGCAAATGAGAAAGTGTTCCAGGTTGTGCTGCTGTCGTGATTGCCCTGAATCAGGTGTATGGTCCCATTCAGACGATGCTGAAATTCACTCAAATCACCAAATCCCACATCGCCCAAATGATACACTGTATCAGCTGGATCAACTGAGGAATTCCAGTTGTGAATCAGGCACTCGTTCATTTCGGCCACTGACCCAAACGGCCTATCACAATACTCAATGATTCGGCGATGTTTGAAGTGGGTGTCACTGACAATGAAGGTGTTCACAGAACCTCACGACGACGATTGCCATCTTTATCTTTGACAAATCTGTAAGCAACAGAATTTTCGATAAAATGCTCACCATACCGCCAGGTGTTGCGCTCCACGATGACGCCCAGTTGATAAGCCTTTATCAACATCAAAATAACGAAGGGTATTGCAATGTAAATAACCATAATGTTTGGTGCGGATGAAAGGACTCGAACCTTCACGCCCTTACGGGCACTGGACTCTCATTCCAGCGCGGCTGCCAGTTACGCCACATCCGCAAATCTTATTGGAAAAACCGTGGTAAATCTTCCTCTTTCCAAAATTTCATCATAATGCACCATTTGTGGTAATCATCTACCGCTTCTTTAGTAGAGCACCACAATGATTCAGGTTGAACACGAATCCATTGGTTACAGGCTCTGATCGCAGGTTTAGGTTGATTGGAAAAACAGATCAAATCGATCAATCGGTCCAATGACAAAATTTGATCCTGCTGCTTGGGTAGAATTCTTTCTGCAACGATTTGTTCAATGATAGCTTTAGAATGTTCTTGATTGACTATGACGTTGTAGTAATTACACTCACTGCAAATGGTTCGATCATCACGACAATAATAGTAGCAATCAATGACAGACATAATGAAATTTGGTGCAGGAGGAGGGATTTGAACCCTCAAGGGTGTTGAACCCAGTGGTTTTTGAGACCACCGCGTATGCCGTTCCGCCACTCCTGCATATTCTGTTAAATTGAAATTCCTAACAGTTTGATTTGATTTTCAAGCATTTTCAATGCATATCGTCTTCGTTCACAAGCAAGCTCGAATGCTGGCCCCCAACAAAAATCTTCAGCATCAACTGAAAATTCTTTAAGAGACTCATACACTTTAATCAAATCTTCTGTGTTCATAAATTTTGGTACCGGAGAGGAGAATTGAACTCCTGACAACACCCTTATGAGAGGTGTGTTCTACCACTGAACTACTCCGGTATTGGAATATTTATATTGAGTTTTTACTGCCCCAAAATCTGTTTGCTGAGCCAAATACCCAGCACCGTTCCCACAGCACCGCCCATGGTGTAGCCAGCAAACCCCCAATAGCTCTTGTCATCTTGACTGGCTACCTTCTTGATAATGAAGAACGCTGCGGCTCCGTACACAGTGTCAATCAGCACACTGCTCACATAATTGGCTTGTGCAACTGATCTCCAGCTAATGGTAGCCACACTGTAGTTCCACATTTGCAGAGCAAACAGCGTCAAGAAGTTTTTGATGTTTTGGTTCATGTTGAAAAATTTGGTGCGCCCGGTGAGACTTGAACTCACGCGACCCTGATTAACTGAATCTTGTTGTGGTGTGGAAAATGTCACGTTCATTTCCCACACTCAATAAGTCAGGTGCTCTACCAACTGAGCTACGAGCGCATTATGCATCACTTCTGGAACAAAAAGCACATTGTCTGTGAAAGTATTGATCTTCCCAGGTACTGGTGCCATCAGGATATTGGCAATCACAGATTCGATCTATTTGATCTAAAATTTGAAACTTTTCCTCTAAGGAGGATCTGTTGTTGAATTTATCTCTTAACTCCTGTACACGGATTATATCAAAAACATTCATAAAGTGGTTCCGGAGCAAGGATTTGAACCTCGAACTTCTGAGTCAGAGTCAAACGTTTTGCCAATTAAACTACTCCGGAAAAATTGCTGGGTTTCTCCAAACCACACTGTGTGATCTCAGCAGCGTCTGCAACTCAATCAGGCCTTGCTGAGACAGTGCTTGGACGGACGACCCAAACCGGTAAATTCAACATGCTGTGTGCTGTTACGCCAAAGAAATCACCATAGCACCCAACCAAAACACTCGCCGCTGACCATCATCAAAAATTGACTTCACCATTTCTCCCTATACTGCGGTGCTCTTTTCGGGTTGATCCGTAGTCATTGGTCACTTGGTCTTTTCAGGTTATCCTGTGGTTTTACCCAAAGGATACAATTTGATGCCATACAGTGTATTGAAACTGTACAGGGTCAAATTGTAGACTCGCTTTATTCGTCGAAGCCTACATCCAAACCTTATTGGATGTCCAGAAGCTCACTTCGAATCTTCTGGCAGTTCTCGGTTGGTGGTGTTTTCACTCTTTAAAGGATGGCTGCCTCTAAGCCCACCTCCAGCATGTTATCTTGTCAAAGAACTTGTTTGATTTGTTGCAGTTGATCGCATATTTCTGCTATGCGACATTTCATTTGATCTTTTGTAATTGCTTTATGACGCCAATCGAAACGAACGCTGGCAATCAGGTTCTCGCAAATTTGCAGTTTCGTATATTCGGGTTCTCGATCTGTTAGGTCCTGCATGAAAATTTTTGGTTCGGGGTCACGGTAACGATCCGCGTTCTAGGCGCTAATCTGGCGCGACTCATTATAAGTGAGCTTGAGAAACCTTCCTCCCACCCCGAACAGTGTGTGGCTTTCTACTACTCTTTTATTTTAGCAGTTTGTCAGCTGGGTGTCGACTTTTTTCCAATTGGTAGTATACCATTTGCATATTCGATGCCGCTGATACTGTCGTTCTGCTGGCTGATCCAGGAACACAATATCTCGTATGGTGTGTCTGGGTATGATCTGCCCCCGACAGTCCACCAAAAACAAGGTGCTGTGTTTCACATAGGCCTGAGCCACAGTGCGAGCATTCTGAATCAATTTGAGTTCTGAATCCAACCTGGGGCCCACTATCAACAGATGCCTTTGCTGATCCTGGCCGATCATCAGAATTTTGCATAACCACACAGTGATGGTGATGCGTTCAGTCTGACAGATCCAGGTGGGCCAGTTCATATGTTTATTTATGACCTGCATAAATACTGATATGAGAACCACAGACCTAATTCGTGCAATACTGGATCTGATAGATCAGATCGAGCAGCGGTCAGAAGCCGACGGGGTGTCTGCTGTCACTCCTGCCAGTGATGATATTCGTAGATTTCAGCAGATTGCTGGATTACAGGATACTGATGCCAAGTGCCTGGCCAATGAACCTGCCGAGGCCTATGCTGATGTAGCAGCGGTCACTGTGGGTGCAGGTGGTGGAGCAAACGGACCCAAAAATCCTGCAGACATTCGCAGCGACAGCGTTAGCATGTATCCTGACTTTCAAGCAAGGGCAAAACGATAATGGCCACTATCACTATCACCGTACAAAGTCTGCTGAACGCAGCCACATTCGGTAGCTACACAGTGAGCGATGGCATCACTGTGAATACACTAAAAACCACCGTGGCCACTGCTGAAGGAACCAATGCTGCCTGGTTCAATCTGGCACTGAATCATCAGGTGCTGACTGGAACCGATACCCTGGTGGCTGCAGGTGTGATCTCAGGGTCGACTCTGAGTGTGTGCAATCGCATAGGACATCTGACCACTCGACAAGATCGTCAGGAAGCCAAACTGGCACTGGCAGAGGTCAGAAGGCAAGCAGGTGGCAACACCAGTGCCACCTACTACAGACCCTTGAACACTGCCAATATTGATTTGTTACCCACCAAATGGAGCGGAAACACTCTGGTGGACAACCCTAATCCTGGCGGAGCGGTTCAGGGTCGGCCTTGGGAGTGATCCACCGCAAACTGAAAGCGTGACCCTGTTTGATTACCTGCCAGGAGCCGGTGATCTGATTGTGATCAGATACGGTCTGATTCATCATGTGTTCATACTCATCGGGCAACATAAAATAACCAGCACCAGTGTCCACGTTGGTCATGACTATTCCAGATCCAATATGACTCACATCATGTAGTTTATGAAATCGCAAAGTGCCGGTAATCACCGGATTGTCTTCCCAACGATAAAGTTCAGGTTTGGTCTTGACCAGCCCTCGTTTCAGCGAGGGAGGAATGCTACCTGGAGCATTATAGGGCGATAGATATCTAAGCACATAATCGCCCTTGGCTGTCAGAAACAGTGTTTCATCTTTGATCATGGGCACCGATAGTTTTTTAGGCATTTAAGTTATCTTTCATATCTTTCAGATCTTTCATCATATCTCGGCTGCCCTGATTGTAAGATTTGCACAGTTGCCCGTTGACGTAGCACACAAAATCGCAGAGTTCTTCCTGACTCAACCGGTCTTTCAATACAGCAATAACTCCTGATTCTGTTTGTTTTTGAATTTGATCAAAAGAAGTCATAATTTATTATAGCACACAGTGAACAAAAAGTCAATGGTTGCGGAGGATGGACTTGAACCATCACCGAGCTTTCGCTCCTGCCATCGCCTGGATGGTTGGCTCTGCCGAGATTGAGCTACTCCGCCATAAAATAAGCAGTGAGCGCCGGCCGGACACTCACTGAGTGGATTATTTTTCCAACCTATAGCTCTGGATTTCACGTCGTTCCTGCTGTACAGATTTTTTGTGAAACCATGGGATTTGAACCCATATTGTCGGCACTGCCGAGTCTTGCCGGTTAGACGAGATTTCATCTGTACTGAGTCTATCAGAGCCCAGTCAACCACAAAAACTTGTTGGTGGTCCCGGAGAGATTCGAACTCTCAACTCCCTGTTTAAGAGACAGGTACTCTAGCCAGTTGAGTTACGAGACCCTGAATGGTTGTGGGAGCAGGATTTGAACCTACACCGGTCTATCCAACACACTGAGTTATCTCGAGTTCTTAGTGTGTCCTTTCCACGCCACGGCTTCGTTGCCGCCGCTCTTTCCTTTGAGCTATCCCACTAAAATTTTAAAATTTTGGTAGCCTGCCCGGGATTCGAACCCGGACTGTGTGGATTTTCTTACCGCTATGACTTTCGTCACCTGTATTACAGTTTGCAGTCTGGATTGAGCCATCACCGTATCTTGCGACTTAGGTGGACGCCGTCCAATCTCTACACCTTCCCATTGCTGGGCTTGGCTCGGCGTTGACATCAGCATTACCTGTTAAGTGTTCACCGACTTTGACGTCATTCACTAATTTGTTTCCAAAATTAGTGCTCAATTTAATAAGTCCACTGCCTCTGCCAGTTGGGCTAGCAGGCCACAATTACATCTTTACCGCTCGACGATTATCACTCGTCCTTGCACCACGCCAAAATTGCTCTTTTCCTGGAATTCGTGAACTTCGGGCTGTTCACCTGCGTGACGCTGACGAGTCAGGATCCACAGACTGGGAGTATGGCCGTCCATGCTCTTCCAAGTGACGTTTTCCAACTTTTCACCTGGCTTGAGATTCACCGTTTGAGTGCCACCATACTGAGCAGAGCTCATGTTGTCTCCACAGCTGGTCAAAAACAGCGTGGTCAACATCAAACCAACAACACCAATCACAAAACTACCGGTTACACACGAAACTAGCTTTTTCATTGATCCTCTCAGTGTTTTTGAACTTTTACAGGTTTTTCAGCAAACATGTACCAGGCAGGAGTGCGTCGGGCAGTGTTTGAACTGTTGAATCTGGTTACGAACTGCTGGGCTTCTTCCAGGTCATCGAAATACACCGTTTCATCGATGCGTTGACCCCAACCACGTTCGGACTCAATAATGTCTACTCGGTACTGCATTGTGCCTCCTATACATTAATTATACTGTCTTTCGCTGCTGGGGTCAAAGATTTTGGTATTCTAAATATTTTTGGTACAGGCGGCGGGATTTGAACTCGCAACTTCAAGTTTCGAAGACTTGCACTCTATCCGGTTGAGTTACGCCTGCACGATAGTGTGGTGATCCTGGGCTGATTTGAACAGCCAACCGTTAGTTTCGTAGACTAATGCTCTATCCGTTGAGCTACAGGATCAAATAATCTGACCTTCGTGATCACCTCTGACTGCTTGATCAACATACCAATCGTCGACTGGGCGAATCAAATCTATTCCTACACCCAATTGTTTAGCTGCGGCCAGTATGGCTTTTTTAGCAGCTGGACTTTTGAAGATTGCAGTGAGACTTTTTTGTCCTTCACTGTGATCATCCCAGTCCTGATACAGAGGTATCACACCATCTAAGGTTTTCAATTTCTGATATAAATCTTGCTGTAGTTGAGGATCAGTGGCTTCAGGAAATTCTGGATTAGCACAAATAAACTCTATTTCCTGGTATCGATTCTCTAATAAACTTGATGCTCTCATTGCAGCCTCCCAATTATTTATATTGGGCTACAGGATCTGAAATTGGGGTGATAGACGGGATTTGAACCCGTAACCTTCTGAGTCACAATCAGACATTCTAACCATTTGAACTACTATCACCATAAAACGTTGTGGATAAATTTGGTGGACGAGGAAGGAATCGAACCTTCGATCTTTCGATTATCGGTCGAACGCTTTTGCCGACTAAGCTACTCGTCCATTTATGATTTCTAGTATATATTCTTTTGTCAAGTGTTGTTGAAGAAGAATGTATACTTTGACATTGTTTTGTTCTGACACTTTTTGAATTTTTTCTTGATCTAACTTTGCTTTGTAACTATTTTTTGGATCTAGATAAATTTGGTAATCAACTAATAAAAAATCTGGATAATATCTTCGATTGTCGTATTTTAGATGAGACGGACGAATCCATTTGATATTCAATGCATCAAGAATATTTGCACAAATTAGTTCAAATGAACTTTGAAGACATACTGTTTTGCCAAAAGAATCTAAAACGTAAGATTTTTTAGCCCTTCCTGCTTTTTCACGGTACCCACCAAAATTGTGTAGTTTTGCTAAACGAGATCTTTCTTCTTTAGACATTGATGTTACCCCGTTTGGGGGTATCAAACCAAGAGCATATTTTTCTTTGATAGTTAACCCAATTTTCTTGACAATTTCATTAGTTTCTTTGGATAACCCTTTGTTCCAAATTGGTTTATTACTCGTTCTTTTTTCATGAACTATACGATAGTGAGATTGAACACCATTTCTACTAAACAGTAAACCGCATTCAGGACATTTAGCTTTGTCACCTACTTGCTCATATTTTCGAGAAGTAGTAAACACACTGTTGCATTTTTCATAATGACGTTTAAATGCATAAGTTCCTATTTCTCTTTTACATTTATCACAATATTGAGTTACGCCTTTTTTTGCTCCCATAACAGTTACTCCACTGTTATTTATACAGCTCTTTGTGGCGCTCTACCAACTGAGCTATGCGCCAAAAATCTGGAGCCTAGAACCGGGATTGAACCGGTGACCTCATCCTTACCAAGGATGCGCTCGTACCAACTGAGCTATCTAGGCGAAAACTTTTATGCCGGCGTTTCTAGACGCATCCCCAACCTCCGCGGTTAGTGTAATAAGCCTTCAAAAAGCCGCCCTTGATCCTATGTACACTTGAACCAAATTTGGCTTTTCTATTGCAACCCGACGCACTTGAATTCTTGAGTCGCCATTCGGGTTTACATTATACTACAGCACATCTTAAACTTTGCGGGAGCCTAGCTCAACCGCTGAGATCAACAACTGTTCTGAACAACCGGGGCCGTTTTGCTTATTTCAGCTTATCCCTGAATATGACCCAGTGGACTCCGGATTCCAAGCTCTGGGCACCCCGGTTCTTCACAACAGTTATTGACTAGTATTGGTTTTGAAAGGTTGAGATTACGCCTTTCGGATTAGCACCTCGAGCATTATCAAGCCAGCCTTGCGGGCGGACCTTCTCTCGATATCCACTGCAACCCTTGCGGTATCACAGTCTGCTAACAACATCGCCGTTTAAAGTCAGGCAGTAGACTCGACGTTGTATGCTATTCTGCAACTTATTACCCGTTGACCTTGCGAGCCATTCACAGTCGCTAAACCGTTACGAATCTTCTGTTACAAACCAGTGACACCTTGCGAGCATCGGCTGGGCTTGATTGACTTGCGCCTCAAGCATTAGATGTTTTTCACATACAACCGTGGCAGACTTTGCTTTTTGTTTAGAATGGAAGGAGTTGAACCTTCTACCTACTGTTTCATAGACAGTTGCTCTACCGTATGAGCTACATAGCAACCTACGATGACGTGCTGCCACAGTTGCTGACAGATCTTTTGAACCCATCAATACAACACGCCAAGTACCTTTCTCCTGCCGGATACTCAGTGATGTTTTGCGATCAATGGGCCTAAACCCATCAACCACGCACACTGCAACCAAGCTCTTGACTGCAACATCTCGAACCTGATCACTACCCTTTCTTATACCTGTTCGCAAATTGGTACTGCCGGGAGGTCAGCACCACCTGTTACTCTTCATAAACCCTGGTTCCTGTCAAGGCCAGTCGATTTACGTTCTTTCCCCTGCATTTGCTTCACAGTTACATCCACCGGTTTTGTCAGTGAACGCAGCCTCGCGGCTGTAAGCAGGCTTGCTTGGCCGGACCATCTTGCAATGGCGCAGTCCTGTAGGAGGATTCTGCTTTGGGCTGATCACTCAGCTTATCCTAGTGGGGCCAAGCCCCCAATCTTTTCAATTTTCAAAGAACTTGTTCTTGCTGTTTTTACTTATGTGAGTTGCAACTTGCGTTGCAATTTTCTGCTACTCTTTTAGTTTAGCAAGTTTTGTGTTGTGCGTCAAAAAATTGTTTACCAAACATTCTTTGCACCACAGCAAGGGCAACTGACCCAATTTGCAGTGCTGTGCATCTTTTGTTCAAACTTTGCTGAACAATAGCCGCAGCGGACTTCGGTTAGATTGTTCCAATCTGCTGCACCCAGCGTTAGCCAGGCTTTGAAGAACCCACTGATTGCGGGTCTGGTGTAAACACTGAGAGGGCTTACTATCATGTCTTTATTATAGCAATTCTGGCGTTCAGTGTCAAATGTTTTGGATAAATTGGTGGCTCCATCCCGAGTCGAACGGGAATCTCATGCTCTTCAGGCATGTGCTGTATACCACTCCAGCTACATAGAGCCATTTGAAACGGTGGAGTCCCGGGCTGGATTCTCACCAGCGTATGCTGACTTTGCAGGTCAGTGCCTTAAATATCTTGGCGACCGGGACAAACTTTTATTTTGTTTTGTATTCAGTCATTGCAGCTAGCAATGATTTCTTTTGTGCAGGTGTATATCCACTAAAATTGTAACCTTGCGTATTTACACCATCTACTGCTGAAATCAGATCTTGTTGGATTTGTTTATCCAACTGGCTCCATTTTTTACGAATTTCACCAGTGGGTACATGAATCAGAACTTGTAGGAAATGAGCACCTGATTTCCATTTATCATAACCTTTGCCTATTTCGGTTGGAACACCATATGCACGAAACTTGACGCCCAGCAGAGCATTGTACAACTCACGTAATGCTGGTTCGTATTGTTTACCTAATGTTTTCCAAGTGCCTTTTTTCTCTGCTTTGACTGCTTCGCGTCCTGCTTTTTCTTTTTGAGCTCGCTTTTGATCCTGACGAGCATAACTTTTGGATCTAGCTGCTTCGCGTTTGGCTTCAATCTCGGCCCATTTTTCCGGAAACTCTTTTCTGATGAAATTGTCTAGCTTTCGGCTGAATTCCTTGATCTCATAAGCTGTTTCAACATTGCCTGGCACATGGCGTTTGCGCATATTAGACAGTGTTTGTTTCATTTTGTCTAATTTTTCCAGCATGCGTTTGCGATATGCTTCGGGGTTGGATTGTTTGAGATCTTGTAATTCTTTCTCAGCTTGAGCAGCGTTAGACATTCTGGTCCAAAACTCGTACTCAGCTGGATCAATGCCTGCGGTCTGAGTTTTTGTAGCTCCAGGAAATTCTCTGCTTAACCGATCTTGTAGACGTTTCTTCAGTTCAGCAGCATTGGTTTTCTCTCCTGAAGTGGTTGCAGGATCCTGTATCATAGCATCCAGGCCATCTATTCTGCGAAATAGATCAGCTGCGGTCACTGCTTCAAGTAGAGTTGATATTTTCATATCAGTATTTATTCTTCTGACTGAGATAGTTTGGTCAGGATAACTGGATTTGAACCAGCGGCCTCTTGCACCCCAAGCAAGCGCTCTAGCCAGGCTGAGCTATACCCTGAAAAATTTTGGCTTCGCATGTGGGGCTCTCACCCACGTACCCCTACCCTATTCTTAAGGGGCTGGACCACAATACCCATATCCTCCCTGCCAGCTTTAGCCTGGCAACATGCGAAAAATTTTGGCTCCGGAGGTAGGACTCGAACCTACAACATCCTGATTAACAGTCAGGCGCATCTACCATTGAGCTACTCCGGAAAAACTTCTAAACTTGGTCCTGGTGTTTTGATTCGAACAAAACTCGCTCCTCACAATGTGAGGGCTCTACCATTGAGCTACCCAGGAAAAACTTAATCTAATTTACACCATCGAGAATTTTCTTAGCAACCATCATTCTCAACTCGCCAACTCGTTCCATTGGCATGTATGAAGATCCTTGCATTGAGGCGCCAATAGTTGTAATGTTGTCCATTTGTTCGGTGTCAATTACAACTTTTTCAATTGCTTCTTGAAAAGAATCTGCTTCTACTTCAACAATGCCCATCCATGATACTCGGATTTTCATAATCTGTCTCTCTAATACAGCAATCCAGTTTGGATTTGATTGCTAATTGATTCTGATGAAGTGATCTCCAATTTGACAATTTCTTGGTCATCTCGGTCAGTGTAAACATACGCCATCAGCTGAGAGACTCCGTTAG
>JACCDT011338037.1_pt1 | contig 20085 bp, 13 predicted proteins | sample 7446291 | NCBI WGS metagenome assembly JACCDT01 (sample SAMN15323446, study PRJNA562643) | freshwater metagenome | isolation source: river surface water | place: USA:Blue River Watershed | collected 2017-08-17 | reverse complement strand
CAAACATGGTAGACAGAGGGACTTCTGCCTTAATAACTTCTTTATTTTGCTTGTTTTCTAGGGCCAGAATTTTTCCTCTTTTAGAATTAATATCGGCGATTACTTCCCCGGTAAATTCTGAAGGGGTAATAACCTCAAGACTCATAAATGGTTCCATTAGGAGAGGATTTCCCTCTCTGGTTGCTTCTTTAAAGGCCATGGAAGCGGCGATTGAATAGGCCATTTCCGAGGCTTCTTCCTCTACATAATTCGCCTCTAATAAAGTAACTTTTATATTGATAAAAGGGTAACCGGCGAGTCCTCCTCCAAGTGAGGTGTCTTTTATGGCCTTTTCGATTGCTTCCAAATAATTCTCAGGTAGCTCACGCTTGTTAACGTTAGATTCAAAGAGGATTCCCGATTGGGAATTAAAGGGCTCACACTTAAGTTTAACTTGACCACTTTGTATTTTTCCACCGATTTCCTTTTTGAACTCATTCTGTCCACCGCAGACCTTTTGAATGGTTTCTCTATAGGAAACTTGGGGTTTTCCAACTCGCACACCTATTTTAAAATCTCGCTGTAATCTATCGGCAATAATTTCAAGATGGAGCTCGCCCATTCCATAAATTAAAAGTTGCCCAGTCTCCGGATTATTTTTAAAGTCAAAAGTTGGGTCTTCTTTTTTTAACTGTTCCAAAGTGGCCATTAATTTTTTTTCATCGGCAGCGGTTTTTGGCTCTATAGCGACAGAAATTACCGTCTCAGGAAACACCATCAGATCGAATACTATTCCTTTTTGTTCAATACAAAGAGTCTCTCCGGTAATGGTATCTTTAAGCCCCACTAAGGCCACAATATCTCCGGCGGATGCAGATTCTTGCTCTTCCCGCTTATTGGCATGCATTCGAAGAATTTTATTAATTTTTTCTTTCTTTTTTTTCAGAGGATTAAAGATAGTTTGCCCTACTTCAATTTTTCCGGAATAAATTCTCACATAGGTAAGAGATCCGACAAAAGGATCGGAGGCAATTTTATAAGCAAGACCAGAAAAAGCATCATCATCCGATGGTTTTCTGGTGATAATTTTTTCAAAATCTTTGGGTGAATGCCCACTGATTTCGCCTCTATCAATCGGGGATGGCAAAAACTTTACTACGGCATCAAGGAGCGGCTGAACTCCTTTGTTTTTAAAGGCAGAGCCGCAAAGTACTGGAATAAAATTTTTCTCGATCACCGCTGCACGAATAATCTTTTCTAACCTTAAAGAATTGATTTCTTTGCCTTCTAGATAATCATTTGCCAATTCCTCATCAAAATCGGCCAAAGTTTCTAAAAGTTTATCTCTATAGGTCAGGGCAGACTCCATATATTCACTTGGAATATCTGAAATATTAAATTTTGCTCCTAAATCCTCATCGGTATAGAGAATGGCCTTCATACTGATCAAATCAACCATTCCAGCAAAAGCAGATTCAACTCCGATGGGAATTTGAATTGCCGCTGCTACCTTGCCTAATTTTTCCATTATTTCAGTTATACAATTGGGAAAATCAGCGCCAACCCGATCCATTTTATTAACAAAAGCTATTCGCGGAACTTTATATTTATCTGCTTGGGCCCAAACAGTTTCTGATTGGGGTTCAACACCAGATACGGCATCAAAAACACCTACCGCACCATCTAGAACTCTAAGAGATCTTTCGACTTCGATGGTGAAATCAACGTGTCCTGGGGTATCGATAATATTAATTTCGAAATTTTTCCAATAGCAGGTGGTGGCCGCGGAGGTAATGGTAATCCCGCGTTCCTGCTCTTGAATCATCCAATCCATGGTGGCGGTCCCATCATGGACCTCACCTATTTTGTGGCTTTTTCCAGTGTAATAAAGGATTCTTTCAGTGGTCGTAGTCTTTCCGGCGTCAATATGCGCCATAATTCCAATGTTGCGAATCCTTTCGATCTTTTCGGAACTCATAACTTTAAAGTCTTAATTACCAGTTAAGGTGAGAGAACGCCTTGTTGGCTTCTGCCATTTTATAGACGTCTTCTTTCTTCTTAATTGAAGATCCACGATTTTCTGAGGCCTCGATAATTTCTTCGCCTAGTTTTTCGATCATAGACTTTCCAGATCGTGTAGAGGAGTATTCTTTTAGCCATCTTAGGGCCAAAGACTGTCTTCTAGCAGGTCTTACTTCAACTGGAATTTGATATGTAGCTCCACCGATTCTTCTTGATCTTACTTCAACGGCGGGCTTTAGGTTTGATAGACATTTTTTAAATACTTTTAGAGGCTCTTCACCTTTCTTTTTTTCAATATAGTCCATAGCTCCGTAGAAAACTTTCTCAGCTTTCGCCTTATTTCCACCAATCATTAAAATGTTGACGAATTTCGCTACGACTACGTCTTGGAAAACGGGGTCTGGTAATACTACTCTAACTACTGCTCGATGCTTTCTGCTCATTTTTTCCTCTCTTCAATTCTCAAATATTTAAGAATTTACTCTCCAAAAATTAATCGGAGTGGTTTATTTTTTAGGTTTCTTTGTACCGTATTTAGAACGAGATTGAGTTCTCTTATCAACACCTGTTGCATCTAGTGCACCTCTTACGGTGTGATATCTAACCCCTGGAAGATCTTTAACTCTTCCACCTCTTACTAGCACAATGCTGTGCTCTTGTAAGTTATGTCCTTCCCCGCCAATATATGAAGTGACCTCAAACCCGCTTGAAAGCTTAACTCTGCAAACTTTTCTAAGAGCAGAATTTGGTTTTTTTGGAGTGGTTGTATAAACTCTTGTACAAACCCCTCTCCTTTGAGGACAACTTTTTAAGGCCGGAGCCTTAGTTCTTTCAATTCTTGAAACTCTTCCCTTTCGAATTAACTGGTTAATTGTAGGCATTTCTCTACTATCTCCTTAAAATCTCAAAATAACCTTGCAATAGGTAGCACGGAGGCAATTCCAATTGCAAGGAAAATTAAATTTGTAATAATAATGACTCTTCTTTATTGCTAGCCTCTTCTACTACTCTTGATTCAAATTCTCGGTATCTAGAGATCCCTGAACCTGCTGGAATCAGACGACCCATGATAACGTTTTCCTTTAATCCTCTAAGTCTATCTTCCTTCCCTTCAAGGGCCGCTTGAGTAAGCACCTTTGTAGTTTCTTGGAAAGAAGCCGCCGACATCCAAGACTCGGTGGTCAAAGAAGCTTTGGTAATACCTAAAAGTTGAGGTTTAGCCGTGGCCGGTTTTTCCTCTGGTCCAAGGGCCGCATTTGCTGCTTCAAACTCAGACTTAGTAATTGAATCACCGGCAATATATTTAGTATCACCTGGCTCGACAATTTCAACTTTTTTAAGCATCTGGGAAACGATAACCTCAATATGCTTATCATCGATTTTAACCCCTTGAAGTCTATAAACTTCTTGGATCTCATCAACGATATAAGAAGCCAGCGCTTTTACCCCCATAACTCGAAGTAGGTCGTGTGGGTTTGCCGGTCCATCTAAAATAGGCTCTCCGGATCTGATATAATCGCCCTCGTTAACGATAATATATCTTCCTTTTGGAATGGTATAAGTTACTGAATCAGATCCATCCTCAGGCTTTACAATAATTCTTCTTGAACCTCGAAGCTCCGGTCCGAATTCAATGGTTCCGGAAATATCCGCGATTTGCGAAGTATTGGCCGGCTTTCTGGCCTCAAAAAGTTCAGCAACTCTTGGAAGACCTCCGGTAATATCTTTAGTTTTTGTAGTTTCTCTTTGAACCTTCGCAAGAGAATGTCCGATTTCAACCTTTTCCCCATCAGCAACAATAATATTTGACTGAGCAGGAAGACGGTAAACCGCATCCCTCTTAGATCCTGGAACCTTCATGATTTTTCCTTCTTCATCGGTTATGAAGATTCGTGGAAGAAGAGAAGAATCTTTGGTTTCAATAACTACCTTGTGGGTAAGTCCTGTAACCGCATCAACCTGTTCTTTAATGGTTGATCCAACGACAATATCCTCATAACGAACAATCCCGGCGACATCAGAAAGAATTGGAATCGCAAACGGATCCCATTCAAGAATTTTATCCCCTGGAGAGATGGTGGTGCCTTCTTTATAGAAAAGCTTCGCCCCGTATACTCCTGGGTATTTTTCTTTTACTACGCCTAAGCTGTTCTTAACAAAAATCTCTCCAACCTTGTTTAAGATAATCAGAGATCCGTCTTTTAGCTCAGCGGTTTTCAACCGGTGAAATTCAATAATACCAGCTGTCTTAACTTCTGTTTTATTTACCTGTGCACCAGCGGTTGCAGTTCCCCCAACGTGGAAGGTTCTCATGGTCAACTGGGTTCCTGGCTCCCCGATTGATTGGGCAGCGATAACGCCAACAGTTTCACCAAGGGAGACCATTTTTCCTCTGGCCAAATCTCTTCCAAAACAATTTGCACAGAAACCAAAGCTTTCTTTACAAACTAATACCGATCTTACTTTAATCTGATCGATTTCATATTCTTTAAGTTTTGGAACATCTTTTACGGTGAACATATAATTTCTTGGGAAGACTTCTTCTCCATTGTTACCGATTACTGGCTGGGCAGTTACTCTTCCCATAACCCGATCGGTAATATGATCGATAATTTCCCCGGCATCTATTCTTGATTGAAGAATGATTCCGTCCATAGTTCCGCAGTCTTCTGATCTGATAATACCATCTTGAGCAACATCAACTAATCTTCTTGTTAAATAACCAGAGTTAGCAGTTTTAAGAGCGGTATCGGCAAGACCTTTTCTTGCTCCGTGGGTAGAAGCGAAATATTGAAGAACGTCTAGTCCTTCTCGGAAGTTTGAGGTGATCGGAGTTTCAATAATATCTCCCGATGGTTTCGCCATCAAACCTCTCATCCCGGCGAGCTGTCTCATCTGTGTAGTTGAACCTCTAGCTCCTGAATCCGCCATCATAAAAAGAGAGTTAAATGAAGGGGCTTTAACCTCATCTCCTTTTTCATTGGTAAAAGTATCCTGAGAAAGTCCGGTCAACATAACCTTAGTTAGTTTTTCATTGGTTTGAGTCCAGACGTCTACGATTTTATGGTATCTTTCACCATTGGTGATCGATCCTTCATGGTATTCACCCATGATCTTGTCGACTTCAGTGTAGGCATCTTCCAAAATCTTTGGTTTGCTTAAAGGAATCGTCATATCGTTGATATTGATGGAGATTCCCGCCTTGGTAGCATTTTCAAATCCAAGTCTCATCAAAGAGTCAGCAAGAAGAACGGTTTCTTTTTCAGTTCCAACTCTGTAGGCAAGATCGATAAGCTCAACAAGGGCTTTTTTCCCTAAGATCTTATTGATATCGGAATATTTTAGACACTTTGGAACTGCATCGTATACGAAAGTACGACCAACTGTGGTGTCAATCATTTCACCATTAAGCCTTACTGAGATTGGCGCTTGAAGGTGTAGATTACCTGTATGGTAAGCAAATTGCGCTTCTTCTTTTGAAGAGAATACTTTTCCGTAACCTCTAGCAAACGGTCTAGTTCTAGTCATGTAGTATAGACCGAGAACGATATCTTGTGAGGGAACAATAATCGGGGTTCCATCTTTAGGAGACAAAATATTATTAGTGGACATGCATAAAATTCTACATTCCACTTGAGCCTCTAATGAAAGAGGAACGTGAACCGCCATCTGGTCACCGTCAAAGTCGGCGTTAAATGCCGTACAAACTAGAGGGTGAAGTTGGATGGCCTTCCCTTCGATCAAATTTGGTTCAAATGCTTGAATCCCAAGTCTGTGAAGAGTTGGCGCTCGGTTTAGGAGCACTGGATGTTCTTTAACTACTTCTTCTAGAATATCCCAAACTTCTTGTTTTTGTTGCTCAACCATTCTCTTGGCCATTTTAATGGTGGTGCAATGACCTTTTTCAATCAATTGGTTATAAATAAATGGTTTAAATAGCTCTAGGGCCATCAATTTTGGAAGACCACACTGATGAAGTCGAAGGTTTGGACCAACTACGATTACGGATCGTCCCAAGTAGTCTACCCTTTTCCCTAGTAGGTTTTGTCTGAAACGTCCCTGCTTTCCTTTTAACATGTCAGAAAGAGATCTCAAGGGTCGCTTGTTAGCGCCAGTGAATACTTTTCCTCTTCTTCCGTTGTCAAAAAGAGCATCAACCGCTTCTTGAAGCATTCTCTTTTCATTTCTAATAATAATTTCAGGAGCGTTAAGCTCTTTTAGTCTTTTTAGTCTGTTGTTCCTATTGATTACTCTTCTATAAAGATCGTTTAGATCTGAAGTGGCAAATCTTCCAGCCTCTAGAGGAACAAGAGGTCTTAAATCTGGAGGAAGAACCGGAATTACATCCATCATAAACCAAGATGGTTTATTATCGGATTTCATAATTGATTCAATAACCTTCAATCTTTTTACGATTTTAGTTCTAGCAACTTCAGTAGTAACTGATTCTAGACCTCTTCTAAGATCTCTATATTCCAAATCAATATCGATTTTATGCAAAAGTTCCTTGATCGTAGTTCCGCCCATTCCGGCTTCGAACTTGATTCCTTGTTCTTTTAATTCATCGTATTGTTGTTCGGAAATAACTCTTCCAATATCTAGTCCACCTTCGACATTGGCCTTAGAAGATTCCGTAACGATATAAGATTCATAATAAAGAACTTTTTCAAGTTCCTTAAGTGAAAGATTTAAAATGGCCCCAAGCCTTGATGGAAGGGATCTTAAAAACCAAATATGGGCCACGGGAGAAGCTAGCTCAATATGACCTGGTCTTTCTCTTCTTACTTTAGAAAGAGTAACTTCAACACCGCATTTCTCACAAACAACACCACGGTGTTTCATTCTTTTGTATTTTCCACAAATACATTCGTAATCTTTTATGGGCCCAAAAATTTTGGCGCAGAAAAGACCGTCTCTTTCAGGTTTGAAGGTTCTATAATTTATGGTTTCAGGTTTTCGGACCTCACCAAATGACCACTCTCTGATAATATCAGGCGATGCCATTTTTACTGAGAGTGCCTCAATGCTAATGGGGTCTTTTGGTTTGTCAAAAAAATTTAAAAGGTCTTTCATCTAAAATTCCTCTTGGTCAAATTAAAATTAGTTAATCGTTTCTTCCTCAGTAGACTCCACAAGCTTTATATCAACGCAAAGTGACTGTAGTTCCTTCACTAAAACGTTAAAAGACTCTGGTAGTCCTGGTTCTAAAACCATCTCGCCCTTTACTATGGACTCATACATTCTGGTTCTTCCAATGACGTCATCTGATTTCACCGTCAAGAATTCCTGAAGGGTATAAGCCGCTCCGTATGCTTCAAGCGCCCACACTTCCATCTCTCCAAGTCGCTGACCTCCAAACTGAGCCTTTCCGCCTAGTGGCTGTTGAGTAACCAGTGAGTATGGTCCTGTTGATCTTGCGTGTAGCTTTTCATCAACAAGGTGGTGAAGCTTAAGCATATACATGGCACCAACTGTTACATCCTCAGAGAATGCATCACCTGTTAGTCCATCAAATAAGGTCGTTTTTCCGGTTGGATCGTAGTCTGCCAACAGGAGCATTTCCTTGATTTCTTTTTCAGAAGCACCGTCAAACACCCGAGTTGAAAATCTGACCCCAGTGCTTAATTGCTGAGCAACTTCTTTGACTTGCTTTTCAGAAGCTTTCTTAAGCCAATTTTTTACGTCATCTGTTTTATAAATGGCGTAGATAAAATCTTTTAGCTCATGAAGCTTTGCCTCTGCTTCAAGCATTGAGGATATTTTTTCTCCAAGGCCTCTTCCTGCCCAACCTAAGTGGAGTTCAAGAAGCTGTCCGATGTTCATCCTGGAAGGAACCCCAAGTGGATTCAATACGATATCAACCGGAGTTCCATCTGCTAGATAAGGCATGTCTTCACATGGCAATACATTGGAGATAACCCCTTTGTTTCCATGTCGTCCGGCCATCTTATCACCTGGTTGTAGCTTTCTCTTAATCGCGATTGATACAACCACTTTTTTGATTACACCTGGAGGTAGTTCATCTCCGCGGTGAAGTTTAGCGATTTCTTCATTGGCGTTAGCTCGAACGCGGTTGATTCTATTTCTAACTTCTGCGAAATATTCACTTAGCGCTTCTTCGAGCTTTGGTTCAAGAGGAAGATATCCAATTAGTTCAAAAGGAATTGTTTTAAGCACTTCAGCTGTGATCAAGGTTCCCTTGGCCATTAGCTCTGCGGAACCGTCTTCCGATATAAGCTTATCGACAATTTTTTGATTTTTTAGCATATCAGCAATTTTTGCGATCGCTGAGCTTTGAATTGCTTTGATTTCTATTCGTTCATCTCTTCTGATTAGAATAGTTTCATGATCGATGATTTCTTTTGCTCTTGAGTCAAGTTCAACACCTTCACGAGTATATACTTTGGCATCGATAACAGTTCCAGTAACGTGGGATGGAACTCTTAAAGAGGTATCCTTAACATCACCGGCCTTATCACCAAAGATTGCCTTTAGAAGTTTTTCTTCAGGAGAAAGCTGAGTTTCCCCTTTCGGAGTAATTTTTCCAACAAGAACATTTCCTGCTTTTACAATTGACCCAACTCGAATAACACCGGCTTCATCTAGAAATGCCAGGGCTTCTTCGCTGACGTTTGGTATATCTCGGGTAATTTCTTCTTTCCCAAGTTTAGTATCTCGAGTTTCAACTTCAAAACTTTCGATATGAACTGATGTAAAGATATCATCAACCAGCATCTTCTCGTTAAGAAGAATTGAATCCTCATAGTTGTAACCACCCCATGGCATAAACGCCACAAGAACGTTTTGTCCTAAAGCCAGATCCCCGTATTGGGTTGCAGGACCATCAGCAATAACCATTCCTGGATGGACTCTGTCGCCTTCTTTAACGAGAACTTTTTGGTTGTTACAAGTATTTTGGTTGGTTCTTTGATATTTGGTAAGTCGGTAGATATCCACACCAGACTCGCCTTCTTTGAATTTATCTCTTTGAATAACAATTCTATTGGAATCAACAAATACGACTGTTCCATGATCATGAGCAAGTAAAATTGCCCCTGAATCTCTAGCGATTACCGGTTCAAAACCTGTACCGACAATAGGTGCATCGGTTTTAACAACAGGCACGGCCTGTCTCATCATGTTTGAACCCATTAACGCTCTGTTGGCATCGTCGTGTTCAAGGAATGGAATCAGCGAGGTTGCCACCGAAATCATTTGCGTTGGAGAAACGTCCGCCAAATCTACTTCTTCTGCGTTTACAAGAGTAAATTCCCCTTCTCTTCGTGCAGGAATATGTGTTCCAACTAATTTATCTTTTTCAACATAGCGATGGTGCCACTGAGCAATAGTTTTCCCTTCTTCTTGGAAGGCGGAATAATATTTGGTTTCTCCAGTTACCTTGGAGTTTTTAACTACTTGGTAAGGAGTTTCAATAAAACCATATTCAGAAACACGAGCGTAACATGCAAGTGAGGTAATTAGACCAATATTTGGTCCTTCAGGAGTCTCAACCGGACACATTCTTCCGTAGTGGGTATTGTGAACGTCTCGAACCTCAAAACCTGCTCGCTCTCTGGTTAATCCTCCAGGCCCTAGAGCTGATAAACGTCTCTTGTGAGTTACTTGCGATAGAGGATTGGTTTGGTCCATAAACTGAGAAAGCTGAGATGAACCAAAGAATTCTTTTACGGCAGCTGCCACAGGTTTTTGGTTTACAAGATCGTAAGGCATCATGGTTTCAATTTCTTGAATGGCCATTCTTTCCTTAACTGATCTTTCCATTCTAACCAATCCAACTCTGAATTGATTTTCTAAAAGCTCACCAACTGCTCTTACTCTTCTATTTCCAAGATGGTCGATATCGTCGACTTTCCCTTTTCCGTTATTTAGATCAACTAGATAGTGAACAGTGGTTAAAATATCTTCTTTGGTAAGAATGGTTTGCTCAACCGGTATTTCTTTTCCAAATTTATAATTGATTTTCATACGACCTACTCTAGATAAGTCGTATCTTTCAGGATTAAAAAACAATCCCTGAAATAAAGCTTCAGCTGCTTCTAGTGTTGGAGGCTCTCCTGGTCTTAATCTTTCAAAGATTTTAATAAGAGCGTCTTCTCTTCCTTCCGTCTTATCGATCAAAAGGGTGTTTCTCATCTGATCACCGTGGCCGATCATATCGATGTAAAGACACTTAATGCTTTTTACTCCAGCTGCAATTAGATCCTTTATTTTGCCTTCGGAAAGGGCTTCATTTGCTCCAACCAAAACCTCGGCGGTTTTTGGATCTGCAACATCTTCAAGACTCACTTTTCCGATAATTTCTTCAAGCATTATAGGAAGTTCTTTAATATGCGCTTCGTTCATTTTAACGATTGATGGCTTGGTAAACTTCTTGCCTTTTTTAATGATAACTTCACCGGTTTTTGGGTGAAGAATATCTATCGTGGCCCTGGTTCCTATAAGAAGATCAAAGTCTAGCTTTCGCTTAAAGTTACCCTTCTTATCCAGGATAATTTCATCAACCTTGTAAAATTCTTTTAGAATATCGGTGTTTAAAAGCCCTAAAGCCTTTAAAATAACTGTTGCGTGTAATTTTCTTTTTCTATCAATACGGGCAAATAAAATATTTTTATGATCGAATTCAAAATCCAACCAAGAACCTCTATGAGGAATAATTCTAGCGGAATATAAAAGCTTTCCACTTGAATGCTTTTTCCCTTCATCGTGCTCAAAAATTATCCCGGGAGAGCGATGAAGCTGGGATACAATAACTCTTTCGGTCCCGTTATAAACAAAGGAGCCCGTTTCCGCCATAAGCGGTAAATTTCCTAAATAAACTTCCTGCTCTTTAATGGAAGCAACATTTCTATTTTCAACCTCTTCGGTATCAACTGTTGTGTCATAACAAACAAGTCTTACGATCACTTTAAGCGGGGATTCATAGGATAGACCTCTCTCCCTACAGGCAGTAACCGAATACTTTGGCTCTTCAAGTGTATAACTTACAAATTCAAGCGAAACTGTATTGTTAAAATCCTTTATAGGGAAGACAGACTTGAAAACTCCCTGCAATCCACGATCCACTCTTTTTGAATGTGGGACATTTCTTTGCAAGAATTCTTCATAGGACTGAACCTGAAGATCCATTAGGGGAGGAGTCTCTAAAACCATCGGTGTTTGAGAGAAATTCCTGCGGTACCATTCGTTAGATGAGAAAACCTTGGTCATTGTGGTCTCCTAAAAATTAAAACCTAAAATTATTCAAAAAATACAAATAAGCATGAAGGTCAGGGGTATTCCCTGCGCCTTCACACTTAATTAAAAAACAACAATAAGGAGTTATGCTCCCTACTTAAGTTCAACCTTTGCACCGGCCGCTTCTAGCTTTTTCTTCATTTCTTCGGCGTCGGCTTTGGAAACTCCCTCTTTTACGTTTTTAGGAGCGCCTTCAACTAGATCTTTGGCTTCTTTTAGTCCAAGACCAGTAATTGCTCTTACTTCCTTAATAACGTTAATTTTGGTAGCTCCAGCGTCTTTTAGTACAACTGTAAATTCAGTTTTTTCTTCAGCAGCTTCAGCAGCAGCTCCACCACCAACACCAGCTACGGCCACTGGAGCGGCAGAAACACCAAATTTAGTTTCCATTTCCTTAACCAAGTTGGCTAAGTCAAGAACTGACATTTTAGAGATATGTTCCATCAATTGTTCATTTGTAATACTCATTTTAAAACTCCTTAAATCAAAAAATTAAATTAAATGTTAATAAATTATGCAGTAACAGCTCCGGTTTCCTTTTGCTCTTTGATAGCCTGCAATAGTCTAACAAAGGATGAACAAGGGGCCATCATAGTAGCTAGAACTGTACCAAGCATTTGCTCTCTTGAAGGCAAATTGGCCAATTCTTTAACTTGGGCCACGCTTAAAAGCACGTCTCCAAGAAAACCACCTTTGAGGGTCACTAATTCTTTTTCTTTCCCGGCATCTCGCAACACCTTGACCACGGCTGCGGAATCACCAAACGCAAAAGCTACAGCATTAGTTCCCTTTAATTCGGAAAATAATGATTCACATTTTGTTCCTTTGGCGGCCATTTTAAAAAGGGTGTTTCTGGTAACAATGATCTTACCACCCTTTTCACGGACATCTTTCCTAACCTGAACGGCATCATTTGCTGAGATACCAACCAAGTTTGTTAGAAAGAAACCGTTAGCTTTCTCGATATCCACTTTAAGGCCATCGATAATCGCTTGCTTGTCTTGACGGTTTAACATAGGCATTCCTCCTTTTTATATTTTTTCGGAGGGGGATTTCGGGCAGGATTTACTTTGACTTTATTATCTGTCAAAACCGACCTTCTTCAACCCCAACAAAATTTCTTCAATTACATATGAGAAGCAGCTTCCAATATATCTATCTTCACACCAGGGCTCATTGTAGTGGCCACTCTAATGGATTTTAGATAACTTCCTTTTGAACTAGATGGCTTCGCTCTTAAAATAGCGGTCAAAACGGCCATAAAGTTTTTCTTCAATCTGTCAGCATCGAAAGATTTTTTTCCGATAACAACATGGACGATCCCACTCTTATCAGTTTTATATTCTACCTTTCCGGCTTTTTGTTCATTGATTGCTCTAGTAATGTCAGTGGTTACAGTTCCAAGTTTTGGGTTAGGCATAAGACCTCTTGGCCCTAAAATCCTGGCAACCTTTCCAAGTTTCCCCATCATATCAGGAGTAGCGATAACTCGGTCAAAATCCAACCAGCCACCAGCTATTTTTGCAATAATGTCGTCGCCGCCGAAGAAATCAGCTCCAGCTTTTTCAGCTGCAGTTAGATTATCTCCTGAGGTGATGGCAACTATTTTTAAAGTTTTTCCTGTTCCACCTGGAAGTGCAATTGATCCTCTTACAAGTTGATCAGCGTGACGTGGATCAACTCCAAGTCTAAACGCTACATCGACTGTCTCATCAAATTTTGCGAAGGCAACTTGCTTTACTACGTTTAGTGCCTCTTCAATGGAATAGGTTTTTTTAAGATCCGCTTTGGTTAAAGCTTCTAGATATCTTTTTCCTGGTTTTTTCATTTTTCCTCCCGGTACAAACGGCTTTTAGGGCCTCCCGAATTTATTAATAATTAATAATCTAATTTAAGTCCCATTGATCTTACTGAGCCTTCAATAGTTCTCATTCCCGCTTCTAAAGAACCTGCAGTTAAGTCGGGTTTTTTCATTTCAGCGATTTCTTGAACTACCTTTTTACCTACCGTGCCTGCAACTTCATGCTTTGGCTTATGGGCTCCCTTCTCTATCTTTAATTTATCTTTTAATAAATAAGAAGCTGGTGGGGTTTTAGTAATAAAGGAAAACGATCTATCCGAATAAACGGTGATGATCGTTGGAAGCATAACTCCCATTTGTTTATTAGTTTTTGCATTGAAAGCCTTGCAAAATTCCATAATATTCACCCCTTTCTGACCAAGTGCTGGTCCGATTGGAGGTGATGGATTCGCTTTTCCACCTTCAATTTGTAATTTTATAAAACCGGTAACTTTTTTAGCCATTTTGAACTCCAGTTAATATTCTTACGAAGATACCTTTTCTACTTGAGAGAACTCCAACTCAACAGGAGTTGGTCTTCCAAATATAGAAACCGATACCTTAATTTTTCCTTTTTCATTTACAGATTCCACGACTCCAACAAAAGAAGAGAACGGTCCTTCAATAACCTTAACTGTTTCACCTTCGCTAAAATCGATTGAACTTTTAACTCGCTTAAAGCCCTTGGTATTTTGATTTGTCATAAAAGCCGCTTCAGATTCACTGATTGGAGAAGGCTTATCAGACGTGCCTCCTACGAATCCGGAAATCTTATCGACGCCCTTTACTAGGTGCCAAGATGAATCGTTCATAATCATCTTAACCAAAACATATCCAGGGAATACTTTTTTCTTGATCGTTCTTTTTCTGCCGTTAACGTTTGAAGTTACGGTATCTTCCGGGGTCATAATATCAGCAAAAAATTCGGTAAGTTTTGCACTTACAATTCTTTCTTTAAGGGCCTTTACTACCTTATTTTCTTGGCCGGTTTTGGTCCTTATAATATACCATTTGAAATCCGGGGTATCGCCTTTTGCAAAGCCATACCTCTCCTCCACATTTTTAAACTCATCCTCATGTGCAGAGTCCATTTCATTTTCATTTTTTTTAGCATCAATCATCTTAGAGATTTCCGTATTTTAATTAATAAACTAGGGCCAAAAGTTTTTGCACTATAAAGTCAACCAGTACGAAAAGACCGGCCAAAATTGCAACCCCTATAATAATTCCAATGGTGGACTTAAGTATTGAGTCTTTATCAGGCCAAGCAACCTTTACCAACTCACCATAAACATCATTTAAATATCCCATCGCCTTAGAGTTCTTAAGAACCAGGACAAAAGTCGCAATACCCACTAGGATCCCAAATACCTGGGCAAGCACTAAAAAATTCGGAATTTTTGCTTCTAGATCAAACCATTCGCCAAGCAATTTAACAAACACGATGGTCACATAAGCTGCCAGCATGCTTGAAATAGCCACAAATGCGTTTATCCACTTGTTTTTATCTTCAATTTTTAAAATGGACATATTAACCTTTAATATTTTAGAGGTAGAATAATCGGGTAAAAATTATCTAAGCTTTGTTTATATGCAAGACTTTACCTGAAATGTCTATATCCTCTTATTATTTATTTAACGTTTTGTGCAAACATTGCTAAACGCTTGGCGTTATAAATTGGCGGGTGCAGAGGGATTCGAACCCCCAACCTACTGATTTGGAATCAGCCGCTCTACCATTGGAACTATACACCCGAAAAAAAAGGCCGATCAATTGACCGGCCCTTTTAATATAACCTTACTAACTCTTATAAAACATCAGAAACGGTACCAGCACCAATCGTTCTTCCACCTTCACGGATGGCGAAACGAAGACTCTTTTCCATGGCGATTGGGTGGATTAGCTCTACTTTAAAAGTAGTGTTATCTCCTGGCATAACCATTTCTTTTCCTTCTGGAAGAGTAATGGCACCAGTGATATCCGTTGTTCTAAAGTAAAACTGAGGTCTATATCCTTTGAAGAATGGAGTAGCTCGTCCACCTTCTTCTTTAGTTAGAATATAAACTTCGGCATTAAATTTATCGTGACAAGTAACAGATCCTGGCTTTGCAAGAACCTGTCCTCTTTCAATTTCTTCTCTCTTTGTTCCTCTAAGAAGAATACCGCAGTTATCTCCAGCTTGACCTTGGTCTAGAAGCTTTCTAAACATCTCAACACCGGTAACAACAGTTTTTTGAGTAGGTCTAATTCCTAGAATCTCAACTTCCTCACCTACCTTGATAATCCCTCTTTCAACTCTTCCAGTAACAACAGTTCCTCTTCCAGAGATAGAGAAAACATCTTCAACTGGCATTAGGAATGCCTTATCGATAGCTCTAGCTGGAGTTGGGATATAAGCATCTACTGCATCCATTAATTTAATGATTGCATTTTTTCCAATCTCATCATCTCTTCCTTCCAATGCGGCAAGAGCTGATCCTGCAACGATTGGGATTTCATCGCCAGGGAAGCTGTATTTAGAAAGAAGTTCTCTAATTTCCATTTCTACTAGATCTAGAAGTTCTTTATCGTCAACTTGGTCTACCTTATTAAGGAAAACAACCATGGCAGGAACCCCTACCTGTCTAGCAAGAAGGATATGCTCTCTAGTTTGTGGCATTGGACCGTCAGCAGCTGAAACTACTAGAATAGCTCCATCCATTTGAGCGGCACCAGTAATCATATTTTTTACGTAGTCAGCGTGACCTGGACAGTCAACGTGAGCGTAATGTCTGTTTTTTGTTTGGTATTCAACGTGAGCGGTATTGATTGTAATACCTCTCGCTTTCTCTTCAGGAGCTGAGTCGATATCCGCATACCCCTTCTTTTCTCCACCCGATAGATCCGCCATTACCGAAGTAATTGCAGCAGTTAGAGTAGTTTTACCGTGGTCAACGTGACCAATGGTCCCGATATTGACGTGCGGCTTGGATCGATCAAATTTTTCTTTAGCCATGACTTAGTCTCCTTAAAAAATATCTTTATTCCTTAATTGGTTTAATAATCTAGTTGTTCTCTATAGTACATCTTATAAAATTTAGTCAACACTTAGGCAATATTAAATACGATTTGAAGTGGAGCTCACGATGAGATTCGAACTCATGACCTCTCCCTTACCAAGGGAGTGCTCTACCCCTGAGCCACGCGAGCAACTTCAAAATAGTCATATTCTAGTGGAAAAATGGAGCGTGCGACAGGAATCGAACCTGCGACATCAACCTTGGAAGGGTTGCACTCTACCAACTGAGTTACGCACGCCTAATTTGGTGGCGAGAGATGGATTCGAACCATCGAAGGTTTGCACCGACAGATTTACAGTCTGTTGCCTTTGGCCGCTCGGCAATCTCGCCCCACTATAACCTAATCGTAATGGAGCTGGCTATAGGAATCGAACCTACGACCGCCGGTTTACAAAACCGGTGCTCTACCAGCTGAGCTAAGCCAGCTAACACCTTTACTCATAAGCCAATATGTTTGTGATTTATAATTGCGAGTTGTTCCTAAGTAAAGATTTTTTTTAAAAACAAACCAAAGCAATGCGCCATAAAATTTATGATTTGCCAAAAATTCTATCCATCGCAATTGCCGCTGCCACAGAAACATTTAAAGATTTTATTGGCCCACTAGGAATTAGTGCCACCACATCATCTACCATTCTAGTAACGGCGCTTGATAATCCCTTATCTTCCGCTCCTAGAACTAAACAAATAGATGCTTCCGGAGAAAGTTTTTTTCCAAGCAGTTCCTCTACTGTAGTAGTTGCGTGCTCGGAAAATCCCACGATATATACGGCATTTTTTTTAATACTTGATAGGGCCTTAGGCAAAGAAGCACATCTAATAATTGGAATATGTTCCAGTGCCCCGGATGAAAGTCTAGAAAACCCAGGCCCCAATCCAAAGGTTCCCTTAAAGGAAACCACCACATAGTCTACGCCAAAAAAAGCGGCGGTTCTTAAGATGGCCGCGGCATTTTGAATATCGGTCACCTGATCTAAACAGAGAATTTTGGCCTTCGTTCCGTCTTTTAATTTCTCATAAAGATAATTTAAATCATATTGAGGAAGAGGGTTTGCCACTAAAAAAAGATTTGAGGTTATTCTTTTATATAAAAAATCATTTTTCTTGCAGAAAATCTTGGCCTTCTCCTGAAGGTCATGGGGCGAAACCATATTTTTAGGAATTTTATCCAGCTGCTCCCTCGTTAATTTTCCTTTTTGGGATAGGACTTCAAAACTTTCCTTGGTACAAAAAAGCTCAAATGGGCGTCTATCGGGGTTTTTAATGGCCTCAACAATACTATGAATCCCTACAATCAAATCATTCATCTTAGAAGATCCTTTATAACCTGAAAAAGGTCTTCTTTTTTTATCTTTTTAACTGTTCCATCTTTTCTAACTTTAAGTTCAAGAGTCCCATCTACGGCATAATCCCTCTCCCCTAAAACAAGACGAAGTGGCAGACCTAAAAGGTCTGAGTCCTTAAACTTGTTGCCGGCAGATAGCCCCTCTCGATCATCGTATAAGACTTCGATTCCGGCCAAGGTAAGAAGTTCATAAATTTCCTCGCCAAGGGCAAATATTTCGGGAGTTTTTGCAAGAACAACAAAATAAACATGATAAGGAGCGATCGGTGTAGGCCAAACTATTCCAAACTCGTCATTATTTTGCTCAATAGCAGCCGCTATAATTCTGCTGACACCTATTCCGTAACAACCCATTAGGGGGTAAAACTCTTTTCCAGATTTATCGAGGACTCTTGCATCTAAAGCCTTAGTGTACTTTTGGCCTAATTGGAATATATGTCCTACCTCAATTCCGCTGATTTCTTCGACCAATTCTTCCTTTCCATCGAATTGGTAGACATCACCTGCTTGAGATAGCCTCAAATCGGCTTCTTCAAAATTAAGCTCCATATGCTTTTTTGGAATAAAATTTTTAAAGTGATGGTCCACTTGATTGGCCCCAATTACATAACCAGCTTCCAAATTTATGGCCTTATCAAATACGATCCTAGCGGAAGGTTTTAATTGATAGGGACCAATTTGACCTTTAACAAAGCCAAGACTCACTAATTCATCTGCGGATATGGCCTTAAGATGTTCATGGCCTACAAAGTTTTTAAGCTTTATCTCATTAAGTTTATCGTCTCCTAGAAGAAGAACTAGGATTATTTCCTCTTTCTCTCCGCTGATTCCTTTATAAACCAGGGATTTTAAACAATCCGATTGTGAGACTTTTAAAAAAGAAGATACATCTTCAATTGACTCCATTTTGGGAGTGGAAACCAATTCCTTGGACCCTAAATTAAATTTAAACTGAACATTTGACCTTTGGGTCTTGGCCTTTTCCAAGTTTGCGGCATAGTTGGCCCCTCTAGCGATAATTACTTTGTCTTCACCAGATTTTGCCAAAACTTGAAACTCATGGGTTTTAGATTTTGCATCCCCCATGGCCCCAGCATCCGCCTCAACTGCAATAAAATTAAGGCCCATTCTTTCAAAAATGGTGGAATAGGCTTGAAAATAATCTTGATAAACTTTTTCCAACGAGTCCCAGTCCTCATGAAAACTATAAGCGTCTTTCATGATAAATTCTCTGGCCCTCATAATTCCAAAGCGTGGTCTTATTTCATCTCTAAACTTTATATTGATTTGATAAAGGGAAATGGGGAGCTGTTTATAGGATTTCACGGTCTTGCGGAAAATATCAACCACCGCTTCTTCATTTGTGGGGCTAAGACATATATCCCTTCCTGCCCGATCTTTTGCCTTAAGCATAAGACCTTCCATAGAATCCCACCTGCCTGATTCCTGCCAAAGCTCTCCTGGGGTTACCACACTCATGGAAACTTCCATGGCACCTATTTTATTCATTTCTTCCCGAATAATTTTTTCTACTTTTTGCAGGGATCTAAGCCCTAGTGGAAGAAAATTATAAAGTCCGGCTTGGGATTTTTGAATCAATCCCGCCCTTAGCATAAGCTGATGACTAGGAATGGTGGCCTCAGATGGTGCCTCTTTGTAGGTTTGCCAAAAACCTTTGGATAATTTCATTTTTTTTCCTTAAAAGAATTTAAAAAACGCTCTGGCCAACAAGCGGCGAAAGATCAAATACCTTTAATCTTTCTTTGTCTAAGCTAGTGGCCGGAACTATTTCATAATAAGAGGGATTTTTTAAAAGTTCCCTGCAAAGAAGATTATGCAATTTATGCCCGGATTTGTAAGTGGTAATTTTTCCCGCAAGTTCGTAGCCTAAAAGAGCAATATCTCCTAGGGTATCAAGAATTTTATGACGGATAAACTCATCTGCAAAACGAAGCCCATCGGGATTTATAATTTTAAAATCATCTAATACGATAGCGTTATCTAATGATCCGCCTTTAATTAGACCCTTCTTTTTTAAATGATCTACATCTCTTAAAAGATCAAAGGTCCTGGCCCTAGAAACTTCCTTAATAAAACCTTCGCAAGAAAAATCAAAAACCTTTTTTTGGGTCTTAATAAGAGGATGTGAAAATATTATAGTGGAATCAATAACTAGGTGTGGACTTGGCTCAATTTCAACCCATTTATCTCCAAGTTCTATCCTTAGGGGTTTTAAAATTATCATTAGGTTTTTTGCTTTATTTTGAGAAACGATTCCAGTTTCTCTTAAAATATAAACAAATGACGCGCCTGATCCATCCATTATAGGAACTTCAGGTCCATCGATTTCACATAAGATATTATTAATCCCCATGCCGTAGAAAACTGAAAGTAAATGTTCCACTGTATGAATTGAATAAGGTGGAGCTCCTATTGTTGTATTATTTTCTGTAGCGCTAACCGAGTCAGCGGTAGGCTTAATTAATGGAGCATTTTGGATATCTACTCGCTGAAATTGAATACCAAAATCTGCTTCTGCTGGTTTTAACGTAAGCGTAATCTTTTTACCGGAATGAAGTCCTAT
>JACCDT010945107.1_pt1 | contig 20086 bp, 17 predicted proteins | sample 7446291 | NCBI WGS metagenome assembly JACCDT01 (sample SAMN15323446, study PRJNA562643) | freshwater metagenome | isolation source: river surface water | place: USA:Blue River Watershed | collected 2017-08-17 | reverse complement strand
TTCGGATATGCCAGCCGTGTTCTGTTGGTCCGTATAGATCGTGCCCATCTCCACCAGCCAGTACAAGGAGAACGTGTTTGTCGCCTGTCCATCTGCGATCGACATCAAGTACAGTTCCTGCTCTAGGTGCGATGGATCGTAGCCAGACAGCACGGAGCCGCGCTGCTTGAATATCCTGCCGAAGTCGATGGTGGTGAACCTGCGCGCTATGGGCGGGTCCTGTATCATGATCTGGACCCTCTTGATGGACTCCGGCAGGAATTTCACGCTGTCCGGGTTGGTCAACTCAAGGATGATGCGGCGCGTACCGTCAAGAATGTTGTTGAGGCTTGCGTTGATGGTCAGCGTCTTGATCTGCTCTCCGATAGCCCATTCCAACCGTGTGGAATTCAGAACCACGAACGATGTCGGGTCTAGGTCGAAATTGCTCATGCCGTTGATCACGGACACATCCACTTTCTCGACACCGTACTGGCTTGGTTGATCGAGCGATATGGTGATGTTGACCTGTTCCCCCTCAACCACCAAGTATGACGGTATTGCAGCGCTAGAGCCTACCAAACTGGAATTGAACACAGATGGGTTTGGCCTGCCGCCAGCGGAGTCTATCGGGACTATCGAAGTGATGTCGTTAACCAGAGGTCGGGTATTGGTACTGGCCTCAACGATGGATACAGAGAGCAGTTCTGTCGTATCTACAACCATGATGTTGGACTGAACGAGCGGGCCCGTCATCAGATTCACAAGATTGGTGATGCCGAGCTTTAGTTCCTCATCGCTTTCCTCCAAGAAATCACGCAGGGCAGGAACGATGATCACCTTTTGTTGTTCTCCCACCTCCCATCTTACATGCACTGGAAATCCGGACACATCAACATCTCCATCAGATGTGCTGACGTGCGAAAGGATAATGTCTGCCTCTTCAACGCCTGCTGTACTCGGGGAATTCAGAGAGACGACCACCGATACTTCGTTGGCCTCATCCACAGTATAGTAAGCCCTGATGAACGAGACGCTCAACATTTGAACATCATACGGGAACATCTCGTTTGTTTCGAGGTTCATGTCCACGAAACAGTTCAGTATGGTATTGACTTTTGCCGATTCTTCCATGTGTCAGTCTGTGTTTAGGCAAGAGTATACCTCTGGGCGGACAGGATAGCCGTTCATGGAGAGTTCCTGAACAAGAACAGAGAGAACGTCGCTGGATGAGAACCCGCTGCCGGTGTCTCCCAGCATGTCCTGTATATGTTGGCTGTTGATCGCATTGATCTCCATCATCCTTCGATGCGAGAAGTACAGCAGGTCGCAATACCGGTTGTCCATGCACTGAGCGCGATAGCATCTGGCTATCAACTCCTGTGCTGAGGCACTGAAGTCGTTCACGTTGAATACGCTAGTGCTTCTTCGCAGCCGTTCTGATGGTACAACAATGATTTCTTCTGATCCTCTACGTTCGACTTCTATGGTGGTACCGATATCCGTGAATACCTCTGGGTTCAGCAGTTGGCTCAGCCGATTCGGGCAGTCATCCTGCTTGTCTTTGCCGTCTTGCAGATATGTCCTCGTAATGAAGACGGGGATGTAGTAGCCGGGAGCAAGGTCGTACTTGATAGTTGTGTTCATCACGCCTTGTGACCTGTCGGATTGATTGATGGACAGCGGAATGTTCTCCAAGGCCGCCGTGGGTGCTTCTCCGTTCCACGAGTGGTCGGTCTCTGTATTCTGGAGTGTAATCGTTTGGACAAGGCTGTTTCCAACGACGTTGGGCGGGGTTTGCAATCCGGCGAGCACGGTGGTCTCATAGAATTGATTGAAGACGTTGGCAAGCTCTTCGTTGCTGCCCACGATCTGAACATATTCCGGCTGTGTCGTGTTTCCGGTGAGATATGCCAGAAAGTCCATGGCGATGACGTTGTTCCTTGGGTCGTTCAGGAACGTGCGGACATTGAAAGGCGTTACCGTGGAACCGCCTATGGAGTTGCCATAGACATAGTACCCATTGAAGTTACGCAGTTCGGTTGTCGTCACTGACGGAGTTCCGGACAATGACCTGTCAAGGAGGAGTCGGTGATACTGCATTACTTTTGGATGTCTATGTTGAGCAGCTTGGCTTTCGATACGATACTGGTGAGCATCACCTGTGATGTCTCTATCTCATCAATGGTGACTTTGGTGCCATCAGGGGAGGTCCACGGCAGTTCGTTCTTGCCGACGTAATCGAACCAGTTCCTGATCTCCACGTTGGTTAGGCCTTGTAGGTCAGTCCTGACGGAGAGGATGTAGTTGACCATGGTATCAGTGAGATCGGACCCGTTGTTTACCTTGTTTCTCAGGATGTTATCGAAGAACGCGTACTCCAGATAGAACGGGTTTATCTCCTGTCGGTCTATCTTCTGTATGCGGTTGTCTTTCTGTACATCCACATAGTCCATGACCTGATAGGTCTTATAGAGCGGGACATTGAGGTAGAAGTCGTTGAACGGTATGTCGGAGATGCTTCCATTGCGGAAAAAGGCGTACCCTTGCGTGAACGCGCTGGTGGGGCGCACATCGACGTATATGGTGGTCTTTATGAAGTCTCCCTCAGCGTACATGGCTTCTCATAAATACACCGTCTCTCATAACGAGATGGCAAAGCCTCCAAGCCCATTGTTGCCAAGGTTGTAGTCTCCCTCCTGTTGGTTGGGTACGATGTCAGTTTTGATGATCCTGCCCGTGGTGTAGGCATCGACATAGTTGACGATGTTCTCCACGTAGTATGGCGTGCCAGCGACCTTGGCCGTGAACCGGATCACGTTGTTGCTGAGGAGTTGTCCATTGACTGGGCCTTCGTCGATGGAATTGTCCACATTGCCAGTATCGAGGCGTTCTTGCAGTGTGGATGCTGGGAGCAGGATCCCGTTCTGGTCCAGTGCAGGAACATTGTTGGTCCACCACCACTCTGCAAGGTTCCTAAGGCCATACAGGGTTCCTCCGAAGGTGTAGACCGTCTCATTTCCAGAGCTACCGTATCTGAAGTCAAATGAACGCGAGTATGGAGGCGTGAAAGGGTTGTGTGAGAATATGGCAAGTTCGACCGTCTTGAATGTTGGAGTGACAACTATCGTCTCGAACGTGTTGGCCAGAGGTGTCACTCTTTGTGGCAGGAATCCGGCCGTGAAAAGCCCCTCACCAAGGCCATAATTGGTGAGGTTCTCCTTGGTGTCATAGATGGTGTTGTCGGCTAGGAAGCATATTCCATTGACGAACGCGGACCCGCGTTCCATATAGGATGGCTGTACTTCATTCACTTGCCAATACTGTAGGAACTGGTCATCTATGGTGGAGCCCGAGCCGTAATAAGGTTGCCCAAGGTCCTGATAGTAAGGGCGCAGGATGGACCCGTAACTGGTCACCAGATAGTACGGAATTGGTGTTTCGGCCGCGTCAAGGTCGGTGCGCGGGACCAGAAGGGATCGGAACCCGTTCTTCTCAAGGGTGAACGAATAGGATGCCTTGGTGTTCTCTTCGGAGTTGGCCAGAAGCTGGATGCTGTACTCTTCTTGTTCCTTCTCGTAGAAACCAACAAGTGTGGTCGCCGTTATGGTCGAATCGTTTGTCCGGAAGTCCATCTTTACTCCGGGACTCTTAGAGGTCAACACCACCGTCAATCCAGTGTCATTGAACTCGGCATCGAATGGTTGCTCTATCTGGTAGTACTGGTATGAATCATACTCAGGATTACCTATGCATCGCTTGAATGTATCGTATCCAAGGAAGCCGTTATTGCCGATGAACTTGTGGAATCCATTGATAGTGTACCTCAAAGGTTGATTGCCATTGGCAAAGTACCACTGCGAGTTTATGCCAGCGAACGCACCAAAATTCACTGGGAATTGTAGTTTGATCGAGTGCCGTTGAGGTCCTATGAATTTGGTAGGAAGAGAAAAAGACTTTACCTCACCTATGTCGAATATGCTCTCCTGTTCTATACCGAGCATGGCATTCAAGGGGAAGAGCGTTCTATTGCCTTCGTTCTTGATCTTGAGCTTGTATCCGGATGACGGATAGAACTCCTCACTTCTTCCTTCGTATCTGTAGCCGTTGCGAAGCACGGAATAGCTGGGAAGCGTTTGTGTCGACAGGATGTTCTGTTGATAGAATGTCCTACCGGTGAAGTACACATTGTTTTCAAAGGTCGGCCCCAAGAACAGAGATACGTAATTACGCGTGGTCGTGTCGTCAAAGATGATGCGGCTATCCAAGAATCTGCCGGGCTCACAATACAACAGGTCTCTGAGCCCAAGGTCCACATATTCGGTGAACTCAACCTCAAAATCAGTGTTGGCGCTGAAGGACAAGGTCTTGAACTGCTCGTTCTGCTGCCAGTACAGGTTGACCGGGAGGTCGATGATCGCCCCGTTCATACTGAACGTTATGTCTGGTGATGATCCAGCACGATAGTCCATAGGCACGTTGTTGGTGCCAGAAGGATCATAATTCACGTCAAGTGTCACCTGATACAGGTTGGAGTTGGGCTCTATGACGACAGAGAAGCTGTCAACCACAGTGTGTGACCCAGCATAGCTCCCCGTGAGAACCTTGAAATCCACACCGGCAGATATCAACTGGACCTTTTCCAGCGGCACCTGCACAAGGAACGTCATTCTGCCAGCATAAGGTCCATCTGGTATGGACTTGATTATGTCATTGCCTTGTCCTACATCATTGAACGTGGACCCGAGGAAAAAGCCTGATGTTGAACTTGATTCCAGACACTTCAACGCAAGGACCTCAAGACCGAACGGACTTGGCTTGTCCAACGATATGAGCAGTTGTCCGCTCTCACCCTCGGAGAGTTGTTGTTGCGTTATGTCAAAGGTGACTTTTGCCTTCTTTTCCTCTATGATGTCGTAGTCGTTCCTTATCCAGTGCTTGTTGAAGAAGAACGGGAAGTTGTTCTCTATCAAAGACGTTTCTCCATCAGAATTGATGTCTATGGTCTCGCTTCCGTACGGTACGATGTTGCCATCGGCATCATAGAAGACGACGCGTTGTTCCCAATCCTGATCGCGATAGGTGAGGTTATTTGAGTCTATCCTGAAGTAGACGACGTCATACTTGTAATTGCTTAGCTTGATGTAGTATTTACCTCTGTGCCTTCCGAACACGTTGGGCTTGTCATAGGCGATCGAGCTAGGTTCTATGATGGCTATCTGATGCTGTCGCCCAGCATCGCGATACACGCGAATGGAAAGTCCGGGACAATCGACAACAGTGGAGTCCAGCGTACCATAAATGATGAAGTTGCGCGACGTGTTCCTTTCCTTGATGAACTGTGCGGCAAGATCAAAGTCGTTGTCGAAGCGCTCCTTCTTGAATTCATCGAACTGCCTGCGCAGGTCGATGTTGAGGAACATGTCTATGTCCTCACCAGTGACTCTCCTCTTGCTGGGGAGCAGTATTTTGATCCTGTTATCCATCACTCTCCACTGCTATCATCTCTGTATGGAACACCAAATGGGCAGGTGATGCTCACTTGCCATGGCCAGAACCTTGCTCCCCAGAAAGGGTCTGCTCTGCCGCCGCGCTGATCCGGTTGAGCGAACGCCATGCCGGGCACTATAACAGTTGTTCTGCCGTCACACACCGTGTTGACGTTTGTCAAATAGGATCTGATCCAGTACATGGGCACATTGGACTCTGGACCGGCATTCGATGAATACACGAAGAGAGCCCTGTCGTGGGTTGGACCTTCTTGGTTGGCATCTCCAGCGAAGAATCCTCCCTCTCCGTTATAGAGCTTCACGTTCTGAAAGACGAATTCATATCTCGACTCACGATACCTGAACGTCTCATAATCGAAATTTAGGTTGCCCGGAAGCCGCAATATGGCGTTCTCGAACGTGGTGGACGTTTCGCTCAATTCTGATCCATAGAACGTTGCTGCGGCTCCGGGCGCAAGGCGTCGTCCTATTATTTCCACGGTGATGACACCAAGATTCCGTATTCTCAACGTCATTTCATTGATGGACATATCCCAACCAACACCACCAGTGGACCAGAACAGGTTGCCGCCACCGCCTCCGCTGTTCTGCACGCCCATGAATGTTCTTTTGCCGCGTCCTCTGTGGAAGAACATGCGGTTGAAGTGATAGTCCGTATAGGTGGGAGTAACAGCGGGGATGGCCAGATTGAGGTTTTGAGGACCGGGGTCCACTATCCTGTAGATGTCAAGGCCTCCCTCTTTCATTTCCGTCTCTGAACCGAGGTCCAAGAACAGTTTCTTGCCAGCGGGCGTGCTCAGGAACTGGAACGCGGTCTGGTAGTTGAAAGAAGAGTGCAATGGCTCATTGGAGCCATTGGTCATGGCAGGAGTGACGACCGTATGCGGGTACTTGGTGTCGAATGGATATACCGCCTCGGAACCATCATTGTTGGTGTAGTGCGCTATGCGTGGCCAACCTTCAGGGCGCAGCCAGTAACCATAACCACACTCCACGCGCTGATACTTCTCTCCTCCCAGAACAGAAGACAGTCCGGGCTGTATGGGGAAGTCGGGGTTATTGGGCATATACCCTACAGCGTACCTTGAGTTGGGGTCATCGACGTTCTCGTACCTGTACATGAAGTTCATCGTGACATACTTGGAAAAGTCTGTCTTGAACCACTCGTTGTTCGTCTCATCTATCGCGGCGCCGTATCCACCCGTTCCTCCGTAGACGTTGTCGGTGCTGAGGAACTCATGGAATGGATTGCCTATCAACTCTCCATCCAAGAACTTGGGACGCTCCAGCCATCTTTTGCCAGCGTTGTTGAGGAGGTCGAAGTCCGGGTTCAACTCGCTTGGCACCCTCGGAATGCTATACGGCTCGGGATAGATGTGGTCCCACTTTCGTTCGTATGGGAATGTTCCCCCTATGGACTGAGCAGCGGAGTTCTGCGTCAGCATGTCCGTGTTGTTCTGATTGAGATTGAAGTGGTCTCTTGTGACATAAGACCCGCTATCGAGCACGAACTTGCTGGAGCCTGTGTTGCGGAAGAACTGTGTCTGGTCGGAGTAGTACATCGACAACTGATATCCGGCCAACCAAACTCCTTTTGATCCTATCGGCTCACCGTTCTGATTCGTCTTTCTGCCTACCGGGTCGTACATGTTGGCTGGCAACTTGAACGCGTGGTAGCCATCGGTATAGAACTGCGCTTTTGACTTCAATTGCACAAATTCACCATCCCATAGAAGAACGTGATCGCTGTCGCGGGACACCATGTCTGGCACCTCCATGATCTGCACTTTGGTTCTTGGGAAGTCATCCTTTGCCATGTTGCGTATGGCGATGGTCAGTGGCGTGATGAACCCGCGTCGCTGAAGCTCCTCAAAGTCCAGTTCGTTGAAAGAGACTTGCTCCACGAAATACGTCGCCCACTTCCTCAGGTCCAGTTCGACCTTGATGTTGACCTCTGTATATCCGGTCTGTATGGTGCCCCAAGTGGGGACCACATCGATCGGGAACTGGCGAAAGAACAAGTTTGGGAGCCTGTTGATATTAGGGAGGTCATCCGCAGGGAATGGGTAGAAGTTGAGCGCTATCTCGTCTTGTGTGAGGCCTTGTTTGAACAGGTCCGCCTCAAAGAACAGGGTCTGAGTACCAGTTGGCACGTTGTGTATGACGAATTCACCCTCATCGTTGGTGGTGGTGACATACTTGTAGTAGGCTGGCACCGCCGTGAACTCACTTCCTGAACGGAGGTAGTTCGTGGTGTCAGCCGTATAGGACTGGATGTTGAAGTAGTCGACGGCTCTGGCCGCCTCTCTCAGATTGAGCGTTATTCTGTTGCCATTCTCATCCGTACTGGCGGGGGAGGGAAACTCATCTGTCTGATTGAATATCCCAACAGGGACGTTTCTCAAGGGAATGGTGATGTTGTTCCCGTTGGCATCCAGAATCTTCTGGAGGGCCACGAGCCGTCCGAACACGGTACCAGTGGTGGACTCTTGGGAAGGAAAGCTGTTGACGAGGTTGTTGTAGATGCTCAATGTGTCGAGCGTGCCGAACGTCCTGTGCAGCGCCACATCAATGAACATATCGTTCAACAGGATGTCCCTGAAGAACGTATAGGATGTTGACTGGCCGCTGAACATGATGCTCATGCTCTGCTGCCACTTGGTGTCTATCCTTTGGCGCTGGGTGCTGTTCAGCGAGTACTGAAGATCTTCGAAGCGCGTTGTGCCCGTGATGAACGGCAGGTTGAGGCTTGACAGCGGGACAAGACTATTGTCGGCGTCTCTCCACATGGGGGTCACCTCGAAGGTGTCCACGTGTATCGGCTGGTTGTTCTGATTGAACAGGACATACGCCGGGAACGTGGTCGCCCCATCAGGCTCAATGTGCGTGTTGAAGAAAGTGATCGTCGTACCTGAGCGCGACGTTTTCAGCTTGATCTGTTCCTGCATGTCCCCAATAAATATGGGGCTTCAGAATTGATAAACAAACCAGCAGGGTCAGGCCATTGACGAGGCGTGAAGACTCTTGAGTTCGTGCAGGGTTATCCAACACTCGCCCTTCTTTACCGCGTTTACCTCCCATGGTATCATGTGGAGGTTGGAGATGTGACCTATGATGCTGGGGTCCACACCCTGCTTGAAGCCCTCTATCACGGAGAACTTGTGATCGATGTGGTAGGCGCCTTCCAGCCCGGCTTTGCCCCTCTTGTCGTAGTTCTCAAGAGTGTCTAGCGGCTGTTGGTTTGTAATGGACCTGACAACTTTTGAATAAGCTTGCCATAGGCCAAGCTGCTCCATGTATTGGGCATGCGTGTAGCCTGTGCGTTTGAGATAAATGTGATCGTATAGTCCCTGTTCCTTGCGAAGGCGTTTGGTATATCCAGCTTTCAAGGATGATGATTTGGACCACTTTCTTCCTATTGAAGACCAGCCTTTTGGACGTATTACCCCATTTTTACTGAGAAATGGCTGGAGAACATGCGTTGGTACATTCATAATTTCAGACACCTGTGCGATGGTCTTGCCATCTTGATACAGTTTTTGAGCGGCAGTTTCGTCAAATTTGGTTTGCAGGTAGAACGAGTTTGTACGAATCGAAGTGCCTGTTCTTCTCAGAGAATTAAGAATGGTGACATTAGAACATCCCAAAGCTTCAGCGATTTGATGACTGGACTTTCCTTGAGCATAAAGTTTGACTACCTCATCGTCAGAAACCTTCTTTGTTAGAATGCGACCCTTTATGACTTCTCTTTGTTTTCTAACACTCTGTCCTGAGCGTCTCACATAGCGCAAAACAGAGCAAAACCCTATTCCTAGAATTTGTGCTACCTCCTTAGCTTGCAGCCCATCATCAACATATAGGCTAACCGCTCGCTTTACTAGGTCTTCCGATAGTTTTTTCATCCTACCCTGATCTTGATATCCTTGGCAGGGTTGCGAATTTCTACCATACTAATAGGAGTGCTGAAGATGGTGTTGTCCATCAACTCGATCTTGGTTCTGAAGCCTCCGGTCTCTGGTATCTGTGTGCGATCGCCCAATGCTTGGGCGATGAGCGTGGAGGAATAACCCCCTCCCTCTAGGTTGTAGAACTCGATGTTCACCACGTTGATGACGCCCGGAACATCCCGCAGCACATCAACAAGTTGAGAGACATAGATGTGCTGGTTCATCTGCCAACGTTCCACGTCCATGAAGTCCCGTATGACGTTCGCTGCGGCCAGTTTCACCTCACGCGGGCTGAACGCGTTCCTGTCGATGTGCAGGTCCACATTGATCTCTATGTTGATCACGCGACCGTCATTGATCTCGATGAAGTCGTTGATCATCCGGTAGCGGGACATGTAGGTCACTAGGTTCTCCTTGATGGTGCTTGTGGAGGACGAAACGAGCTTTCCATTGCCATCGCGGGTGAGTATGTACATCTTGACCTTGTTGTCCTCAACGGTGGCATGTATCCTGAAGGGGCCTCCGAATTTGCCGGGCAACTGGTAGGCGCGCGATATGTAATCGTTCAGTGTCACGCAACGGTCCTGAGCGGCGTGATTGGCCGCTATGTTGTAGCGGATCTCTTCCACGGATGGCAATCCCTTACCGCCCAAGGCCGGGATGGGGTTGTTGGACCGGGTGGATGAAATGACGAGGTTGTTCTGGGCGTTGTCGGGCCCGTTGATCTCGGGATTGACGTTGCTGACCTCCGTGAGCGTATTGGCTCCCACATTGCTCAATGCGCCGCCTCCGACCCGGTATTGCACGAATATGGTGCAGTTTCTGGGTATCTTGTGTCCCAATGCGGTGTTGTCGAGTATGTCGGATATGTTCAGGTTCGTGTTGTTCCTGCATACATCCTCTCCTGATAGGAAAGACAAGTACGTATTGTAGGTGTCGTAATTCTCATCTCCGCCGCCAAAGGTGAGCACGCAGCTACCATCGGACTTGAACTCCTTCTCGAAGCGCTTGCGTACGGTTAGCCACTGCCCCGTCTGAATGCCGTTGATGGATGATACCGTATCGTCTTCTATGAAGATGCGGTCATTCGGGAGATAGTCCACCTCATAATACCGCAGGTCGTGGTCGTGGAAATCGCTATAAGTGGGGACAGATGTCACGCTGGTGGAGTCCATTACGATGACGCTGACGATGTCCAATACGTTCTTTTGGGGAAGTTCAAGTTGAAAGAAGGGCACTCCGCCTTGCTCTCCGATGACCGCCTTGTGTATGACCGTGGCCCCAGCCTTGATCTTCTCGCGCTTCAGTATCCTGTACTTGATCAGTTGTTGATTACCGTTCAGAATGGGCTCTATGGTCCTGTTGGCCACCCCCTCGTCAGAGAAGTCGCTTGAGAAATCTATGTCATCGATGGTCTCGAACACTTGTCCAGCACCTTTGACCTGCACTCCCTTGCGGTAGACAGGAAGGTAGTTCGGGTCAGGACCATCGGCCGTCACCGGAACTTCTATGATGATGTCCGACAGTGATATGGCAGGACGAACGCCCGGAACCTTGTACCCCTTTGTCTTGGCCAAGCGGTAAACGCTCTCCCGACTGAGGGCGCCATCAATGAACATCTCGATGAACTTCTTGTCGGCCACATGGCTCATGAGGTCGGCCACGTAAGCGTTCATTTCGAGCAGCGACATGCCCGGAGACGCGACATTGAAATCCTGCCACTGGTCAGGGAAGAACGTCCTTAGGTAATCAATGAGGTCTCTTCTGACCGTATTGAAGTCCCTATCAAGATAATTGACTTGTACGTTTGGCATGTTCAGGTTTGACTGGTATCGAATTGCATTCTCACGCTATCTGATAGGCTGCCGAATGACGGTATGGAATAGACTATCTCGACTTCTAGGGCATTCTCTTCCTCGTTGGGTGTCAGCACGATATCCTTAAGTTCTATCTCTGGAAAGTACTTCTTCAACTTGGCGTCGACGGCCTCGATTATTTCCTTCTCGGCAATGGCATCCAGCGGTTCGAAGATGAAGTCGTACAATGGCGAGTACAGGTCGTTGTGCATGGGCCTTTGCCCCTTCCTGAGAGTGAGAAAGGCGATCAAGTTGCTCTTCGTGGACTCACGGGTTGTCTGAGTGGGCTTTATTACTCCGCCAATGTCGGTGTCCTTGAAGGGAAAATACAGTCCAATAGCCATATCAGAGCTTTCATCTAAATAGGAATGTCAACCAAATTGAGTCATATTTAGAGTGAAAGCAACACATGTCGCGGCTCAGGATCTATCCTACCAAGGAAAACACGATAGCGTCGGGCATTTACGCCCCATACAACAGCAGCCAGAATGCTGTGGCTGATCTGTGGTATGGCGGTGGAGTGAGCACTGGCACTGATTTCCGCAACTCCATCAGCCGCCATCTGATGTACTTTGACCTGAGCGGGCTTTCAGCCAAGATAGCCGCGCGCGAGATCAATACGGCCTTGACCGTCACCTATAGGCTGCGCATGAAGAACGCCATTCCATCCGACAAGGTGTTGGACAAGGAGCAGGAGTTCCACAGGATGCAGAAGTCCATAGCCTCCTCATTCGACCTTATCGCCTTCCCCATCAACATGGCATGGGATGAAGGTCGTGGATTCGACCTTCTGAAGGAAAAGAATCTGGTCAATGAACTGAGCAGCCCCAGATTGTCCGGGTACTCCAATTGGGACAGCGCTACTTCGGTCACGCCGTGGACAGAGGCCGGGGTATTCACCAATCCTACCGCCAGTACGACATATCACGCAACCCAGCATTTTGCCCTCGGAGGGGAGGACATGAACATGGATGTGACATCCATTGTCGAGGACTGGTTGAGCGGGGGCACGACCAACAATGGTATCGCCATAGCCTACAGGAGGGACTATGAGCTTCTTAGTGGGAATACGAGATACATCTCCACGTTCTTCACCAACAACACCAACTTTGCCCATAAGCCATATCTGGAGGTCGTCTTCGATGAGCAAAAGATAATGGATGACCGCTTGCAAGTGAGCAACAATAGAAGGTGCAGGCTTTTCCTGTACACCTTCAGCGGCCACTCTGCGGCGAACTATTATTCAGCGTCAACGGTAAGCATTGTAGACTCTACCAACACGGTGGTGACTTCCGGTCTTGTACCGACCCAACTTGAGAAGGGCGTATACTACGTAGACGTTTTTATGTCCGGCACATCACGTGGTCAAAAGTTCAAGGACATATGGTACGGAGTGTCGTTCGACCCTCCATACGACCAGCAGAACATAACCCAGACGTTCTCCATACAGGACAACTACTACACTTCCAATCTGCCGGACCTCAACGAGTATGCTCTCGATGTGTATGGACTGACCAATGGAGGCACGTATTCTAATGATGAGGTGATACGCGTGTATTGCGACATGAGGGTGAACTACAGCCTTAATGCCCCTGTCAAGAGTTACAACCTGAAGTACCGGATTGTAATGAACCACCAAGAGGAAGTTATCCCATGGACCGATGTGAATCAGGCTGTTATCGGCGGGAAGAAGACCAACTATTTCTTGATGGACACCTCTTGGCTATTGCACAATCAAACCTATAGTGTTGAGTTCAAGATAGAGGAGCTTGGCACCAGCAGGATAATGCCTGTGGCGCACACCTTCAAGGTTCTCAGGCCGTTTAGTTGAGCCGGATGTGATTCGACAGGATGTCCTGTAGTTTGCCGCTGACCGTATATTCCTCAAGCCTCTTCAAGAGTGGACCCGGAACAGGCGGGTTCTGTGGCGTGTGAACGTGTGTTCTCATGAACTGCACCATCAGGTCGAGCAACTTTACCAGTTCATCCCCCAGTACGGCAGGGTGCAGCGTCAGGGCCGTCTCACCGAAGTTCTGGAGATCGGGGTTTATCTCGAATCGCTGCGAATCGCTTTTTCTGAACTTGCCTCTGGGGGAATAGAGATTGACGTTCGTAGAGACCAGATTCGCCTGACTGTACTCGATCGGATTTGTGTTGAACTGGCCCTCCGGCTTCACATCGATCTGTTTCATTTGCAGAAAGCTGGGATGTTCCAGATTGGGCTCGAACGTACCTTTCTTGAATGTGCCTGAGTTGATGTATACCTCACGCGGCTTCAGAAGGACCATGGAGTCATCTCGTCCCATAAGGGCCACATCAGACTTCTCAGGCCAGCTTCTGGAGGGGCTTGGACGACTGCCTATGTTCTGGTTGACACCGAAACGCGTGTAGTCGAATATCTTGATGGCCTCCCTGTATGATTGATACTTGAGCTTGAGCTTGGAATTGATCAAAGGACCTATCCAATAGCGTGGAGAGGTGTTGATCTCCGGATTTTCCATGACGAGTATGACCATCTCACCCTCAAGGGGTGTGACGTGGAAAAATCCGGGCACCAATGGTACGGCGAAAGGCAACTTGTCATCCGGAGTGTCCTTATCGCGTCCGCCGCGCATGTTGCCAGCTTCATCCAAGCTCATTATCCTAGCAACGATGCGTCCCTGCTCAAGCGGGTCATCCACACGGACAACGATGGCGGGATACGTGGTCCTCTTGACCTGCCCACCATCCTGTGAGGTCTTGTTCTGCTGGATGTCGCCCATGAGCGACTTGGCCAAATCATCAAACCCGCCCATCTTGTTCTCTTATTTTGTTCAACAGTTCATTGTAGATGGCCTCAGCATCCGATAGCCTGTCTTCGGTCTCGATGATGGCGAGGCGTATCTTCTCCTTGTCCAACACGTCGGCAGCGCGGTCCATGTCATCGCACATCTCCAGAATTGAATCCTTGAGACCTGTGATGACCACAACGGTCTGTTTTAGTTGGTCGATTAGTTCGGTCATCTTGCTACGCCTATTCCGGTGTGCGGCTTGAGCGTGGTATTGGTGGTGATGACAGGGCCTCCGGCGTTCGCTCCCATTCCCTGACCGATGATGCCGGGGTCAACGGCTATATCGACACGCATGTCGTTCTGCAAAGCATCAACTATCTCCTCGCAGAAGAACTTGACAAACTGCTCCATGGAGTTGGGGAATCCATCGCTGAGGGGTCCATTGGGTATGCCAGCCTCCGGAAAGCGGCTGATGATGCGCGATGCCATTTGCTCGGCGCTCAATCCGGGGCGCGCTTTGGCCAGCAAAAGCTGTGGCAGCGACAATTTGGGCACAGGTATTCTGTCCTCGTTCAGCAAGAACAATAGGAAGTCGGCTATTTCCTCCGACTTGTTGTTGTCATCGTCAATGGGTATGAGGGCCATTATGTGTCTGGGTTTAACAGGCTTTTGAGCGAGGACAGCGCGGCGGCGTATTTCTCTGCCTTCTTTGCCGTTGCCTTGACGTCCTCGAACACCTTGAACTTCTGTCGTATCTTCTCTGACTTCCTCTTCTGCTTCTCAAGAGCTATCTTGGCATAGTAGTTGGCTACCAGTTTCTTGAATTCCCTGATCAGGAACGTCAACATGATGGCGAGCAGCATCTTGAACATGCGGTTCGACAACTTCCGAGTGAAGGTCTTCTTCTCCTCATTGTCCGGGTCATTGAGCACGTCGCATGTAGAATGGACCAGATCCTCCTGTGTGTAGTTGGCGCCTGCTGGTGTAGCATTGATGCCGTCCATGACTGGGCCTAGGAATGGTGTCACTAGGGATGTCATGTGGCTGATCATGCGTTCTACCATTATCTCGAAGAAGCTGCGACCTCCGGATTCCCTGTTCGCCTCGGAGTTGATGGTCTGGATCTGGTTGCCCACGTGCTGGACAACGAAATTCAGGCTTTGCGCTGGGGTGATTATCTGTCCGGGGACGGTGAACTGCCCTCCTCCTTCAAAGATGATGGAGGGGTCTTGAGGAAGCGCTACATGCACATCCTGACAACTGATGTTGAACATGACCTTGCCGCGCTCAAGCTGTCTTGCCAAGGCCACGCGATTGTATTCTAGGTCTTGCTCTTGCACGATGGGCTCATTGCTCATGGAGAAGGCGAACGCGCTGCAAACGGCCTCGTCCATCAATCGCTGACGTTGTACGGGGTCCGGATTCAGGTATTCGGCTGCTGGTCCGTCTTTTGGTCCGAAGAGCATAAGCACTAGGTCTTTCGCTATTCTTTGCTTGACGACCGACAGAAAGTTGGCCGGTAGTCCCATCTGGGATCGCAGATACACCATGTTCTGCTCCTCGTACTGCTTGGTAAGCGCCGGGGTCATATCGGCCGTTGGCGTGTTCGTATTGGGCAATAGGGTGCCTTTTCTGGCCAACGATGCGGCCATGCCGCGTAGCACTTCCTTCTCCAAGAAGTCTCCGGCCACATCGAACACCTTGTCCACGAACAAGAGGAAAAGAGGCTCCAGCGTGAAGCCCATGGTGTTGATGACTTTCTTGAGGTAGTCGTAGCTTGATACCTGCGCTGATTTGGGCACACGCGTCTTCTTCACAGAGGTCAACGTGAGCAAGCTCTTCATGGAGCTTACCTTGGCGTTGAGTTCGCTCTGAGATTCGGTCAGCGGCGTTCCTACAGGCAGTTTAAGGGCCATCAGCTATCGGTCTTATCGTTCGGGTTTTCGATGGGAGGCAATTTCTTCCTGCGTTCACCCAGAACGTTCAGGGCACGCGTGGCGATCTCCTTCTTTTCCTCATCGCTCAAGAGTCCTCCTACCGCTCCGACAGGAGAGCCATCGTTATATGCCAGCTTCATGATGTCTTTTACCATGTCTCCCAAGTAGTTTGACGACTTGCAGGCGGAGTCCAGATACATGATGGCCGTCTTGCCTTTGAGCCAGAAGTCGTCCTCGCCCATCTCCTCGTTGGAGCGCTTGAATCTGTCCAACGCAAGGTCTCTCTCTTCCATTTTGTAGGAGGCGATCTTGCTCAGCATCTTCAATACGGCGTCCTTGTTGACCTCTATCTGAGGGAAGCCGTTCTTGTATTCATCACTGTCTTCCATATGCTTTTCCTTTCAAGTAAATAGGAAAACCATGAATTCAGGTGGCGAACAGGTATCCCTGTTTGATATCCTGAAAGTCTCCCATAGCGCGTTCCATGGCCTCTTCCACGAATGTCAGGTGCAAACCGGTGCGCTCTCCGACGAAGACCCTGAAGTTGTCCGGGTTCTGTGCCAGCAACAGCAAGAGGGCAGTGTCATACATGTGGAAAAAGGACAGCGTATGGATGATGCTACCCACTACGAAGTAATCATCGCTGTCGTTATTGACGTGCATTTCAGCACGTACCTCAAGGCTTTCAAGCAAAAACAGGTAGAATCCGATGAGCTTATCGTCTTCAATATCCTCACACTCATCGAAGAAGATGGACCTCAGCAGATATCGGAACGCTTTCTTTCTGTCATCAATGCTCAACTCTTGTCCTTGTTGTAGAAATCCTTCTTCTTCTCCTTGTAGAGGTTGCGCAGCTTGGTAAGGCTCTTGCTCATATCCTCCTTGGAGAGCTTCGACCTGTCTGCTATGAAGTCCAGTATATTCCCTTTGCTGTATCGATTGTCATCGATGCTCGCATCGAACCTTTGGGCCCCGGACAGGGCGTGTTTTGCGCTGTTGGTCTTCCTGAGTTCCTCCAGTTCATCGGAAGTCAGTTTCTGGTCTCCATGACCCTTGAACAGCACGAGGATTGAATCCAACACCTTCTTATCGTTGTCGTTCAACGCCTTGTTGTTCATGTTCTTCTCGAAGGCGATCACCATGTGATTGAACAGGTCCATCATCTCATCCGATTCAGCGGTATCGCCCAGTTCATAGTTCTCGCGCTCATCCACCTCCTCCATGTGGTCATCGTAGTTCAAGTTGATGGACTTGAGCATGTCAAGGTCCTTCTTCTTGTTCTGCAAATAGTGCTTGGCGATGGTGCCGAAATAGGAGAACGACTTCGTGTTCTGGTCCGGATCGAACTTGTAGAACTTCTCGTATACATGGGACATGCAGTCGTTGTGCAGCGTCTTCACGTCTATGTCGTAGCGGAACAGCTTGAAGCTGAATATGATGTTCTCTATCAAGCGGTTCAAAGGGGTGCGTATCTTCTTCCTGAAGATAAGCTCCTTCTTGTGCTGGGTCCTGTCGGAGCGGCTCTTCCTTATCTTGGATTCCAACTCAGCGACATGGCCATCTTCAATAGTGGAGTCGTACTTGTCGGACTCCTTCATAGCCTTCAAGTAGTTCGCCAGCTTACTGCTGAGATGATCGAAGTCCATGGAAAGATACTCTTTGACGGCCGCTTCCGTCTCATCGTTCCAGTATATCTTCTGTTTCTTCTCTATCTCAACTGTAAGCGCAAGCGTATTACCGGTTCGTATCTCAATTTGCAGGCTCATACTTTATCTCACTGTTATCCTCCTCCATGAAGTATGCGTCAGTAGCGTATTTGCCCCAGAATTGCGCCTCCTCGGCCGAGAGTCCTCCCTTGTCGACCGGAAGACTGAGCAGGGTGTGAGGTATCTTGCTGGAGCGCTGATCATAGCTCTGTAGTTCCACCACGCGCATCTCGTATCCTATGCGAGGGATGTTCATCATCTTGTTGTCGTTATAGGCGGAGCGCAAGAAGAACTCGTAGTAGTTGAACAGCTTGATGCTGTGCTTCATGGGGTACATGAGCCCGTCCGACTTTGTCTCATATGCCGCAGACCCATTGACCATGTTGTCAATCACGCATACCGCACCCAGAGGGTGAGCAGCGAAGTTGAACTTGAGCAGAAGGTTGTTATCATACTTGCCGACTTCTTCCGCCATCCCCTCAGCCCAGCACGATTCGTTCATGAACCCTTGAAAGGCTCCGAAGTTCATGTGCTTGATCAGCGGGAAGAACATGCTGATCTCGGGGTTCTCAGCGTGCCAAGCCTCCACCAGTTCGAACCACCTCAAAGAGTAAACGTCTTCCGGCTCCGTGACGGACGCGTACTTGTATCCATTCTCAACGGCCGATTGGAACACCTTGTTGAACACGTCCGAGAAGTTCGATGCGTCAATCTTCTCGACCACATAGTTCAGAACGTTGGTGGCGCTTTCAGTGACGATCTCATCCTTTTCGGTCTCTGAGCCATCCTCGTTTTTGACCTTGACCTTGTTCTTGGTCCTCATCTGAACCGTTGGGTTCTTGGCTATGGCGTGCAATTTCTCCACATCATCATCGGACAGGTCCGAGTGAAGAATGAGAAGGTTCACGGGCGAGTTCTGCATAGCGATGCTGAACAACGACTCGTTCAAAAAGCCTTCGTGGTCGATGTTCCGTACGAACATGCCCACGAGGATATCACTGTTTTTTAGATCTTTCAAGCTCATGTACTCTCTGTGTTTTGTATTCCTCTACGATCTGGACAATGCGGTTCTTCTCGCCCTCCACCGTGTACCTCTTCAGTACCTCTTCATAGGTCGATTGCGTGTCCTCCATGTCCATTTCACCGCTCAACCACTTATCAAGTGCCACGCCGATCATCTCGCTCATTTGGAAGACATCTCCGTTGTTGCACCAGTACCCGTTGTTGTGCTCGATATACTCTTTGCTGCCGAATGCCGCCCAGCCAATGACGTGCGTGCCGCAAGCCATGGCCTCAAGTGGGAGCGTTCCGAATCCGGCTACATCGTCGGCATAAAGCACGAAAGCGCAGGACCTGATCCTCTCAGCGAACTCCTCCCGGCTCAAGTTTGATAGCTCGACGAACTTCACCCACCGGAAATGCGGGCATGTGTTGGCGAACATCTTCATCATGTTCACCAGCTTCATCTGTCCGATCGAGTCGCGCGCGTTGACATAGCCAATGCAAGGGTATTTTTCCGACTTCTTGGATGGAGGCCGGAAGATCTCGCGGTTGATGCCCTGATGAATACGCTTGATGTTCATGCCCGGCATGACCGTGTCGATGAACTCGGTTATCGCGTCGGAGACGCTGATCACATCCTTGATGCCGAAATGCTGCCACGTTTGGCCGTACTGCATGCCAGAAAGGATGTATAGCCAGCTTTGGGCGAGCACAATGCGTTTGCACGACACTTGCGCGGTCTTCTCCATGATGTTCGGGAACCCTTCCGGTATGATGAACAGGTCCTGCGTTTCCACTTTCAATGGATACGATGTTTGTGTCTCACCATTGGTGAACAGGACAGATCCGTTCTCGTCGCCAAGAGGTGTGAAGTCGAGGTCGGCGATACTGAAGTCCACCCAAGTGGGGTAGAACTTATCGAAGATATCAATTCGCTTCTTGGCCTTGTTTGAGGCATCCATGCTGGCCTTCTGGTCAAAGCGTGGCTCATACCAGATCTTCACGCGCGTGCCATTGTCCTTCAATGAACGCGCCAATCGCAGCAGGACGCCGATGCCACCGCTGGGGGTGTTCATGGCCGGAGAGTAGAAATGTACAGTGAAGTCGTTGCCCTTCACCTTCTCTATCACCGAATCAATAAAGTCGTTGTGAGACTTCTCTTTGGGAGCCTCAATCTGTTGCTCAACCGCTTCCAAATTCTCTTCCATATTTACTGGCTTTGATTAAACATATCGCTCTTGCTGGTGAAAACAAACCAACATCAACAAAAAAGGGAGACACGTGTCTCCCTTTTTGTCAGTGAGGTTCGATCACTTGTTCGTAGTGGTCGTGTTGTCAACAGTGGTGGTCGTATTGCCAGCGGATGTCGTTGTCGACG
>JACCDT010160947.1_pt1 | contig 20103 bp, 8 predicted proteins | sample 7446291 | NCBI WGS metagenome assembly JACCDT01 (sample SAMN15323446, study PRJNA562643) | freshwater metagenome | isolation source: river surface water | place: USA:Blue River Watershed | collected 2017-08-17 | reverse complement strand
TCAACGCCCCGCCGGGCGGCACCGATACCGACAGCTTTGGCAAGGCTTGGGAGACGGGCCAACGGGGCACGGCCAGTGTGCCCGGGCGCGAAGCCGAGTTTCGCACCGGCTTTGCGCAAGCCCTGGTCTATGCCGAGGCGCTGAACTGCCCGCGCATCCACGCCATGGTGGGCCTGCGGGCCGAGGGAGCCAGCCCTGAAGCGGCTGACGCCACACTCATCGGCAACCTGCAATGGGCCGCCGTTGAAGCCGCCAAGGCCGGGCGCGATGTGTTGGTCGAGCCGATCAACACGCGCAGCGTGCCGGGCTTTCACCTCAACCGCCAGGACCACGCGCACCGCATCGTGCAGGCCGTGGGTGCGGCCAATGTGAAAGTGCAGATGGACCTGTTCCACTGCCAGATCGTCGAGGGCGATTTGAGCGCCAAGATCGCCCAGTACCTGCCCACGGGCCGGGTGGGGCATTTTCAGATCGCCGAGGTGCCGCACCGCCACGAGCCGGGCACGGGCGAGGTGAACTGGACACACATCTTCCAGACCATCGACAAGGTGTCGGCCGAATGCGGCTGGGACGGCTGGGACGGCTGGATTGGTTGTGAGTACAACCCGGCCGACACCACCACAGGCGGCACTTCACGCGGCCTGGGCTGGGCGCAGCCTTACCTGTCGCGCTGACCCGGCCAAAGCGGCGCCCCGGTCCGGGGGCGCCGCAGACGGTGCTTCACACCAGGGGCAACGGCAAGGCGCGCAAGCGCTTGCCGTTGAGCGAGGCGATCGCGTTGGCGATGGCCGGGGCCACCGGCGGCAGACCCACCTCACCAATGCCGCCAGGGTGGTTGTCCGTGGGCATGACTTTCACAAACACTTCGGGCGCTTCCTTGGCCCGCAGCACCTGGTAGGTGTTCAGGTTGGTTTGCTGGGGCTCCCCGGCCTTGAAGTCCATGTGTTCGTGCAGAGCAGCGGACAGGCCAAAGATCACCGAGCCCTCGATCTGGGCCTGGATGTTCTGCGGTTGCAGGGCGTGGCCGCAATCCACTGCGGCCCAGACCTTGTGCACCTTGGGGCGACCCTGGACGATCGATACCTGCACCACCATGCCGCAGTAGGTGTTCCAGGCGTCCGAGAAGGCCAAGCCCAAGGCATGTCCTTTGGGCAGCTTGGCCTTGCCCCATGAGGACATCTCGGCCACGGCTTTCAGCGCGGCCTGGCCACGCGGGTTTTTGTTCAGCAAATCGATGCGGTAGGCCAATGGATCGGCCCCCACGCCACGGGCCACTTCGTCGATCAGGGTTTCGATGGCGAACTTGGTGTAGCCCGGCCCCACCGCACGCCAGAAGCCGGCCTGAATGCCACGGTCTTCGATCATGAACTGCACGTTGTGGTCGGCGATGTCGTAAGTGATTTCTGTGCCCTCCATCACAGGCGCGTCCTTGCCGCCTGCGGCCTTGAAGGCCGGTGGGGCCACGCGGGCATAAACACCTTCAGACACCACGCGGTGCAGCAAGCCCACCAGCTTGCCTTGCGCATCGACCCCGGCGATCAGGTGCTGGCCGGTCATGGGGCGGTATTTGTCGTGCGTCATGTCGTCTTCGCGGGTCCAGATCACCTGGATGGGCGTGCCCGGCATGGCCTTGGCCACCAAAGCGGCATCGGCTGCGTAGTCGGCCTCCACACGGCGCCCGAACCCCCCGCCCAGCAAGGTGATGTTGACCTTGATGTTTTCTGGCTTGTAGCCAGCTGCGCCGGCCACGGTGCCGATCACGAAGGAAGCCGACTGGGCAGGTGCCCAAACCTCGATCTGATCGCCCTCGGCGCGTGCGGTGCAGTTCATCGGCTCCAGGCAAATATGGCTGACCATCTCGGTGGTGTAGGTGGCCGAGAAGGTTTTGGCCGCGCCCGCAATGCGCTTGCCGGCATCGCCGTGCGCGATGAAGTCCACGCCCTTGTCGTTCAGGTCTTGCGCACGTTTGGTGTATTCCACGCGCATCTGGTCGGTGTATTGCACCCGCGCTTTGGCTTTGTGGCTCCACACCACCTTGAGCTTGTCGCGGGCCATTTTGGCGGTGTAAAACGAATCGGCCACCACCGCCACGCCGTAAGGCAAACGCACCACGTTCTTCACGCCGGGCACCGCACGCGCCGCGGTGTCGTCCACGCTCTCGGGCGTTTCGCCCTGCACTGGCGCACGCAGCACCGACGCCCACAGCATGCCGGGCAAACGCTGGTCAATGCCGTACATGGCCTGGCCGCTGGACTTGGCGGGCACGTCCACGCGGGCCAGGTCCTTGCCGATGAGGCGGAACTGCGCCATCGGCTTGAGCATGCTTTTGTCGACCTTGGGCAACTCGGCGGGGGCTTGGGCCACCCGCGCCACTTCGGCATAGCTCATGGCGCGGCCACTGCTGTGGATCACACGGCTGGCCTCGGTGCGCAACTCGGACGCGGGCACGCCCATGGCCTGCGCGGCGGCTTGCACCACCACCAGACGCGCTTGCGCGCCGGCCAGGCGCAGCGGCTCGTAATAGCCTTGCACCGTGCGCGAGGCACCGGTGGTCATGCCGCCACCAAAGCGGGGGTTGCCAAATCGCTTGGGGTCGCTCGGGGCCTGCACCACACGCACTTGGCGCCAGTCCAGGTCCATCTCTTCGGCCAGCAACATGGGCATGGCGGTCATGGTGCCCTGGCCCATTTCGGACGCGGGCGACATCAGGGTGACCACGCCATCCAGGCCGATGTTGATCCAGCTGTTGGGCGCAAACCCCGTCGCACCGGGGGTCTGGGCCAAGGCCAGCTCGCTTTGTGTCAGGCCAAACGACAAGCCCAGGGCCAGGCCGCCCGAGCCCAAAATGAAAGCACGGCGCGACACGGCGGTCGGCAGGGCATTGGCTGTTGCATTCATCGGGGTCATGCCTTGCCTCCTTTCAGGGTTTTCTGGGCGTGCGATACCGCCGCAGCGATCTGGTTGTAAGTGCCGCAACGGCAGATGTTGCCGCTCATGGCTTCCAGGATTTCGGTGCGGCTGAGGTCTTTTTTGACCACGCTGATCACTTTGGCCGCGGTCATGAGTTGACCCGACTGGCAGTAGCCGCATTGCGGCGCTTGCGCCTTGACCCAGCCGGCCTGCAAGGCCTGGCCGGTGCGGGTCTTCATCAAACCTTCGACAGTGGTGATGTTTTTGCCTTCCACCACCGACAAGGGCAAGGAGCACGAGCGCACAGGTTCGCCATTGAGGTGCACGGTGCAGGCGCCGCACTGGGCAATGCCGCAACCGAACTTGGTGCCGGTGAGGTTGAGCTTTTCCCGAATCGCCCACAACAGCGGCATTTCCGGGCTGGCATCGACCGTGACGGCCTCGCCATTGACTTTGAATCGAACCATGTTGTCTCCTCTTGTTGGGTGAAACCGGCGTGCACCGGCACGCCTTGGTTGTGCAGCGCACGCCACCGTAGGTCTGCGGGTCCGCCTGAACTTAAAGTGGCCAGCCAGGCTTGCCTGTCGCGTACGGCTCAAATGCGGACAAACCCTGAGCTGCCCACAGCCCCAAGTCCACACTCGGCGCCAGTGCCGCAGGGCTGCCCGGCATTCGGCGGGTGCACGTCACCCCCTAAAAACGTCTCAAATGATTAATTGTCAACTTTGAATAAAACGATATGCTTCATGTTTTTCGGTCTTCTTTGGGGACCGAATTGCCAATTGACTGTTTTTACAAAGTGGCGTTTATGGATACCTTGAACCAATGGCCCGCCCGATGGCGCCTGCACGCTTGGACCGCATGGCTGGTGGGCGTGATGCCCGTGCTGGGACAAGCCCAGGCCGATCCGGCCGCGGCCCAAAGAAACACCGAACAACTGGGCCAGCAGTTGCGCGAGCGGGCGCAGCCCAAACCCCTGGTGCATGTGGACACGCTGGGGCTGGAAGCCAACACCGCCATCACGCGGCTGGCATCGGTCCAGGTGAGCAGCCACCTGCTGTCTGACGCCATCGAGCGCTACTGGCGGTCGCGCATCGGCCAGGCGGTGTCGATCGAGCAGATCCAGGCTTTTCACGCCTGGTTTTACGACAAAGCTGGCCAGGAAGGCTTCATGGCCTATGCCAAAACCGAGGTGGTCCCGGTCGCGGGGGGGGAGCAGTTGCAAATCCAGGTGATGCAGCCCCGCATCAATGTGGTGCGTGTCTTGTCGCTGGGCGGCCCACTGGAAGCCGCCCACTTGCAGCGCGTGCAATCGCGCTTTGCCGACAAGTTCCAACCAGGCATGCCCTTGGACACCCTGGCCCTGGACCAGGAACTGGACTCGGCCAGTTTCGACCTGCCGGTTGAGCTGGAGGCCACCTTGCGGGCGGTCGGCCCGCAATTGCTGGACCTGGTGATCACGGTCGCGCCCGCGCAAGCTGCGCCCGGACAGCTGTCATCGGGTGTGGTGCAAGTCAACAACCATGGCCTGCGGCAATACGGTCGCTCCCAAGCGATGGGCGCCGTGACCATCGGCATGCCCGGTGAGAAGACGCAGCTGTCCTTGCTGGGCCAGGCTTCTGAGGGCACGGCTTACCTGCGTGCCGACTACGAGTCCTTGCTGCCCTTGGCCGGGGCACGCTGGCAGTGGTTCGGCACCCACTCACGCAGCCGCTCGGTACTGGGCGGCACAGCCAGCACCGAGGGCCACGCCAGCGAGCTGGGTGTGGGCCTGACACGGATTCTGGCGGGACACCGCGACCTGGTCTTCAAAGGCCGCCTGGATCTGTCGGTGCGTGACAGCCAAAGCCATTTGCAAGCCACGGGTGCCCCCATTTCCAGCGCCAGGGACCACCAGCTGCGCTGGCGCCTGACGGCCGACAACGAGCGCTTGTCGAACCATCCCGTGCGGGCCGAACTGGGCCTGACCCTGGGTCAATACCCGAATGCGGTCAGTGCGGCCGTGCCTGCGGGCGCCTACACCAAGCTGGATGTGGCCCTGAAAAGTCAGGCCCCGCTCAATGCCGATGGCGCGTGGCGCCTGAGTGGCCGTTTGCGCGGCCAATGGGCCAACCGCAATCTGGACGGCTACAACCAGATCACCCTGGGCGGGGTCAACGGCGTGCGCGCTTACACCAGCGCCGACGGCACGGGTGACCACGGGGTGCTGGGCAGCGTGGAATTGACGAGGACCTTGCCCCGGAATGCATCGGTTTCGCTGTTTTATGACATCGGCCAGGTCACACCCCAGGCCAACCCGTCTGCCGCCGCCAGCCTCCCGCGTTATGCCTTGCAGGGGACAGGACTGCAATGGCAAGGCCGTTACCACCAGCTGCACTACGCCCTGACCTGGGCCAAAGGCCGCCAAGGCTACAAGGGCTGGCTGCCCAGCAACATCGAATCCCAACCCAACAACCAGCGCGTCAACGCGAGCTTGAGCTTCCTTTTTTGAACAAACATTCTGATTTTTTGTGAATTTAAGTACAAATCAGGACATTTGGGAATTTCATCATTAAAGGCAAAAAAGTTTCATTAAAAGTGACAGAGTACCCCAATTGGATAATGATAAAAACATCATGGAAACGGAAAATTGACAAATAAGCACTCATAATTGACAGGCAAGCATTTTTGGCTTTCCGCGTGTGGGTGCGTCATTTGACGATGTCCTGCCGTGAACCATCTTTGCTACAAAACCATCTTCTCCAAACGCCTGGGCACCTTGGTGGCCGTCGGTGAACACGCCAGCAGCCAAACCAAGGGACCAGGCGCCCGCCCGGTCGCCGCTTCAAGCGCGGGATGTCTGGATGCACGCTTTGTCGGCGTGCTGGCTTTGGGGTTCGCATCGGTCAGTTTGAGCTGGAGCCAAACCCTGCCCCAAGGCGCTCAGGTGGCGCAAGGCGTGGTCAGCGTCAGCCAGTCGGGCAGCCAGATGGCCATCACGCAAAACAGCCCCAAAGCGGTGGTGAATTGGCAAAGTTTTGACATTGGCCAGAACGCCCAAGTCCATGTGCTGCAGCCCAGCAGCCAGTCGGTGCTGCTCAACCGCGTGCTGTCAGACAACCCCACCCAAATTTTGGGGCAACTGCAAGCCAATGGCCAGGTGGTGCTGGTCAACCCCAAGGGCATCGTGGTGGGCAGCGATGGCAGCGTGAGTGCCAGCGCCTTCACGGCCTCCACCCTCCAAATCACCGACGCCGACTTCATGGCGGGCAACGCGCGCTACACCCGCAACGGCAGCACAGGCCAGGTGGTCAACCAAGGCCGCATCAGTGTGGCCCCCGGTGGCTATGTGGCCTTGCTGGGCACACATGTGAGCAACGAAGGTCAGATCATCGCACCCCAGGGCGGCGTGGCTTTGGGTGCTGCCGAAACAGTGACCGCGCCGGTGGGGCGCACCGGAAAAATCAAACTGGAGCTGACCCCCGCGAGCATCAACGCTGTCGTGGCCAACCACAAAAACGGCGTGATCGTGGCCGAAGGCGGTCAGGTGTACCTGCAGGCCGCCGCACTGGGCCAGGCCGTGGCCAGTGTGCTGCATTCAGGCCACATCGACACCAGCGGCATGCAAGGCGGCGCCGTGCATGTGCTGGCCGATGGCGGGCAAATCAAGGTGGACGGCCGGATCACCGCCAACAGCAGCCACCCCGCCAACAAGGGCGGCGACATCGTCATCGGGCGCGACCTGCAGACGGGTGCACTGGCCGGTCATACGGATGTCAGCGGCGCGCAGCTGGAGAGTCAAGGTGGGTTTGTGGAGACCTCGGGGCATCGGATGCAACTGGATGCCGCACAGGTGAAAGCCGCTCAGTGGCTGATCGACCCCTATGACATCGACATCACCGATGGGGCATTGACCACCGGTTACACCAGCAAGGTCTCGGCCACCACACTCGGGGCCGCCCTGACGGGCGGCACCACCGTCACCATCACCACCGATGCCAACAGCGGCCCGGCCAGCAACGTGGCGGTGAACACCTTAGGGGCCAGTACGGGCACCGGCAACATCCGTGTGAGCAACGCCATCAATGCCGCAGGCGCAGGCACGCTCGAGCTCTTGGCCGACAACCGGATCGATGTGGCGGCAGCCATCAGCGGCACCAATTTGAACGTCAAGCTGGCGGCTGGCCGGACCACCGCCAGCGGGGGCATTTCCCTGTCAGGGACCATCAACACCCGAGGCGGCTCCCTGGTGGTGAACACCAATAAGGGCGGCATTGAGCAACTGGCCAGCATCAACCCCGCCAATGCGACGGGCAACGTGACTTACCAAACGCAAGGGGGTCGCATCATGATGCGTTTTGGAACCGTGCTGAATGGCAACCATGTTCTGCTGGACAACACCGGCAGCACGGACGGTGTGACGCCCGGCAACCAGTTCAATGCCGCCAACGAACCCGGGATTTATATTTTCAACGCCAGCGTCAATGCGGGTGGCCAAGTGACCATGCTGGGCAAATCAGAATCGAGCCATGGCGTACAAATCCAGAACTCTTTCCTGACCGGCACGATCACCAAAATACAGGGCAAAGCCATCCGCATCGACGGACAGGGTGCTATGAACGGCGTGTTGCTGTTCATGAACGTGCCGGTGACCGCCACCCAAGGCGACATCCACATCAAGGGACAGGGGGGAAGCGGGGTTCAGGACATCTCCATTCAGGACACCTCCAAACTCGTGGCCAGCAACGGCAACATCCGACTGGAAGTTCCCAAAAACATGCAGCTCGGCAGCGCCAGCTTGAGCGGTACCGGCATCCATGTGGGCAACCTCAATGGTTTTTCATCCCAGTCTCTGACGCTGGCTTCCACGGCAGGCCAGATCAGCATCACAGGCCCTGTGGACTATTCGGCCACCGGCACCGGCGCCTACAAGCCCGCGCTGTTGACCTTGCAGACCTCAGCGGACAAAAGCATCGGTCAATCGGCCACAGGGAGCCTCAAGCTCACCGCGCTTGAATTGCTGGGCGGTGCTGCAGACCTGAGCACCGCCGCCAACCAGGTCGGCACCGTTGCCGCCGATTTGTCGAGCCTGAACCTGAAAAATGAACTAGCGCTGGAGATCGGCCTGGCCGGTGCGAGTGCGGGCATCACCGCCACCGGCCCCGTGGCCGTGACCACCCAAAGCGGCCACCTGAGCGTGACCCAGGCGGTCCACACCACAGACGCGACCCATGCAGCGATTGTGCTCAATGCAGGCGCCTCCAGCGCGGCGGGAACCGCCAGCGGCGGCGACATCCAGCTCAGTGGCGCTTACGGTTTTTCCACCGGTGAAGGAGGCCGCACCAGCTTGTTCACGGGCAACACGGGCCATGCGAACCTGACAAGCCTGGTCGGCTCGGGCAGCGGTCGTTTCCGCTACAACAGCGATGAAAGCGCCGCCAACTACAGCACAGCACTGGGCTCGGGCCTCTACGCGATCTACCGTGAACAACCGCAACTGACCGTGCAGGTCAACGATGCCAGCAAAACCTACGACGGCCTGGCTTTCAGCGGCGGCGCACTCAACACCACGCTGGCATCAGGCAGCTTGCTCAACGGGGACACCTTCCATGGGGCGACCGCCAATGCGGTGTACGGCGGCTCTGCGCAGGGTGCCAAAAACGCCTCGGCCAGCGCTTACGACATCACGGCCAGCGACAACGGCGGCAAAAGCGCACTGGGCTATGGCGTGACTTACACCCCCGGCAAGCTGACCGTGAACAAAGCCGACCTGACGGTCACGGCCATCGACGATGCCCGCTTTGTCGGTCGCACCGATGCCGCCAACTATGCGGGCGTGCATTACACCGGCTTGGTCAATGGCGAAACCAGCAGTGTGCTGGGCGGCACCCTGACCATCACACGCAACAATCCATCGGCGCTGGATGCCGGTGTTTATCCGGGCGTTCTGATGCCATCGGGCCTGCGCTCAGACAACTACAACATCCGCTATGCGCCCGGCACTTACACCATCGTGCCGGCCAACCAATTGCTGATTCGCAACGCCAACGTCGGGGCCACCTACGGCAGTGGCTGGACTTATGACCCCACGGCGCAGTACCTGGACGACAACGACGACACCATCATCACGCTCAGCCGCACGGGCTCGGGCCACCAATTCACTTTCAGCGATGGGCTGAGCACCTCGGTCAGCACCACACTCAAGCCTTACCTGGGCACCCAGCCTGCGGCGTTGAGCAGTTCCGGCCACACCGTGGTCGGCAACTACAGCATCAAGGACCTCAACCCCACCGTGGTGGGCAGCAACTTTGTCGGTGCGCCTGTTTTTGTGGGGGGCCTGAGTGTGAACACCAAAGCCATCACCCCCAACGCCTCGGGCGTGAGCAAGGTCTACGACGGCACCACCGCCATGACGAATGTGGTGCTGGGCATGAGCGGTCAAATCGCGAACGATGTCTTGAGCATCAGCGGCACCGGTGCATTCAACAGCAAGAACGTGGGTGAGAATTTGGGCTACACCATCGGCAACATGGCCTTGAGTGGCGCCGATGCCCGCAACTACCACCTGGCGGGTGACACCACCAGCTTCTCGGGCACCAACGGCGTGATCACCCCGGCCCCCTTGAAGCTGACCACCGCCGACGTGAGCAAAACCTACGATGGCACCACCAGTGCCTTGGGCACAGCAGTGGCCACGCAAGGCACGCAGCTGTTCGGCACAGACACGGTCAGTGGCGGCAGCTTTGCCTTCACCGACAAAAACGCCGGCATCGGCAACAAGGTGGTGCAAGTGTCTGGCGTGACCCTCAACGATGGCAACAACGGCAACAACTACACGGTCGAATACGTCCACAACACCAGCAGCACCATCCACAAGGCCGACTTGACACTGAAAGCCGTCACCGACACCAAAACCTATGACGGCACGACCCTGTCTGGCCAAGCCATCGACGTGATCAACGCCAGCGGCAGCACCGACGTGGTGACGGCATCGCAGGTCTTTGTCAGCAAAAATGTCCTGGGTGCCAACGGCAGCACCTTGCAGGTGCAGTCGGGCTACACCGTCAAAGACACGGCAGGTGCCGACATGAGCGGCAACTACAACATCAGCACCACCACGGCCACCGGCACGATCCATCCCAAAGACGTGACGCTTTCGAGCATCGCCGCTTCACACAAAACGTATGACGGCACCAACGCCGCCAGCATCACCTCGGGCACCCTCCAGGGCACCGTGAACTCCGAAACCTTGGGGCTCAGCGGCGCGGCAAGCTTTGCCGACAAGCACGCTGCCAACGGCAAGACAGTGACTGTGGCCGATGTCACGACATTGACCCCAACCGATGGCACAGGCAGCTGGGCCAATTACAAGCTGACCACCACAGGCCCACTCACCACCACCGCCAACATCCTGCCCAGGGCGTTGACTCTGGCCGCCGCAGCCGACACCAAAACCTACGACGGCACCACCCGATCATCAGCGGCCGTGCTGATCACGGGCGCACAAACAGGCGACACCATCTCCGCCAGTCAAGTGTTTGCCAGCAAGCATGCGCTGGGCACCGGCAACTCTGTCTTGAAAGTGGACAGTTTCACCATTCAGGATGGCAACAACGGCAACAACTACACCGTCGCCTCCACCGATGCGGCCGGCACCATCCACAAAGCCAGCCTGACCGTCACCGCCTCCCAGGTCGAAAAGACCTACGACGGCACCACCGCAGCTTCTGGCACCGGCACTGTGAGCGCCCTGGCAGGACAAGCGGCCGGTGAAAGTGTCAAGTCGATGGGCTCACAAGCCTTCCTCAGCAAGAACGCGGGCACGAACAACAAATACGTGCGGGCGTCGGGCGTGACCCTCCAGGACAGCGCCAGCGCCGATGTCACCGGCAACTACGACATCACCTACATCGACAACACCACCAGCACCATCCACAAAGCCAATCTGCTGGTGAGCCTGGCCGATCAGACCAAGGTGTACGACGGCACCCCCCATGCCAGCCTGGCGGCCGGTGCCATCACCGCCACGGGTGTGACGGTGGGCGGCATCACGGAAACCGCCACCGTCACCCAGACAGCAGGCACCTACAACAGCAAAGACGTGGCATCGGCCCACACCGTCACGGCCACATTGGGCGGCGGTGATTTCACACCCGGCACGGCCGACTTGAACAACTACAACCTGCCCACTTCGGTCAGCAACACCCGCAGCGCCATCACCCAGGCCAACCTGAATGTGAGCCTGTCCCGCCAGACCAAGGTGTACGACGGCACCACCCATGCCAGCCTGGCGGCCGGTGCCATCATCGCCACGGGTGTGACGGTGGGCGGCGTCACGGAAACAGCCACCGTCACCCAGACGGCAGGCACTTACAACAGCAAAAACGTGGCATCGGCCCATACCGTCACGGCCACACTGACCCCCGGTGATTTCACGCCAGGCACGGCCGATCTGGCCAACTACAAACTGCCCACTTCGGTCAGCAACACCGCCAGCACCATCACGCCTGCCGCGCTGACCCTGACCGCCAACAGCGACACCCGCAAGGTGTACAACGGCGCCGAGCAATCCGTGAGTGGGTTCACCATCACCAGCGGCAGCCTGCAAGGCACGGACAGCCAGGCCGTGGATCTGGCCGGCATCACGGCAGGCGCCAAAGCCACCCACGCGGGCACTTACACCAGCACCGTGGACGATGCGGCCTACGTCAATGGCAACTACGCGATCACCAAAGTCAACGGCACCCTGTTCATTGACCCAAAAGAAGTCAGCCTCTCTGCCGCCAAAACCTATGACGGCCACACCACGCTCACGGGCTCGCAGCTGAGCATCGCCACGGGCGTGGGATCGGAAACCCTGGGCTACAGTTTCGCCACGATCCACAGCCAGAACGTGGCGGACAACAGCACCAACTTTGTGAATGCTGTGCGCTTGACCGATGGCACGCACGGCGGCCTGGCCAGCAACTACAAATTGCCCGACTTGACGGTGGCTGCCAGCGGCGTCAACACCGTGGCCCTGAGCCCCAAAGTGTTGACCGGTCAGATTGCGGACGTCACCACCACCTATGGCACAGGCGCCGCCACGGGCACTGTCAGCCTGAGTGGAAAAATAGGCAGCGATGATGTGGCGGCAGCCAGCGCAGCCAGCCTCGTGGCCGCCGCCACCAGCACCAGCGGCCACCTCAAAGCCGGCCGCTACGCCCAGACCGTGGGAACGGCCCTGAGCGGCGCGCACGCGGGTAACTACAGCTTTGCAGGTTTCACCACCGCCACCGCCAACTACACCGTCAACCCACTGGCCTTGACCGGTGCCATTGCGCAGGGTTTGGGCACTTACGGCGACACCCTGGTGCCAGGCGCTGTCAACCTGACCAACAAGGTGGGCAACGACGTGGTGAGCGCCAGCGGTGTGAACATCGACACCACAGGCCGCACCAGCACCAGCGGCCATCTCAAAGCAGGCATGCACACGGGCATTCAGACCCTCGCGGGCCTGACGGGTGCCGACATGGACAACTACAGCTTTGCCAACATCCAGGGCGACTACAAAGTCACACCACTGGCCTTGACCGGCACCATCGCCCAGGGTGAAACCATCTACGGCTCTGCCTTGCAGGCCGGCGCGGTGAATTTGACGAACAAGCAAGGCAGTGACCTGGTGCAAGCCAGTGGTGTGCGCATCGACACCACCGGTCGCACCAGCACCAGCGGCCATCTCCGGGCAGGTGACCACACAGGCATCCAGTCCCTCAGTGGCTTGACCGGTGTTGACAAGGACAACTACAGCTTTGCCGACATCCGGGGCGACTACAAAGTCAACAAGCTGGCTTTGACCGGCGTGGCGATTGCCGGTGTGAACACCACTTATGGCACAGCCGCCGATGCGGGCGCTGTGAGCTTTGGCAACGTGCAAGGGGCCGACCAAGTCACCGCCTCCGCCTCTGTCGTGGATGCTGCCACCAGCACCAGCGGTCACCTCAAAGCAGGCAGCTACAAACAGACCACCACCACCCTCAACGGTGAGGATGCGGCCAACTACAGCTTTGCGGGTTTCACGACCGCTGACAACAACCATGTGGTCAACAAGCTGGCCTTGACGGGCGCGGCCATTGCCGACGTGAACACCACCTACGGCACAGCTGCCGATGCGGGCGCCGTGAGCTTTGGCAACGTGCAAGGGGCCGACCAAGTCACCGCCTCCGCCTCTGTCGTGGATGCCGCCACCAGCACCAGCGGCCAGCTCAAAGCAGGCAGCTACAAACAGACCGCCACCACCCTCAGCGGTGAGGATGCGGCCAACTACAGCTTTGCAGGTTTCACGACCGCTGGCAACAACTATGTGGTGGACAGGAAGAACCTGACCATCAGCGCCAGCGCAGCCGACAAGGTCTACGACACCACCACGAACGCCAGCGTCACATTGAGCAGCGACAGGCTCGCAGGAGACCGCCTGAGCTTGTCCCAAAGCAGCGCCCACTTTGACAACAAAAATGCGGGCACAAGCAAGACGGTCACCGTCAACGGTTTGGCCATTTCTGGCACCGATGCTGACAACTACAAGCTGACCCACACCACGACCACCACCACAGCGACCATCTCCAAAGCCGATCTCACATTGAAGGCGGTCGAAGATGAAAAAATTTACGATGGTCATGTGTCGTCCAGCAAAGCGGTGCTGGTGGTCAACAACAGTGGAGGCCACGACACCGTTGTCGCCAAACAGGAATTCACGAGCAAGAACGTTCTGGGTGCCCATGGCAGCAGACTGCAACTCACCTCGGATCTGACGATCCAGGACGCTGACGGCGTCGACATGCGCAGCAACTACAACATCAAAACCGAAACGGCCCAAGGAACGATCATCCCCAAAGCCATCACGCTCAGTGGCATCACCGCCGCCAACAAAACCTACGACGGCAACACCAACGCCGCCGTGTCTGTGACCAACGCCGTCTTCAATGGCATGGTGGCCGATGATCAACTCACAATGGCCTCCACCGGCGTCTTCAGCGACAAGAACGCCGCCATCGGCAAAACCGTCACGCTCACCAACACTCTGGGTGGTGCAGATCTGGGCAACTACACCGTTGCCGACCAGTCCACCACCACCGCCGACATCAGCAAGAAAGCCATCACGCTCACCGGCATCACCGCCGCCAACAAAATCTACGACGGGAACACCAACGCCGCCGTGTCTGTGACCGGCGCCGTCTTCAACGGCATGGTGGCTGATGACCAACTCACAGTGGCCTCCACCGGCGTCTTCAGCGACAAGAACGCCGCCATCGGCAAAACCGTTGCATTGAAGAACACCCTCGGTGGTGCGGATCTGGGCAACTACATCGTTGCCGACCAGGCCAGCACCAGCGCCGACATCAGCAAGAAAGCCATCACGCTCAGCGGCATCACCGCCGCCAACAAAACCTACGACGGCAACACCAGCGCCGCCGTGTCTGTGACCGGTGCTGTCTTCAACGGCATGGTGGGCGATGACCAACTCACTGTGGCCTCCACCGGCGTCTTCAGCGACAAGAACGCCGCCATCGGTAAAACCGTTGCACTCACCAACACTCTGGGTGGTGCAGATTTGGGCAACTACACCATCACCGACCAAGCCAGCACGCGGGCTGACATCGCCAGGCTGAACCTGCATGTCAGCGGCATGACGGCTGACAGCAAGGTCTATGACGGCAACACCCAAGCCAAGGTGCGCATTGACTCTGCGAACTTTGAAGGTTTGATTCAAGGTGACGTGGTGAAAATTTCGGCCACGGGCAACTTTGACACCCGCCATGTGGGTCAGGACAAACAGGTCAAGATCAGCAGCGTCTTTGAAGGCCTGGATGTGGACAACTACAACATCTTTTCTCAAAGCCTGGCGACGGCCCACATCACCCCTGCACCTTTGCAAGTGAAGGCACAAGCCGTGCGCAAAACCTATGACGGCACCACCACAGCCCAGAGCGCAGGCGTGGTGGTGGGCACGCTGGCAGGCGCTGCAGCCGGCGATCGGGTGGCCAGCAGCGGCAGCTTGAGCTTCACGGACAAAAATGCGGGGGCAGGCAAAACCGTCACGGTCAAGGGCGTGCGCCTGATCGACGGCGACAACACCGATGTCACCAGCAACTACAGCATCACGTACATCGACAGTGTGGACGGTGTCATTGACCGTGCCAATGCCAGCATCAGCGCTGCGGCCACATCCCTCATCTACAACGGTCAGACCCAATCACAAACGCAGGCTGTGTACAGCGGCATCCTGCCTGGAGACGATGTGCAGGCCAGCGGACTGGCCAACGGACGGAATGCGGGCAGCTACCTGTCTGCCTTGAGCGCATTTGGCACCGACGTGGGCAACTACAACATCACGTTCAACAACGCTGCGCTGAACATCGGTAAAAAACCCGCCAGCTTGTCCGCCCTGGACCAAAGCGTGGTCTACAACGGCCTGACACAAAGCCTGGTGGCAACGCAAAATTCGGGTTTTATAGCGGGTGACGCCTTGACCTTTGGTGGCCTGCCCAGCGGACGCGATGTCGGCCGGTACAGCTCGGCCCTGACAGTGTCTGGCGCCGATGCCGCCAATTACGAGATCACCGTTGGCAATGGCACGCTGACCATCACGCCCAAAGAGGCTCGCGTCTGGGCCTTGGATCAAAGCGTGACGTACAACGGCCAAACACAGGTTCAGAGCGCAGCAGCGCAACAGGGATTCATCGCTGGCGACGACATCGTGATTTCCGGTCTGGCCCGTGGGCGCAACGCTGGCACCTATTCGTCCAATTTGTCTGTCGGTGGCGCAGATGCCGCCAACTACACCATCCGTTACCAACAAGGTGCCTTGACGATTCAAAAGGCTCGCCTGGGTTTTGTCGGTACCACCGCTTTGGACAAGCTGGCGGATGGCAGCACTTTGGCTCAGGTCAATGCGGGCACGATCACCGGCCTGGTGGGCAACGAATCACTGGACATCACCTCCGTCACCGGACAATTCGAAGACCCTTTCGTCGGCACAGACAAACCGGTGCAGGTGGTTTATGGCTTGAGCAACGGTCGCAATGGTGGCCTGATCTCGAATTACGAATGGTCGCCCACCGTGGTCAAAGCCAGCATCACCGCGAGGAGCAGTTCAAATATAGACTTGACCGAAGGTGGTGGACTCAGTGCAGCACTGCGTGGCACCGCGCCGAGCAGTTCAAATACGGGCTTGACCGAAGTGGTGACCCCCAAGAGCCCTTACAGCCGACTCTACTTCCAGGGTTTTGGCGGCTTGGGCGGTGTCGGCGCCGCCACAGGCCAAGCCAGCTACACCGCACGTCAGAACAGTTCGCAGGCCTGCACACCCAAAAATCTGGAAGACTGTCTTTGCGAGCGCCCCGACAAATCGGCGATGGAAATTTGCTATCCGGCAGAACCCCGCCAGCAGGCCCGGCGCTGAGCACGTCCAGCGGTTCGCCTGGTCTGTCTGGCCGGGCGACGCATGGACCTCTCGTTCCTGCAGAGGTCATTGCAACTCAACACAAGCTTGTCCCAACCCTGGACAAGACCGTCTTGGCGCCTCCATCGCGTGACGCGACAAACCTCTGGACACTTGCGTCCAAAGCGCCAGAAAGACAGATGACGGCCCCCGGGGCCTTTTGAATCAAGACTTGGCGCTGTCGGCCACAAAACTGCCCGATTTGCCGCCGTGCTTTTCCAGCAGTTTGACGCCGTTGATGCTCATGCCCCGGTCAACGGCTTTGCACATGTCGTAAATGGTCAGCAAGGCCACCTGAACCGCGGTCAAGGCCTCCATTTCAACGCCAGTCTGACCGGTGACCTCGGCGGTGGCTGTGCACACCACGCAGGAAGCGTCGGTTTGAATTTCAAAGTCAACGGCCACCCGGGTCAATCCGATGGGATGGCACAAGGGAATCAGATCGCTGGTTTTTTTGGCCCCCTGAATGCCGGCAATCCGGGCAATGCCCAGCACATCGCCTTTTTTGGCGGTGCCCGAAGCGATCAAGGCCAAGGTGCCTGGCAGCATGTCAATGCGACCACTGGCCACAGCCACGCGCCGGGTCAAGGCTTTGCTGCCCACATCCACCATGTGGGCCTGCCCTTGGGCATCAAAATGGGTCAGGACACTGGAAGTCTCGCTCATGGCCATAGGGGTCACACCCGTTTACATCTGGTTCACAACAATGGCGCATCATACGGGGATTGAACTGGACGCCAACGACCTTGAAAAACAAATTGCTTCAACCCCTGTCCGTGGCCAGCTTGCTGCTGGCCTTGGCCATGCCGACGGCGTGGGCGCAATCGGCAGGCTTGCCCGCCCTGGGTGACGGCGAAAGCCTGTCACTGAGCGACGAACGCCTGTTGGGTGACCGCATTGCACGCGAACTGTATCGGGACCCTGATTTTCTGGAAGACCCGGTGCTGGACGAATACATCCAGCAATTGTGGGCGCCCCTGGTCAAGGCGGCAGCGGCGCGTGGCGAGCTTTCAGCTGAGTTGCAAGAGCGTTTTGCCTGGCGCATCTTGCTGGGCCGTGACCGCAGCGTGAACGCCTTCGCCCTGGCCGGTGGCTACCTGGGCGTTCAGCTGGGCCTGATTGCGGTGGTGAGCTCAAACGACGAGCTGGCCTCGGTGCTGGCCCATGAATTGAGCCATGTCACGCAACGCCACATTGCCCGCAACATGAATGACCAGGCCAAAATGACGCCCTGGGTCATCGGCTCGATGATTCTGGGGGCCTTGGCTGCCAGCAAAAGTGCACAAGGCGCACAGGCCTTGATCGTGGGCGGGCAAGCAGCCGCTGTTCAGTCCCAATTGAGCTATTCACGCGACATGGAACGCGAAGCCGACCGTGTGGGCTACGGCATTTTGGTCGACGCAGGTTACGACCCCCAAGGTTTTGTGGGCATGTTTGCCAAGCTGCAGCAAGCTGCCGGCCTGAACGACAGTGGTGCGTTTCCCTATTTGCGCAGCCATCCCTTGACCACCGAGCGCCTGGCCGACATGCAGGCCAGGCAGCAACTCAGCAACACCTCCCCCAAAGCCCCCACCGACATGGCACAGGCCATGCTGGCGGCCAGAGCGCGGGTCTTGTCACAAAACAGCCCGGATGCCCTGAAAGCCTGGACGCAGGATGCAGAAAGTGCGATCGGCACGTCACCCGCGCAAAAAGCCGGCGCGCTGTACGCCGCCACCTTGGCGCACTTGCAGATGCGCCATATGGCCGCGGCAGACCGCACGCTCAAAGCCTTGGGTCAATGGGTGGCGTCATCTCACACCGAATCCCCCACCTCGTTGGCTGCGCAGCGCTGGCTGCGCTTGCTCAGTGCCGAAGTCGCCTTCAAACAAGACCGCTTTGAGGCCGTGCTGACCACCCTGATGCCCAACGCAGGCCCTGTTGCATTGCAACGCCCTGAACTGCTGGCCGTTGCACAGGCTTTGCTGCGTTTGCCGAGGCACCCTTTGCAAGCAGACATCACACGCCAGTTGCGCAGCCTGGTGCAGCAAGCCCCCAACGATGCGCAGGCCTGGCAAAGCCTGGCCGGCTTGCTGTCCTTGCAAGGGCAGGCACTGGCTTCACTGCGGGCCGAGGGCGAAGCCCAAATCGCCCGGCTCGACTGGAGCGGTGCCATAGACCGCTTGCGGGCGGCGCAAGACCTGGCCCGCCAAGGCCGCCTGCAGGCGGGTGACCACATCGAGGCATCGATTGTCGACACCCGTTTGCGCCAGGCTCAGGACCGTCTGCGGGCCTTGCAGACGCCACGCTGATAAACACCATCCCGATGCCATGTCGGGCGCTGTTTCTCCGGCAACATGCGACGCCATCGAAGCGTCTGCCTGCACACACCCAGCGGTGCCCAAGGTCATGTGAACCGAAGGGCAGGCCCCGCGTACCGCTTGGGGCTATGATCGCCGTCCTTGCACACCTACACCATGGCCGGAATCCACATCACCGACATCGAAGCCGCCATCAACCATTGGCGGGCCAAGAACCCCTCACCAGACGGGGTTGCGCTGCCGCCTGAATTGCGCGCATTGGCGGAGGTTTATGGCCTCATGGTCTACTTCAAACAGGATCTGGCGGACGAATTCAGCCTGCCGCAAGCGGCCGCTGAAGCCTGGCAAGACTGGTACGCCACAACCCCTGACACACCGTGCATTGCCATTTGTTCGACCAGCCAGGGCGACGAAACCTGCAAGGGGTGTGGCCGCAGTTTCGAAGAAGTCCAGTTGTGGACCGAAATGAGTCCAGGCGAAAAACGCGGTGTCTGGCAGCGCATCACCGCAGACGGCTCTTCATGGCGCTTCAACCGCTATGCTGAACGTGCCGCCGAAGAACGCCATTGGGCCAAGGCGGCGGCCGAGGCGCAGGTGCCGCTGGATCTGAAGCCCTGAACTGGATTTGACCCCGCCACACGGGCTGCGCTCAGTCCTCTTCTGATCCGCCGCCCTGCACGATGCGGCGAACCACCTCGGCAGAAAATCCCCGTGTGATCAAAAAACGCATTTGTCTGGCACGTTCCTGAGGGTCCTGGGGCGCCTGGCCAAATTTTTTGCGCCAGACCTCCTGAGCCCGGCTGGACTCGGTCTCGCGCAGATCTGCCAAGGCCTGGGCCACGGCCTCACCCGACAAACCTTTGGCTGCCAGCTCTTGCTTGACCCGTGCCGCACCCAGTTTGCCCGAGCGGCGGTGGACGATCGAATCCACGGCACGGCCATCGTTGATGAAATCGCGCGCTTGCAGCTCGTCCAGGGCTTTGGCCAGCTCGCCGGGCACTTCTTCGTGTGGCGCCAGCTTGCGCTCCAGCTCAGCGCGCGAGTGTTCCCGCTGGCTCAAAAGCCGCAGGGCGCGGCCTTTGAGCGAGGGCTGAAAGCCGGGCTTGTTCAAGGCTTATCTCCGCGCAATGGCCTTTTATTCGCCTTTGGGTTCGGCAATCGCCGATTCCAGCAAGCGGATGCCCAGCGATTCGCGCACCTTGTTTTCGATTTCGCGGGCCAGGGCCGGGTTTTCGCGCAAAAACTCGCGGGCGTTGTCGCGGCCTTGGCCGATTTTCTCGCCCTGGTAGGCGTACCAGGCCCCCGATTTGTCGACGATTTTGGCGGTTACGCCCATGTCGATGACTTCGCCTTCGCGGCTGATGCCCTCGCCAAACAGGATGTCGAACTCGGCCGTCTTGAAGGGCGGGGCCACTTTGTTCTTGACCACTTTGA
>JACCDT010765343.1_pt1 | contig 20109 bp, 18 predicted proteins | sample 7446291 | NCBI WGS metagenome assembly JACCDT01 (sample SAMN15323446, study PRJNA562643) | freshwater metagenome | isolation source: river surface water | place: USA:Blue River Watershed | collected 2017-08-17 | reverse complement strand
TTGCGGCAGAACGTTATTATGCCACAACAACTACAACACGTCAAATATTATTCTATCTTTTATCAACAGCATATAGAAAAACATATAGATGAAAACACATAATTTAATAAGCATATCAAATATATATGCGTAAACCTTAAATAAATAATTATTTTAACAATTTATCTAATTAAAATTAAACTACTCCTAAAATCGACTTAAAAAGTCACAAAACAAAGGATAGGCAGGTGCACAAAATAACAAAAACTTACCTAAATGACCAGCACAGAAAGATAAAAATTAAATTTATTGTACATATTGACAACGCATCGGAATGCTTTCAATAACTTGGCGCTGAAAAGTCAACAAGTTTACCTCAACATAACGCTGAATCTGCGGTACAAGACCAGCTGCAACTTTTTCTGTATCATAAACACTACAATTACTTTCAGATGCAACCAAAGAAGTTTTTTGCCAATATTTCAATTCTCTATTTTTTATTTCAATTGGAGCAAAGTATCCGCTTCGATAATTAATTTGGCGATTATGCATGTCGTAAATTAAAATTGCACGATAACCTGGTGCAGTTCCTTGATCAACAAAAATATTGCTTTCTGATTTTCCAATAAAATAACTAGCTTGACCACTATCAGTAATCCAACCTTGGTCTGGCTGCCACGCACAACTAGCACTTGAACTTTCTTTTACCAATATTTGTTCACCTGCAGCACTTTCGGGATTATCTCGGGTTACTACGGTAAGAGCCTTATAACGAATACACTTTCCATTATTAGAAGCCAGAACACTGACAGGAGATTCGCTTCTCAAAAGTATTTGATCAAAATCCCCTGCATAAATTATCCCAGGAATTAAAACACAGATGCTTAATAAGTTACGCATTTAATATACATCCTTATATAAAATTTGAAAAATTACTTTATGCTTATGCGCATTTAAATGTTATATATCTTTATAATTAATCAGAAACTTTAATCTAGATTGTAGCATTATTTAAATATTCTAATCTATTAAATCGCTAGTCTTACCTCAGTTAAATATTGAGATAATTTAACGTATACATTAATAAACCCTAACGTTTATTCATGCAGTATAAAGACCACCGATCACATTAAATATCTGCTAATCGTTAAAATCATACCTCGAAAGCATGCTATAATTTATTCCCATTTAAAAAAGTTAGATAAATGCGCAACAATAAACCATCAAAAATCCAAGTATCCAATAAGCAATCTAGTGGAGGTTTAAAGTACAACAGTGACCAACTACAAGAATGGCTCCTGAAAAGTACGGCTGGGCGCGATATTTTGCATAAAGAACGTCTTTTTTACACACAAAATGTAAGAAGTATTTTTGGCAACTATTCACTTCAAATTGGTTTAAATAAAATTAATTTGTTGCCAGGCAACAAAATTCACAATCATTATACAATTAATATGGAACTTGAGGCAGATTTACACTTTATGCCATTTGCAAATGAAAGTATTGACTTGATCATATGCCCACACGTATTGGAATTTATTAATGACTACGAATTTGTCTTGCAAGAGCTTTACCGGATCCTCACCCCAAATGGCAAAATTATTTTAACTTGTTTTAATCAACAAAGCTGGTTTGGTTTATTCAAACAAAAAATACCGCTTTTAAAAAATGCAAATCTAATCTATTTAACTAAACTTAAATCACAACTCAATAAACTAAATTTTGGGATTGATGGAGGAAAGTTCTTCGGCTATTGTCCACCATTTAATAAAGCAGTACGTTTGCGCCGCTATCATTGGTTAGATCATGTTGGAGACCGCTGGTTTCCAACAATGTCAAATAGTTTTGCACTAATCTTACGTAAGGAGTTGGTAACACCAACACTAATTAAGCCAGCTGCAATAAGCTCATTTCAAAATATAAAACCAAGCCTAGGAACTGCCAGCATATGCAACAAAAACTAATTATTTACACCGATGGAGCTTGTAAAGGAAATCCAGGAATTGGTGGTTGGGGAGCTATTATGATGTTTGGTGAGAAGAGTAAAGAAATTAACGGTTATGCTCCAAATACAACTAATAATCGCATGGAATTAACTGCTGTAATTGAGGCTTTAAAAAACATTAAACGTCATTGTGAAGTAATTATTTATACCGATTCACAATATGTTCAACGTGGAATGACAGAATGGCTAGAGGGATGGATCAAAAAAAACTGGAAAAATGTTAAAAATCCAGATCTATGGCAAGAATTGGCCAAGCTTGCAGCGCAATACACTATTGAATGGCGTTGGGTGCGTGGGCATAATGGCGACAAATATAATGAACGAGCAGACGAGTTAGCAAACTTGGCAATTAGCAATATGAAGTAATTTAATCTAGCATGTCACAAAATTATTATGCATCACTTAATGATTCAATATTTACACAAGTAAATAATAGTTCAACACACAACCATTTTGTAAAATACAATGACTTAAAACAACGTTTTTTAAGCATGAAACGCTGGCAAAATTTTGTCGTCTGTGAATTAAGCTTTGGATATGGAGCTAATTTTTTAGATACTTGTAAATTATGGCAAAACCAAAAACAAACAGATACAACTCTACATTATATAAGCTTTTTGGCTAGCCCATTACAACCATCACAATTAGCACAGTTGTTACATAAAAATAGTAGATACAATCAAGAACTCTCTGAACAACTAATTAAACAGTATAAATTACTCTTGCCAGGTTATCACCGCCTAAATTTTGATAATAACATCATGCTGACATTAATCATTGGCAATGACAATGACAAATTAGCCGAACTAAATCATAAAATAGATGCTTGGTATTTAAACCCACCACATACTACAATTACACATAACTTAGAATTAAATTCAAATAACTGTGACCAATTAGCCAGATTAAGTAATCAAAATACTACTTGTGTTATTAAAATAGAACAAAACTCAGAACTTATAACAAATTTGTCCACAGTAGGCTTCAATCTATGTAGTTGTAATTATCACAACCATGGTCAAATATTTTATGGATCATATTTACCAAAGATAACTCCTACTACTAAACCACGTCATCAACCAACTTATTATACCCGCAACTCCTCACATACCACACAAAACAAACAAATTGCCGTTATTGGTGCAGGAATTAGCGGTGCAGCAACTGCATTTAGCCTCGCCAAACGTGGGTATCAGGTAACAATTTATGAGAAAAATTCTGAGCCTGCGATGGAGGCAAGTGGTAACTATCAAGGTATGTTATACGCTTCATGGAGTGCATTTGGTGGTGCAATGATGGATTTAAATTGCTCGGCTTATCGTTATGCACATAATTTAATCACCGACCAATTAACCCCTGAGCTCGATTACTCGTCTTGTGGTTTAATCCAGCTTGGTCATACCACAGAACAAATTTACCGCAATCAACAACTTCTCACCGCTTACTTGCCAGATGATTTCCTAACTAGCGTAAATGCCAAACAAATTTCAACTTTGGCAGGACTTGAAGTCAACTCAGGCATGAATGGCATTTATTATCCATCTGGACTATGGTTAAATCCTCCTAGCCTAATCAAAGCATTACTTCAACACCCTAATATAAAATTGATCACTAATTGCAATATTGACAATTTAGAACAAATTAATGATAAGTGGCTACTTTTTGATAGTAACAATAAACTGATCAATAAAATAGACTGTTTAGTTTTATGTAATGCACACTATATTAATCACTTTAAACAAACTGCAAATCTCACAATCCGAAAAATACGTGGGCAAATTAGTATAGCAACACACAATAGTAATCTTAAAACCATACTTTGTGGATCTGGTTATATTACACCAAATAAAGCAAGTAAATTTACTTTTGGGGCTACATTTCAATTTAATGATAGCTCAACCGAAGTAAGAATAGAGGATCATCAGCTTAATTTGAATGACTTATCGCAGTCATTACCACAAACAGCAACTCAACTAAATATAGCAGAATTATCTGGACAAACCAACTTTAGAGCAAGCCCACACGATTATTTACCATTAGTTGGACCACTAGCCAAATATACTGAATTTAAGCAAGATTATGCCAAACTAAGCCAAGATAAAAATGCACGTATTTCCCCTATTTGTCAATATCACACAGGCTTATACCTAAATTTGGGACATGGGGCAAAAGGCTTACTTAGTGCACCTTTGAGTGGTGAAATAATTGCTGATTATATAGCAGGAACTCCACTTGCTTGCAGCGAAAGCTTACGTAAAGCACTTCACCCCAATCGTCTCTACGTTCATGAATTGGTACATAGCCATCATAAACACAAAAAAGCTCAATAATATTTTGATACAATTATATAATTGTTAATTTTACCTGAGTGATAGCTTAAAAAAGTTAAATTATCAATCAAATACCAACGAATGATTACGCATCAAATTTTTCTAAATTTGTTGTTTATTATGCAGGTGATAGAGTATAATTTATAAGTTCAAATATTAAAAATTTTTACATTTAATTAGAGTAATTTTTAGATTGGATAAATGATGAATAAAAAAAGCAGCAGCATAGGAATAGGTTCAGTTTTAGCTGGTATTTTATCTTGGACAACTAACCACTCCATATTATGGTGCGTTGTCCACATATTCTTAAATTGGTTTTACGTAATCTATTGGGTAATTAAATATAAATTTTAAACAGACACGTTAACCAAAAATAAATCAATATAACTCAAAGACAATATACATTTATTATTCAAAATAACATACTTTAGTCAAGTAATCTTTATGCTAACACCTAAGATATTAGCTTGAGAAGCTCTACCATTCATAGCTAAAACATACCACTCAATAAAAAATGCAAACTATAAACTATAGTTTGCATTAATAATTTCATATCCAAATCAACGTAACGATCAAGGTGCAGCAACGCTACCAAATGGATTCACACTAACCTCACCAGCTTCCAAAGAATAAATTAATTTCAAGAACATTAAAGTGGCTTTTGAATAAACATCGCCATTATCAATATAATACCATTTACCCTCGTAAGAGATCTTAGCATAAGCATTCACTGGCGAACTATCACTAGATTTTAACTTAAATAAACCCTGCATTAAATCTTTATATTGAGCATCTGATACATTATCACTAATTCCATATTTTTTAATATCTTGTTCAGATAAATCAATACTATATGATAAGAAATTTAATATTGCAAAGAAAGAACGCGTTCTAAACTGCACGACATTCCCAGCAGTTTTTTGTGCTAGCGACGATGATAAAATAATTCGGTTATACGTTTTATCCAAGTGCAACATTTTAGAAATCTTAGCCGCCACATCATTACTTTTACTAATGATTACTAAAGCATCACTACCTTTATAACTGGTTTCAAATAAATACATCCCTTCTATCACACGTTCCCGATCAAGATAAGTCACAAAATCGCTAAATTCAGAACCTGAGCTAGGACCATCTGAACCATCATGCTCCCAAGTATCAGCCATGTTTGACAAAGAACCAATATTATCCACGGCTAACTTAAATGCAATAGCGATACTAATATTAGTTTGAATCAAATAATTAAATTGCGTTATATTCACAGGTGACAATAACCCAGAAATATAGCTAGTTCCCTGCAATGGTGAATATGTTACCGTTGGAGTTTGTTTGAACTCAATATTTGGTTGCAAATTCCACCAAGCTCCAGAGACACCTTGAGCACTCTGACTACCAAATTTGGTATCATCAATACCACTGCGATAAGTTAGTGTAGTTTGAGCAGTAATACTATCCACACCTACAAAAAAAGGACTGCGATCAAAACGCATCCGTGCAATATTTAACAAAAATTGCTCATTATCACTTTGGTTCAAAGCGGTATTATAGCTACCTCGCGTTTGTTGTACTCTACCTAACCCAGCAGTTGAACACCCTGACAAGAAAAGCATGCTTCCAGTTACTAATATTAAGATTTGTTTATATTTAAACATGTTGATATTCTCTCACAAATTGGATTATAAATTAACGAACAGGAATCGTCACCACTGGTAAATTAGTTTTAATATCACCAACTTGTAGTGAATAAATTAATTTCAATAGTACCAAAGTTGCTTTTGATTTAGTATCATTATTTGCTATATAATACCATTTGCCGTTATAGTTAGTTTTCACCGTAGCATTAGAAGGCTCACTATTACTAGTTAAAACATAAAACTGCCCTGCATGTGAAGCGTACTCATTATCCGCATCGCTTTCTTTATCATGAATTCCGTAAGAAATATAATTCATAATTCCCAGAAATGAACGAGTTTGCAAATTAATTACATTTTCTGGCGTTGCTGCACCAATATCTAAATGCTTAGCTAAAATAAATGTCGTATACGTACCTTTTAAATGCAGAAAATTAGAAATTTCTGCCCCAGTTTCCTTGTCGTTTGCAGTTAATAGAAATGCAGGATCCCCATTATAGGTAGTCATTGAACCATCTATTTTATCTAAAGCACTTAGCTCAGTAATTTCATTGATAAAATGATTAAATTCACCATTTTCATTACTATCATCACCAACCACATGGCGGCTAACATTACTGTTATCCAAAACCCCAATTCGATTTACGGACAATTTTAGTAAATTCGGTAATGACCAGCCTGAACTCCGCAACATTGCAATTCTTGAAACACTTAATGGTGTCATCATGCTAGCTACAAACTTACTTCCTTGTAACGGAGAATAAGTAATTGTTGGTGCTTCAGTAAGTTCCACGGTAGGTCCTACACTCCAAAATGGCCCTGCTACACCTTGCGCTGGAAATCCATTCACATTAAACATTCTTGCCTCACTCTTGGTTTTCAGCGAAGACTGTACGGTAATCGCATCTACACCAACAAAATAAGGACTTCTACCATCATGCATACGCACAATATTTAATAAAAACTGCTCATTCTCACTGGTATCAATCGCCTTATTATAATTCTCACGGGTCTGTGGAACTTGTGCTAATTGGCTTGACGAACAACCTGCTGTAATAGTCGTAAGACCAATTAATAAGTACATAATTTTTGAAAATTTCATCTATTTATTCTTTCGCAAATTTAAAACTTTAAACGTACTACCTAAAATCATACAATGTTTATATTTATCAGTATGATCAAATATACCAACTATATAACAAAGATAACTATTTCACAGGTATCGTAATAACTGGTAAGTTAGCATCAACTTCGCCCATTTGTAATGAATAAATTAGTTTCAAAATCACCATGGTAGCTTTAGAAACTTGATCATTTTCGGCAATATAGTACCAATTATTATTATATTCAGTTTTAGCTACGGCTCTTGATGGCTCACTGGTACTAGTCAAAACATGTAATAAATTATTACTATATGGAGTCCAGTCAATACTAGAGTCAACTAAAGTTGCGCTAGAATAAATTGCAGATTCAGCATATTTATTATCTACTTTTGGTGTATCAACGTTTCGCGCCAAATAATTTATAATATTAAAATATGAACGTGCATAAACTGTGATCACATTTTCTGGCAAATGATTATCAGGATCAGGCAACTCTTGTACAAAAACCAATGTTTGGTAAGGTTTAGATAAACCAAGATATTTGGCTGCCTTTGCAGCACCATCCGCCGTCTTCATTTTGACATAAATCGCCCCGCGGCTTTCATATGGTAAATAATCAAAAGACGCTTGGCTATTACGTGCCGCTTGATCAAGAAAATTAATGAATCCATCGAAAGTATCAGTATTTGGTAAAGTTTTAGCACCGATATGATCAGCATCCACTCCACCATTTTGCAAAATACCAACCCGATTTAAAGCCAATTTAATCGTTTCGCTAAAACTATAACCCGACTGAGTTAATAAAAAAAGTTTTCCCATAGTTAATGGAGCCAACATTCCAGTTGCAAATTTTGCACCTTGATTCGGTGAGTATGTAATTGTTGGTGATTGCGAAAACTCCGCATACGGTGATAAATTCCAAAAGGTTCCATTTCCAACGTTAAATGGATTAGCCACACCGACATTTCCACGTACCGCCGTAATTAAAGTTGTCGTCGCAGTAAGACTATCGACACTCACGAAATATGGCGCTTCCGCATAATGCATACGCACTACACTTAATAGAAACTGTTCATTTTCACTAGCATCTAATGCACGATTATAACTATCTCTCGTTTGCGGCACTTGCCCTAGACCAACTGTCGAACAAGATGTCACCAAAGTAGCGGCAAAGATACTTGCAAACAATCTTTTTGATATAAATTTCATACTTAACTTTAATCCTTAAAAGACGGACACGATATGTTAGATCAATTAAACTAGGCAGTCATGATGGTTTTTACCTTTAACTGTATAATTCAAAATCACAGTCCCAATAAAAGAAAAGATCAGGCATCACTTTCACAAGGAGCCTGATATATTCACGAACATCAACTATCTGTTAATAGTCTGTTGTAAATTTCATTTCGTTATTATAATATGCTATCTATGATTTTGTTAACGTGAACTCAATAATTTCATGTCAATTATAAACGGTAAAACCTTAGTTGACACACTTGAATCACATAAAAGCCTGAGAGCACTGGAGTTGGCATCCATAGCATTATTTTGAAGCAATTGGCACAAACCCATAACGTGCGTTACAAAACACTACACCAGACGTCAATTGCTGCAATGCAATAACTGAAAAATCAATAATCTACGTAAGTTACACCTACCACCAATTATGTGATTGGACACAACATCTTATTAATAAACCTTGAATTTCATTAGTAAAAATCTAGTTAAAATTTAACTAGAGTTTTACTAGCTTGGTGATTCATCGGGACAATGCCGTAAAAAATACATTTGTAGGTTACGGCTTTTAATCCATGCCAAGATTTATTTCGTATCCACAAAATTAACAATACAATAAAAAACCCGCCAAAAAGGCGGGCACAGAATATACATTAAATAGATCGAAAACAAATTACTGATTATCAAAATTGGTAACACCAGCGCAATCAAGGCGTTCACTAGCAATTTTGTTGGTTTTGCCATTATATTGACTATTAACATCATAATACAACATTACTTTATTTATATCCGTATATTGTGCAGAAGAACCTTTAATTGTCAAAGTTTTCGGTGATGCATAATATTCTTGAATCAAGGCTTGGGAATTATAACGACCATACGATCCCCAATTATACATATAGCTACCTTTATATAAAGGCATATAACTATTTTCAATAAAGTTCGTCACACCGTTTTCAGTCCTGCTAAATTGCTTCACAATATGCGGTGCTGTAGCCGATGTAACATCAACAGGTATATCTGTAGAACTAAATTTAATTTCAGCACCTGCGACACCTTTACGAGCTATATTATGCAAGATATCTGCACGAGTATAGGTATCTACCACTTCAGCTCCATTTACATCACGAGTAACTTCAACTTTAGTTATTGGAATTTTGTGATTGGTCAAAAATAATAACTCTAAATAACTATTAATCCGATTCAAGGTTGTAACAGGAACATAAGTGCGATTTTTACCACACTCAACTCCACCATTGATAATATTAACCGTTTTGCCAAATCCTACCAAATTATCAAAATCAGTAATTCCAACATTAGTAGCAGTAAAAAAACCTTCGTGCATCGATGGCTTATCTTGTCCAGCTGGAGAAGTTTTGGGAAATGGGTATGCCCAAAAAGCTAAAGCTGTTGCCCAACCCAACTCACCATTTTCTTGTAATTTATTTGGATTTTTAGCCAAATCTAATTTATCATTTGGATTCACTATTGAACCATAATAAATATAATTATACGGATAAGACAATTGCTTACCACCACGACCATAATATTGGTTATTAGTATCACTCGAATTAGTTGCTGCTTGCACACTTGGATCAGCACAAAACTCTTTTGCTAATTTACAGAATGGTACAGTTGTATCATCCACCCCATAGCCATAACATAAACCAACAGATCCAGAAGGACCACTAAAATTCACATTACAATAATTACTTTTTGTTCCATAACTAGTACATGAAGCATCATTTTTACATGATCCTTCTGAACTTGCAAACAAACCATAAGCAACACCCAATGCACCAGGAGTAGTTAATTGATAACCACCATTAAACATTGGTGCACTTGAACCATTGGTTTCTTGGGCAATATTAGCCAAAAATGCCGATAGCTCGCGCATATCATTAAAATAATCCCCACTACTAAATGGACGATTAGTAGAATTTAATGTCGGAAATAATTTTTCGTAAGCGGCTTCCAGATTGGCATAAGAGTAATATTGATACGCTGCAGTGCCTTTATTTGCACGCGGCGAATCAGCATATTCAGCTGGATAGGCATCTTCAAAACTACGTTCGAATTCACAAGAAGAAAAAATACTGGATAACTTATCCGTCGGTGCATAAGTATCAGCATTGATATTTAATGAATTCGCAGAGAATTTGCAAGATTGCGTTTGTGGTGTGGTTGTGCTTTGTGTAGAGTTTGTTCCTGACCCATTATTACACGCTTGTAGCCCCAAAGCAGCAGTTCCAAATAACGTTAGCGTAAGCCTCTTATGTTTCATGTTAACCTTTTTCAATATTATTTCAAAATTCTACAATTCAAATCTGGAAATGATTTTAAATTAGCATTTAAACTGCAAATTGAGCAATCTTAAACAACTAAAATTAAAGACCCAAAATCCAGAGGAGCGTATTATTGCATACAAATGAAGACAATATTTCATACAATTATGGATAACATTTATTCGTCAAACGCAAATATAATTCGAACTCAAATTAATCTCTAATTTTTGCAAAACAATCTTCAATAAATTTTGCCACACACTTGACACTAGCATTAATGGTTTGCGGCAAAGTTACTAAATAATAAGTAAACTCACCAACAGAAAACTCAGGTAATAACTTGATCATAGTTCCATCACGAACTTCTTTGGCATAAACAGGCTCAATACCACCACCGATAACATGCCCTCCCAGGCATAATTGTTTACCACTCAACATTGAATTAATATATAAGCGAGAATTATTCTCGAAATTCACCTTTTCAGCTTCAGGAGTTAAAAAGTCGAGTGTCTTACTTAGTTTATGTTCATGATCAATAATACCAGTATATAAATGCTGCTTAATTTGACTAATTTCAGTAATCAAACCATAGCGCTGAATATACTCAGGTGAACAATAAAGATATAGCTTCTGAGAGCCCAAAAACTTAATTTTCACCGTCTGCTGCTTGGGTATATGATTTACTACTGCCAAATCAAATTTCTCTTTAAACAAATTTAGCTCACGATTCTGGTAATAAATTTCCAACTCAATACCTGGATTATCTTGCAAAAACTTACCAATATATGGTGTAATCAGATAAAATGCAATAATTTCTGGCAACACAATTTTCACTCGACCGTGTAAACTTAGTCGCTGTTGTTGCTGCAACAAGATGTATTGATTGAAATTACTTTGCTGCTCCACAAAGAAATCATACAACATCTTACCTTGTTCAGTTATCTCCAAATTACGTGTACTTCTACGAATCAAAGAATAATTTAAGACACTTTCCAAATCTTTTACTTTACGGCTAACCGTGGATTGTGACATTCCAATTTTTTCTGCAGCCTTACTAAAAGTACCACACTCAACTACCGAGCAAAATGTATTAATTTCAGAATATAGATCGGATAAATTAATCATCGATATCACCTCACTAAATTTTAATAGCTTCAAGTCATAAATATAATCATGATTAACATGTTTTTATAATTACAGTTATCAGTCATAAAAACCATAAACCAAGGATAATTTTCTACATCAAAAATTTCAGCTATCATAAATAAGATAGCCGAAGATTAATATAACTAGACAACTAACCGTAAAAAAGCATAAAGATCCCTTAACTCTTTTACTAGTTAGACTTAAAATAATTTGGCGGCAAGCCCAGTGTAATTCTCAGGAGTAAGCAAAGATAATTTTTTCTTCTCAACTTCTGGTAAGTCTAATCCAGCAACAAAACTTTGAATACCTGCTGCATCAACTTTTTTACCACGTGTTAAATCTTTAAGCTTTTCATAAGCATTTTCCATACCGCATTTACGCATCACCGTTTGAATAGGTTCAGCAAGTAATTCCCAATTATTGTCCAAATCTGCAGCAATCACACCTGGATTAATTTCCAATTTACCAAGACCTTTTGCTAAAGAACTTAGTCCTAACATCATATAACCCACTGCAACTCCAATATTACGCTGTACTGTTGAATCGGTTAAATCACGTTGCCAGCGTGAAATAGGTAATTTTTCCGATAAATGATTCAAAAGAGCATTCGCCAAACCAAGATTTCCCTCTGCATTTTCAAAATCAATTGGGTTAACTTTATGTGGCATAGTTGAACTACCAACCTCACCAGCTTTAACTTTTTGTTTAAAATAATTAATTCCAATATACGCCCAAATATCACGCGACAAATCAATTAAAATAGTATTAATTCGGCGTAAATTATCATAAATTTCTGCTTGATAATCATGTGGCTCAATTTGTGTCGTAAATGGATTAAAGGTTAAGCCTAAATTATTCTCGATAAACTCTTGGGCTAATTTATCCCATGCAACATCGGGGTAAGCCACCACATGCGCGTTATAGTTACCAACTGCACCATTAATCTTACCAAGCACCTCTTGTGCAGATAGTTGCTTTAATTGACGTTGCAAACGATACACTACGTTATAAAATTCTTTACCCATTGTTGATGGTGTTGCTGGTTGCCCATGCGTACGACACATCATCGCAACATCGCGATATTCAGTTGCCAAAGTACTCAAAGTGGCTGTTAATTTATTTAACTCAGGTAATAAAATTTGTTCCTTTAACTCTTTTAACATTAACGCATAACTAGTATTATTGATGTCTTCTGATGTACACGCAAAATGAATAAATTCGCGCTGCTGATTTAAAACAGAGTTATGTGCAATTTTCTCTTTAATCAAATATTCAACAGCCTTAACATCATGACTAGTGGTAGCTTCAATAGCTTTAACGCGTTCTGCATCAGCAATGCTAAATTCACTAACAATATGATCTAAAACGGAAATATCCGCTGATGAAAGTTTTGGTAAGTTAAATTCTGGCTTACTAAATAAAAACTTAAACCACTCAATCTCAACAATAACTCGGTATTTAATTAAACCAAATTCCGACACAATTGGAGCTATGTTACCGACTTTACTTGAATAACGACCATCTAACGGATTAATTGCTAATATATTACTACTCATACTTACCTCTAAATTGTGATTAATAACGTTTTCATACAAATCTTTATTTGGGCATACTGACAACAACCTAATTTCAAACCATGTTGATTATTCATATAATTCCACGGCACAAAGCCGCTGCAGCAATTACTACGACAATATCCTCAATGCCCCTATTATACCGCACTTACCTAACAGACCGACTGAGGCAAGCACATGCAAAGCTACACTCATACTTAAGTGAAGTAAAATCCAGTTATAAAAATATCTAAATACACTCAAAAAAAACTAAACATTAAACACCCAATAATTCCATAATTCTTATATGACCACAACCCACATAGGCTAATTGCTTACTCTGGCCATAACGCGTAAAATAAAATAATAAATAACCATCGCAGATACCTTGTAGATTTTAAGCTACAACTAAATTTAAAACAACATGATTCAAACAAATATTTATCTAAGATATTATGATTTAGCCCCTAAAGTTTGTATTTTTAAGTTAATTACCCATTTTGGATACTATTTGCCGAGGTTATTTGAAATGGGAACACCAACAATGGATTATGGTTACGTAGCAACAATTCCACAATAAATCATTACAGCTTACAAGGATCTAAATTATTATGCAAAATTTAAAAAAAATACTCGCACTAAGCTTAGTTGCTTTAAGCTTAAATGCCTGCAATTCAGGTAGCAGTAATAACTCAACAACACCAACTAGTGGTTGGACCTATATGGGTGGCACAAACCAAGTTAACTCTTTTGGTGCATATGGCTCTCCAATTGAAATGCCAGGCGGACGCGACCTCGCAATTAGCTGGGTTGATAACTCAGGTAATTTCTGGTTGTTTGGTGGTTCTGGGTACGGCGCAAACGGTACAAGTGGAATGCTAAATGATTTGTGGGAATACGTTCCAAGCACAGGCATTTGGACCTGGGTTGCTGGTTCAACCTCGACTAACTCAAGAGGCAGCTATGGTACTCAAGGGTTTGGTTCGACCCTCAATTTACCTGGAGCAAGGATTGGTGCAATTAGTTGGAGTGATGCTGAAGGAAATTTATGGCTATTTGGTGGCTACGGATACGCCAAAGATCCAATTCCAGGAGCATTAAATGATCTATGGAAATTTATACCAAGCGACCATAAATGGACATGGGTCAGTGGCTCAGATAGCGTCGGAGCTGTTGGAGTTTATGGAACTAAAGACATTCCTGGATTAAATAATACTCCTGGTGCTCGTCTTGGCGCAATTAGTTGGAGCGAAAGTAACGGCACACAATGGTTATTTGGTGGTTCAACTACAATTCCAACCATCACAGATTACAATGACTTATGGAAATTTAATCCAGCTAGCAACGAATGGACATGGGTAAGTGGTGAAAGCACAACTAATGCATCTGGAATTTATGGTGTACAAGGACAATCTAGCCCCAATAATCAACCTGGTGCACGTCTTGATTCAATTAGCTGGAATGATGGTAATGGTAATCTCTGGGTCTTTGGAGGGAATGGCAAAGATGGTACTGGTTCTCCAAATGGCGACCTTAACGATTTATGGAAATACAATATTGCAACCCATCTCTGGACATGGATGAGTGGCAGCAATACTACCAATCATTATGGAACTTACGGACAATTGGGAATTGCATCCAGCAATTCAATTCCAGGAGCACGCGAACATCGTATTCCATTATCATGGGCAGATAGCCTTGGCAATTTATGGATGTTTGGTGGCGACGGTTATGCTAACAGTACCAAAGGTTTCCTAAATGACTTATGGAGCTACAACCCAAGCAATAATCAATGGACCTGGGTAGGTGGGAGTAACGAAAGTAATGCTTTTTCCAACTATGGAACCCAAGGAGTTTTAACAACCAGCAACCAACCTGGTGCTCGTCGTGATGCAATTGGTTGGGTTGATAACTATGGTAAAATTTGGATCTTTGGTGGAGATGGGAACACCACCAGTGAAAGCGGATTCCTCAATGATCTATGGCAATATACATACTAACATTAATTAAAAATAATTAGCCTGATTAATGATATTTATTATATCAGGCTAGCTTAAATTATGAATAGAACATTACCTACTTATGACCAGTTTTAACAACATTTAGAATTCTTCTTATTCTAATAAAAAGTACCGCTCATGACAAATCTATGATAAGCACCACAACTATATAATTTACTTTCACTACATTCAATGAGTCTATTAAAAAAGCATGAGCAATTTCTGTTCTATAAATCATTAAGACAAAGAAGCATTATTCTTGGTCTTGATAATTGACATCATGTATGCCAATCTACCTAATGATATGCCAGCAATGCCCGCAAAAATCATTATAACACCAGTTGCAAACCAAGTATAACTCCACAGTTCAGGATGAAATCCGCTCCAGGTAAAAATAGTAAATTTAGCAACAAAAATGCTTAAAACTAAAATTAAAGTAACTGGACTACCACGTAACAAAACGCTATTATCAACCCAAGAAACCTGACCACGAATTAAACGCCAACCTAAAATTATGCCTAATACCATGCTTAGCAAACACTTTAATACCACCGATATGTGCCCAAATCCAAACATTTCTTGAATTTCAACTATCACCCAAATATTCATCAGTAGTGGTAAAATTAACACTTTCTTCAAATCAACAACTTGATCTTTTAAAGCTTTAATGCCTCGAACTAATACAAAATATAAAATTAAATAAACGTACCACGGAATATTTTTTAAAATTTCACTAATCATCATTTACTCCATCTTGGTGTGTAATAAAATTTGTTTTAAGTTATCCAAATAGCGTAAAAATTCATTACGTCCTAGCTGACTTACTTCGTAAACAGTTTTCGGTTTATTTTGTTCAAAAAATTTATTTTGTTCAACATATTGATTACTTAGTAATACTCGCATATGAGTTGTCATTTGCCCATCACTTAATTCTAATTGCTTTTTTAATTGACTATAATCAGTTTTACCGTAAGTTAATAAATAAGTCATGATTTTGGTTCGATTAGCTTGGTGCAAAACTTCATTCAGCTCTAAATTAAGCATTTTTACGGTACTCAATAAAAACACCCATTGCAACATAGCTAATTCCAAGGTAATACAATTCTGCTATCCACGCCCAATCAGGTAAAAATTGATGTAGTGCCAAGCTAGCTAAGCCCAGCACAATATAGCTCCACGCTACGCCAATTAAAACTTTAAACGTAAAACGTCCAAATAAGTTAAATAGTAAGCCTAATAAAATAAAATTAAATGATAAAATTAGATCAGAAAATCCACCAATCGCTAAAGCAATATCTAACAAGATCAATATTTGTAAAATTACATTATGTAAGGTTAAAACACTTTGCAAAGTTGGTGTCAGATTTACATTAGACACGTTTTTCTTGGCAAATATCCTAATTCCAAGCCAACTCAATACCCAATAGAAAGCAATTCGCGCCAAAATTTGCAACGGAGAATTTATCCCTGCTAGTAAGGACGTAAAAACTGATTCACATGGCACGACTAGACATAAAATAACCCCAATTACAATTATCTTACGACCAGAAAAAAATAACTTGTCATTACCACTAACCAATTGGTGCATTAGTTCAATTTGCGCTAATGCTTCTTTATGCTGATTATTCGTCATAATATGCTCCTTATAAAAACATTCTTATAAAATAGTACTATTTTTTAAATAGCACTATTCCATTAATGTAACAGAATAATTATCTTATGTCAATAAAAAAGCAGACTTAGTAGTCTGCTTCTAATAAAAATAAAATCTTTAATTTAATAAATTTACTGGGTCACCATATAAGAAATTATTAATATTATTTTCGGCAATATCAACGCAACGTTGGCGTGCTTCAATTGGAGCCCAACCGATATGAGGGGTTAAAATTACATTATCTAGTTTCAATAACGGATTGTCATCTGCGGGTGGTTCATCACATAAAACATCTAATGCAGCACCAGCAATTTGCTTGACTTTTAATGCAGCAACTAACGCAGCTTCATCAATTAGACCACCACGAGCAGTATTAATTAAGTATGCGGTTGGTTTCATCTGACTCAAAAATTCGGCATTAATAATCTTTTGTGTATTCTTAGTCAAAGCGCAACTTAAAGAAACAAAATCAGACTCCGTAGCCAATTTATCTAATGCGACTTGTTTTACATCTGCAACATGTTTGACACTACGGTTATAAGCAATAACTTTCATACCAAATGCCAAACCAAGTTTAGCAATCGCCAAACCAATTTCCCCAAGTCCAACAACCCCGAGTGTTTTACCAGCCAACTCGTTCATACTAATGGCTAAACCAGCTTGTTTATCCCATTTGGTATTGCGCATATAATCCAACTGTGGCACAAACTGAATCGCACAACTCAGCATCAAAAATAGTGCCAATTGTGATACCGCATTCGTGCCATAGCCTGGTACATTACACACTTTTATTCCACGCTTTGTGGCGGCATCCACATCAACATTATCATAACCAGTTGCAGTAATTGCAATCAATTTAACTGTGTTTGAAAGTTGTTCAATTAATTTTGCATCTAGCATAACTTTATTTAATACAACAACCTGTGCATCCTGAGTTGCGGCAATTACTTCCTCCGGTTTAACCAAATTATCATAAATTACAGTCTCACCTAAATGATTAAACGCTCTGAAATCAACTTCATATGCAAATGCAATTGTTTTCTTGTCTAATATAACTATTTTCATAATTAACTTTCTTCAAATTTAAGTTAAACAACGGCTGATAAATCCAAATTACATTAAGCATAATTCAAATAATTATTACTTTATAACGAATATCCGCTTAAATAAATTTCCTGCTCTGCCAAAGTGTTTAATCGACATGGATAGCTAAAGCTTGGCTGTTCCTGATAAAGCTTCAGCCAATAAATGGAATTATGAATATTTTCTGCCAATAAACTAACTTGTAGTTTTTGCTTGGTATAAATGGATAAATATTCTTCATCTGGCCTACCACAACTCATTAAACATTCAACATGATCCGCAACTACAAGCATCCGCGAACCTATTGAAATAGGTTTTCCAGAATCATAGTATTCTTCCACTGCAAATGAATAATTAAACTTAGCACCAAATGAATATACAATTATCCGCACACCTCTTGAAACTAACTCACTTAACTCAAACGCAAATAAATTCAAGTTCATATTAGTTTGCAAATAGAGCTCACGATTTGCTCGAGTAAAAATAGCTTTTAGTTGTGCACAAAAGTTATTATAGCCTAAAATATGAATAAACTCTTGCTGAATATTAGTTTGTTGAATTTGTTGTAATTGCATTAAAGCATTATCTAAATTAGTATTATATTCATCACGTAATTTAGTCAAAGCAATGGTAATATCTTGTGCCTGATATTGTTTACTTTTACCAGGAATAAGGTTAATCAATCCTCGCTGATAAAGCTTATCTATTGCCAAATACACAGATGGTTTTGGTAAATCCACTCGTTTACTAATTTGTGAACCATTCGCATTAGTATTTTGTAAAATATCGATATAGACCAAAACCTCAGCTTTGGCCAAACCAAGATTTTCTAAACTAAGCCTTAAGTTTTGCATTTAAGCATCCTGTTTGGTATCGGCAATCACAATTTCACGAATACACACATTTTGTGGTTGAACATAAGCAAATTCAATTGCACGTGCAATATCATCTGGATTTAAACCTTGTTCAATTGTATTAGCTTTCCACTCTTTGTAGCCATCAATAATTGCAGCACTTGTTGTGTGTGAGAGTAATTCAGTCTCAACCACTCCAGGTGCAATAATCGTCATTCTAACATTCGAACCAGCTATTTCACCACGAATATTTTCGCTTAAAGCATGCACCGCAAATTTAGTAGCACAATAAGCAGCATGATCAGGGAAAGTTTTACGTCCAGCAATAGAAGAAATATTTATAATTGTACCGTGATTACGCTTAACCATATTAGCTAAAACACTTTGCACACCATTTAACACGCCCATCACATTTACATTTAACATCTGTTGCCATTCTTGCGGATTTTGTGTAATAGCACTACCCAATAACATCACACCAGCATTATTAACTAGTAAATCTACTGGGCCAAATTTAACTTCCGCCTCATCAATTGCAGCTTTAAAACTTGTTAAATCTGTTACATCAACCTTACGACACAAAGTATTAGGTAAATTTAATTCCTCCAACTTATCCACTCGGCGCGCTAATAACAATAATGAATAGCCAGCCTGCGATAAACGTAATGCAGTAGCTTTACCAATTCCAGAACTTGCCCCAGTAATTACAACTAATTTTGTCATTTATTTTTCCTTCAAATATAGAGTAGTATAATTTTTACTACCAATAATATAACTTAAAAATTAGCCAGTTGTCAAGAAAATAATTAAAAACATTCTGCATCTAATTAATCAATAATTGAGCCACAGATTACTTGAATGCTTATTCCTTGCTTGAGTATAAATGCTAAACAAGATAATAGATTGTTAACTTAATTTGCTTGTGCTTAATATAAAAAATATAAGTTATGTAATTGATTCTAAAAAGATAATATTAAATCTATTACTTTAAGATTTCAAGATAAATAATTTTAATCAAGCAAAAAAATTAAAAATAATCAATTTCAAAGATACCCTCAGAAAATTTAAGCAAATTTGGAGGTACATCCCGAATAATAGAGTTGGTAGCTATAGTGGTAGACTTTACCAATATTCTTCAAATCTAAGATATAAAACCACTAACTTTGGTTAAGTTATTTGATTAATTATAACATCATCAGACTTTTATTCCCTGAATAGATGTTATTTGGTACATCATAATTTAATGATTG
>JACCDT011865091.1_pt1 | contig 20114 bp, 26 predicted proteins | sample 7446291 | NCBI WGS metagenome assembly JACCDT01 (sample SAMN15323446, study PRJNA562643) | freshwater metagenome | isolation source: river surface water | place: USA:Blue River Watershed | collected 2017-08-17 | reverse complement strand
GATAAGTCGTCTAAAATTTTAGGTAGAAATTGCAAAATGTGTGACTTTTTTGTCACTTTTTTTTGAGATAAAGTCCTCTGTGAAAACATCACTTTTTTGTTAGTGTGTTAGTTTTTGATTTTTTCTTTTCTTCTCTGGTATTTTGCATATCGTCCCAAACTTCTGGATAGACATCACCAGCCCCATCAACATCGTATTTTATGTCTAGAAATTCTCCGAAGTCAACAAGACCTGCTTTGGAGATTTCTATTTCTCTTATTTTCCCTAAGTGGTTGTCGATCATTTGATCTATTTTATCAACAAATCTGTTGAATATATCAACTGTATTTTGTGAGAATATTCCAATTGGTTTTTTCTTTTTCTTATTCATTGATCCTAATATAACTTTGAAGACATATTCCAATTTTTCGGATTCTTCTATTACTTCTCTTGTTAGTTTGTTTTTTATTAGTTCCTTATTAATCTTGAATTTTTCCTTATTAAAGAATTCTGGAATTGAGAATTCAAAATTCTCAATGTCGTCTTTTACCTCAGATATGTACATATTGAATAGTTTGCATATTAGATAGATATAAGACTCATCTTTTCTCTCGCCCTTTATTTTTATTTCATTGAAATTGATTGATTGGCAGAAATTCAAAAAGTTTACTAATATTAGGGTATAGACATCTGTAAATTCTGTCGAATTTTCGTTTGAGATTCTTTCGTATAATGGGTTTAGTATTTCAAATGAAGCTTCATCACCATTTACTCTTATTATGATCTTTTGGAGGTTTTTTTGGAAATCACCCTCCATTAAAAATGAATTCTCTAATGATGGGTTTAAAACCTTATAGAAAAAATATGAAAATGATTTTTCACCAAATACATACTCAAGGTCTTTTTCTGATGTGGAGAGAAAATATTTTATTGCCTCCTTCATATCTTCGGTTAGTCTTCCCTGAAATATTATTGGTAGACACTCAACGTCAAATAGTCTTGAGAACTCAATTAATTCATCAATATTGTATTCGTATTTTCCAGATTTGCATATGCAAGTAAGAACTAGGCTGTTTTTGGGAATCTTCTCATATGAGATATTAGCCGGCTGATTGTCTGGGAAAAATTCAAAGCAAAAGAACCAATTTTTTGGCATTAATCCCTTAACTCTACTATCTAGATTTTGAAAGTATTTTATTGCGGGGTTATAGTAATTTTGTATTGCTAGATCAACAAGGTTCAATGGGTCATTTGATATTGACTTTGGTCTAATGGTTATCGTTTTTCCATCCCAATTGATCCATATCTTTGAGGCTTGTATATCTTCATATATAAGAACATCCTCAGAAAATATCTTTTCTAGGAATTCACTTTCTCCCCCATTTAGCGTTATCAACTTGCTCATATCCTCTTTTATAATGGTTTTTTGGACTTTGTTTTTTAATATATATTAAAAAATAACTTCACTAAATGAAACTTGATAAGTTTCTTGAGTTTAAAGAAACCGATTTTGATCCCATAAAGTCATTCTACCTTAAAGATGATTTGAATCCTGATGTTTGGGATGGGTTTGAGTTTAATGAATCAGTTAGAAAAAAGCTTCTTAAAATAGGTAGAGACTTTCTAGAATCTATTGATTTGGGTGTTGATTTGAAGGATATAGTTATTATAGGTTCTATGTGTAATTATAATTGGAGTGAGAAGTACTCGGACTTTGATCTGCATGTTCTAATAGACTTTTTTGAAATCTCGGATAATTATGATCTTATTGAGAAGATGGCGGATTTTGCTAAGAAAAAATGGAATTTTGAAAATGATATTACTATTTTAGGATATGACGTTGAAATAGCACTACAAGATATAGGAGATTTTAAAAAATCAATAAAGGATTCAAAATACAGTGCATTTTCAATTATGAATAATAAGTGGATTTTGAAACCGAAGAGAATTAATTTTACTCCAGATGAAGATCTTATAAGAGAAAAGTCTGAATCAATAATGTCTAAAATTGACATGTTGGAAAAAAAGATAGATCAAATGGATTACGATGAGTTTAGACCAAAATTAGATAAAATTTGGAAAAAGATAAAGAATTTTAGGCAGTCGGGTTTAGAGGAGGGTGAATTTGGTCTTGGGAATTTAGTTTTTAAGCTCCTTAGAAGGAATAATTACATCTCAAAAGTTATGAATCTTAAAAAAATGGCCTATGAGAAACAGTTCAAGTAAGATTAAAAGTTTTATCAGATTCAATGAGTCCAGTCAAGATATTGACTGGGATAAATTTAAAGACTTTTTGGAAGATGATAATTACCCAGGTATGATCAAGAAATATCAGATTGATAAGGGAGAGATTGACGATCTTCTTTCTGATATAGAAGATGTTATGGATATTGAGTATAGTGTTTCTCAGAATTTTCAAATTTCACTGGACAAGAAAATTAGGCATAATATGAGGATTATACTTATGATGAAACCGCCTAGTAAATTTATTGCTGTTAGGAATCCAAGCGATCAATTATTTAATTTGAATCTATTTCATAGTATTATATCAGAGGTTGAGGTCTTCGTTAGAAAGATTAATTCGTTTTTTAAAATGGAATTGAGAAGCTATAAATATCCAGATATGATGAGTCCGTTAAATTTTATACTTGACTTCTCAATGGAGATAGATGATTTGGAAATCGTTGAAAAGATATATTTGGAATATCTGAATAAGTCACAGAAAATTGATGTGGATAAAAAATGGGATCCTATAATTCCGAAAGAGATGGCTAAAAAAGTTTTATCAAATATAGTAGATCACCTTAGGTATAATGATGTTGATATTTTTGCAGTTGAGAATGATCCAAATGAGGTTAGGATAGAGTATCACCCAGGTGGTAAAGATGTTGGCTGTCCAGGAGGATTTCATATTTTCATAGGTGGTGATATGGTTACACGACAATCCTTGGATAGAGATGATGATAATAAAAATCCTTATTCATACGTTGATTGGGATTTTATAAACACTAAGTTTGGACTTATGTAATTTAATATATAATCCATGATAAAAATATCAGAAATAGAGCAGACATTTAAGGATGTGTTTCAGGAGGAAGAAGGGTTAGTACAGACTCTTGAATCGGTTTATGAGTTGTCAGAGGACGAACAGTTCTATAAGTTGGTTATATCACTTCATAATCTTTCAATAAAGGATACACTAATTATTCACACGAAGTTTATATTTAAGACCGATCTTAAGAAGACGAAAATCATAGATAAGTCGCTTATTTATCTTTATGATATAAATTGCATTTATCATAAAATAGATTTCAATAATGTTATTGATCTCAAGGAGAAGATTGAGAAGATACTTGAGACTAACAACTTTGGTGAGGATATTAAAATTCTTTCGGATTTTATTTCAGCTCCGGCTATGTTCCTAAATCACTATATGAGAAGGGCGAAGATAACCGAATATTCAATTTTTGATGTTAAATATGATCCTAAGTTTAAGACCGCTCCATGCGACGAAGTCACTTTTGATTTTGAAGTTGATATAAATAACAATTATAAGGTCTATGTTTCAATACATAAAATTGATAGACCTAGTAATGATGAAGAATTTGATACCTATAAATTCCAATTTAAGTTTATGGACGAGATTAAAACAATTGATAATGACACTCTCCAGAACATCCACTATACAATAGGTTCTAATATTGCTAAGATTTTGGATGAGAAACTAAAGAGCTAAATTTAGTCTTTAGTCCAAGTGTCCCCAAAGTTACCAATTTGGTATCTAATAGAGTTGACTTCATCAATTATTTCATTTATCTTCTCACATATGTGTTTAATTTCAACATCTGGATTTCCCATAGATGATGTCGGCCTGGATGGTGACTCCCAGGTGATTGGTAGGGATTTAATAGATTCTTTCATTGAATCTAATTTATCCTCAACTTCTGACCTATCCATATCATCCAACTTATGGGTTACCTTATTATACTTGTACTTTCTTTCCTTTTGATCAATTTCCAATTCATTTTTCTTGTAAGACCTTTTGATTTTAGATAGTTCGGATTCTTCCGATTCTTTATTAAAGTCCTTGAAGTTTACTATATTTCTATTGACATTGTAAGTTGGATTTGTGTCTTTGTAGGTCATCTTTGATTATTCAATTTTATTATATATTAAAATTGAAAATCAATTTAATTATTTAATACCAGGAAGAAGAAAGTCTATAATTTCGGACTTATCTCCTTTGATATTACTTCTTATTTTCATAAGAATTTTACCAAGATTATTCTCTCCCCTTTCCCCACAGTTTTGGCAATTGCAGACTCCCCAATAGACATCGTGCCAATAATTGCCTTCAATTAACTCCTCATCTCCAGTTTCAATTAACATTTTTTTAAGATCGGGGTCTTTGAATTTTTCTGTTAGTGCCCATTCCATTATAGACCTTTTAACAATCTCCCAATCTTTTCTAAGTTTTAGATTTTTTCCGAACTCTTTGACTTCTGATGGTGTTTTTATTTTGGATATCATCTCTTGGCAGTCAATGAGTGGTATATTTTTTGAATTCACAAACTGTTCGTCTTTTATCTTTTGTGAGACATAGAAGTGTTCAACTGTTGGATATTCAATTCCCCTATATTTAATTTTAGCTGGATAAAAATTGGAAAGAAATCTCCATCTTCCTGTAAATGATGTTATTGCCATAAAAGGCATATGATTTTTGTCTAAAAAGTTTATATATATCATATGAAAGATAAGATACTTAAATTAAAGAAGTGGCATTCAATAGTATCTTCCCTTTTATTTATAGCTTCCCTTTTTATATGTAGTTATCTAGTTAATAAGGATCTTTCTGAAATATCCCTATCCCATTTTGGCATTAATAAAGAAACGTCAACTATATGGAACACTTCACTATTCATTGTGGGAATTTTATTATGGATAGACTCTATTAGAAACATATATCATTTTTTTAACTCCTTTCCAAATATTCTTGTATTTTCTTTTACTACTTCTATTATATTTCTTTTATTAACTGCTAGCATAGATATGAATTCATATATTCATAATATATTTGCTGTCTTCTATTTTTTTGGGTACACGATATCCATGTTTATTTTTGGGAAAATGTTATTAAAGTCAGACTTTAGAATAGGGATAACATCAATTTTGATATCAATATTGTGTTTTATTGTCCCATCAATATCCTTTTTGATGTCAGATGCTCTGGCTTACCCAGAAATAGTACATACGATGTTTGTCTTAATTTGGGTGATTTTTTTGTCTTGGGAAATTGAATATAAAAATTTCCTTAAAAAAATTGGATTTTAGTCAATTTTCATCTTTTTTAAAATGTCTATGATGTTATCAATATTATCATTCCAATCCTTTGGTATTTTATTGGATCCCCACCTATTTAGGTGACCAAGGCTATCTCTTAGATCACTTATTAGATCAATGATTTGATCACATCCTTCCCAAGCTTCTTCAAGATTTATATCCACTCTAGAATAAGATTCAAAGAATTCTGGATAGTCACCCACAATTGATTCAACGATATCCAAAGATGATTTTACCAGAAAGGCACTATCCATATATTCATCAATTTCAGTTACATTATACCTTTTTAGTATATTTTTAGCAAAGTCAATATTAACTTTTGGTTTTGAGAAAAGGATAAATCTATCCTTTAGGTATCTTGGTTGACTTGTAAGGGACTCATACTTTTGGTCTGGGTATTCACTAATGTCTTCTATTCCAATACTTTTTTCTAGATCCTTCAATGTGTTATGTGGACCATCTACAATTTCGTGATCTGGGTCTAATAGATAGAATTTACCTTCGTCTGGGGAATAGCAAATATATTCAGTGTATTTAATACCATCTATTTTAATCTCATCATCACTTGGATCAATTATATCAATTATAAAGAACTTCCCATCTTCAATGAAATTTCCAATTTTTGATTCAAAAATTTGATTAAATTTTTTAATTCGCATAATGTATATATTAAAATAAAAAGTGACCATTTCTGGTCACTTTTTGTGGAGGCGGGCGGATTCGAACCGCCGTTTTCATAACTAACTTGGACTAATCGTTCACAAGCTTAGGTTGTTTTTCTAAACATCCAAACAAGAAGGTTATTTCTTTCCAAAATACTCCTACAAAAAACCTATCAGGTCTTTGTCCTGTTCTGACTCAGGTGCTAAGTTTTTCGAGGACTTATTAGGCCAACTCGAGCTCGTTAGCAACGAGCATGTTGTTACGTAGAGCCGCTACTAGATCTTCACGGGTTCCTACTTCAGAAACGTTGCCGTTTACTGTGGTTTGATAGTTGTTTTTTAATCGGTGAACTACCACCCGATGCTTGCTCAATCCTCATTCAATTATGAATCAATTTCCATAAACGCCCCCAGATTGATAACACAAATATATATAAAATTTTTTAAATGTGTTTAATCTATTTTGCATAAAATTCTTAATTCTTTCGTAATGCCATTATCAAAGTGGGATGATCTCGTTGAAATTCGGTAGAAGTCATGCATATTTGAAACTCTGTCTATGTACTTATTTCGACCATGGACAACATCTTCCAACCACTCACTTTCGTGGTAGTTTGTTGATATATTTAGTTGATAATATATGAGACTTTCATCTATTAAGTCAAAATTTTTTATGGTGAAATACCAGTCTATAAATTCAACATTCCCCTTATCAAAAATTTCCATTTGGTCATTAACTTTCATTACATATTCAGCATCATACATTTCATCATCATATGGGTCGTAGTAAATTGAAATAGAGATTTTTAGATCTATCTCATATTCGTCTGATACTTCTGTAAATATGTCAAAAAGATTTCCAACTTTTTCTTCTATCAAATTGAACATTGCCTTGAAAAAGTCCTCTTTTACGTGGTCGTCGATGGATTCAAACTTTTTGAGGAATCTCATCTTAGAATGTTCTTTCTTTCCAAGGAACTTTTGATGATGTTCCTTCTTCTTCATAGGTAAATTGGAATGTTATCACTGTATATCCATCTTTCTGTTTGTATATTTCAAATTCTGAGCTATATTGAGGTAGTATATCCCTTCTCAATTTATTTGCTATATCAAATATCTTTGTTAGGTTTTTAAGGGTTTCTTTTTTCTCTGGAAAAACAAATACTGTTAGATCAAGATCTTGGTTTGTTACATTACAATTTATGTTGCTATTATCAAATAGAGATTCAATTGTTTGGCATAGATAATCCATTTCTCCATCAAAGTCAACTTCTTCCTCACCTTGTTCTTTTTCATCATAGATATCATCATTTGGGTACTCGTCTTCGTCGTCCCATTTTTCATTTATTTTGAAATCTTGATATTTTTTTATGCTTTTCATTATTTCAGCTCTATTTTAATAATCTCCTCGACAAAGTAAACATCGGAGTCTATGTTGTTTTTTGTTAATATTGTTGATATTGACATTAGGTCATCTAGTGCTTCCTCAATAGAGGTGAGTTTTGATTCAAAATCTATTTTTATTACAGCTTTCCCATTTTCTCCTAGTATTTTTACCTCTCCATAGAATGCCGATCTTCTTATTTCAGATAATATATTCTTATACTTTGATCTTAATTCTTGGCTAAATCCAACCTTTCTAACTGTTGGTAGATTTTCCCAATTTACATTGAGAACAGCTTTACATAAATTCTCAAGATATGTCATGTTTTGATACTCATTGACAGTATGCTCATTGTAGTATCCTACTGATATATTTGTGCATTCTGGTATATCATCCATAAAGTTGGCAGAATCTGTGTATATCCCAGTTGGATCTAAAGATAGATTTAGACCCGATTTATTTAACTCACTTGCCAACGCATTTCCAAAAATATCCGAACAACACTGCCTGCCAAGTTGGCTAGTTATTACCGAATAAAGATTCCTTCTGTCAAATGAGACACATCTTTTTATATTCTGTAGGTGTGGCACCGAATCAAAAATTTCAGCTACTTTTCCAGATCCTATTCCACCTCTTTCTTCACCAATGAAAAAATAATAAACACCTGGGATGTTATTACTCATCATATAGAGCATTACAGTTACTCCTGATTTATCATCCGCGCCAAGAATTGAATTCCCATCGGTCAGTATCATTGTCTCTCCCTTTTCCTCAATTTCATATAATACTGTCTCAGTTTGATTTCTGTCTGCTGTGTCTAGGTGTGATGTAAACATTGTCTGGGAATTTCCGATTATCTTATAATAGTTACCAAATTGATCTTTTGTTAGGCCACTTGGTAGGTATTTGACAACACCTTCCTCTGTTCCGTATGGATATGTCCTTGTGACAAGTGATATGAAGGTAGACTTAATGTCTTTGGGGTCAAATTTTTTATCATACTCTTTTGAATCAATCAATTTGAATTTTGAACCCTTTTCACCCTCATCGCCATCTTGTCTGTATTCACCACCATTTTTTATACTATTATATTCTCTCTGAAAGTCAAAGACTTCTTTTTTTGAGAAAGTATCACTGAAGTAGTATTGAATAAATTTGCCAATTTTCATTGGATAGACCTTATCACCGATCTTTACATCAAAATGCCAGTTTTGCTTCGATATATCAACTTCCTCAATTCTTAGGCCGTTGTGGACGAGTGCTGATGATTCAATTTCAATTATTTCTCTTGCTATTGGACTTTTTATCTCATCTAGAAGATCAAAAAACTTATCTGTGAACTTTATGAGTGGAAGTGGCTTCCTTTCTTCTTTTTTTTCCTCTGCCATAGTTTATATATTAAATTTTAATTCTAAAAAATGATTTCATATCCAGATTCTATAATAAGTTCTTTCCTTCTTTGAAAATTCAACCTTCTAGGGTTGGGTGGTTCAATTTCAAAATCATGGAAGACTTCAACCAGTCTATCCCAGATCACCCTCCTTCCATGAATAGCTCCCCACTCATTAATTGATAAAAGAATTTCTAATTGAATTTCTTGGTTCATCTTTGATAGTTCATCTTTAAAAATTTCTAAAATTTGGAAAACTGGGTTATCATCTAGTACAATCTCATAATTGAGACAAGTTTCGGGGACGCCAATAAAATCAAAAATTTCATTGTTACTCACGTCAATATAATCCCCAACATATTTTGGTAGTCCTTATAGAGAATTTATGATATTACTATATGCCAATAGACTACCTGATATAGATTCTGGACAGTTTTCAAGATTTTCAACTTGGTTCCAACTGATATCAAAATCTCCATAGACTTTTTTTGGAGAACCCTCAAGAGAAGTTATATAATTGCTTTTAAGGTAGATTTCCCCTCCAATATCACAATTCCTTAGATTCTTTATTGATGTAATTTTATTATTATTTAGGTATAAATGTTGACCAATCTTTTTAGGGAGATTGTCGATATTTTCAATATAGTTACTTCCACAGTTGAAGATTCCATCAACAAATTCTGGGCAATTTTTCAGATCTCTTAATCTATTATTTGAGCAATCAAAGTTGCCGCTAATATTACCAAATTTTATTGGTAATATTTCTAATCTCCTATATGTTATATCAACATCTCCCATGACATCAACCTTACCATCACTTTGGACCTTGAATTTTTTAAGTCCTAAATCATAAAGACATGTATATGTAATTTTACTCCTGTCAATAAATGACTTGAATTTTTTTATCATCATATTGAAATTTCATTTGCGTTTTTATAATCAACACTTACCTGTCCAGACTTCATATCTGGTAGCTTTTTTACAAATCTCGCCTTACACCAAACAACTTTTCCAGATCCGCCCTTTAATTTTGAATTTTTGATTGCTAGTTCAGCAACTTCTTTTATTATTCTCTCATCGGGTATATTATCCTTGACCCTGATCACAATGTGACTACCAGGGACACCTTTAGCATGCATCCAAATATCGTCGGGATCTGCCATTTTGGTTGTTAGATAATCATTTGAATCAGAATCCTTTCCTATTAAGACTTTAAAGTCTCCAACTTGAGTCTCTTTTAAGTTTGGGAATTTATTCTTTGATTCGTGAAATTTTTCATATCTTAGCATAGTCTATATATAAAAATTGGAAAAGGAAATACTAAATAAGGCAGTTCATATGAGTGGTATCCATCCCACTAGAGTTCAAAATGTATATTTATTTGGATCAAGGGTATATGGAACAAATAATGATAATTCGGACTATGATTTTATTGTAGTTTGTAATAATCCATTTTTTGAAAAGGAAATTAAGGTGGATAACTATAACATCCACTTAATGACCATGGATATCTATATGTCAAAATTGAAAAATCACCTACCAACAACGGTTGAATCATTTTATCTTCCTGATGAATTTAAATATGAGTCTATTAAAGTTGATTGGTCACCAAATCTTCAGTCACTAAGACACTCCTTTTCTCACGTTTCATCAAATTCTTGGGTCAAAGCGAAAAAGAAAATATTGCAGGGCGATTACCAAATTGGAATAAAATCATTATTCCACAGTCTAAGAATTCCAATGTTCGGTAAACAAATTGCAGAATACGGGAGTATATTAGACTTTAGTGAGGCAAATTTTATTTGGGATAATTTGAGTTCCAAATATTGGACGTGGGAGGAAATTGATTCGGAATTTAGATTGGACAGAAATAGAATCTTATCTGAGTTTAGGGAATCCAGTCCTAAGATTTAAATTTTTTCAATTTCCAATGTCTTGATTCCCATTTTTTTATTTCCTTTTCCTTTTCCTCAATTTCTGCTTTTGCATTAGATATTAAACCTAATTCGGAATTGAGCTCTTCTTTTTTTGATTCAATTTTAGCTAGCTCTGATTGGATATTATCCCACTCCTCTTTTAGATTTTCCCTCTCTTTTTGGATCTCAATATCTTTTTGTGAAATTGATTTTTCTTTTGATTCAATTTCTGATAGTTTTTCTTTTTCAAGATTGAGTTTTTCCTCAATTTCTAGTTCTCTCTTTTTCAGTAACTCTTCAAGACTAATGATCCTTTCCCTCTCTTCACTTATTTTACCCTCTCTTTCAATCAACTTTGATTCTTCAAGTTGAATTTTTTCTTCCAATTCTTTTAGTCTATTTTGTATATTTCTCTCAGTTTCTTCCTCTCTTTGTTTTATTTTGTTTTCTAGATCAGTAAATTCCTTTGACTTATACTCAAACTCTTCTGATAATTTTTTTATTTCTAGCTCCCTATCATCAAACTTTTTGAGCTTCTCATCAATATTTTCTAGCTTTTTTTCTTTTTCTCTTTCCTTAGCTCTAACCTTGAATATTACGTTAGCTCCTACCACCAATGATACAGCTAGTGGGTCAAAAACCAACATAAGGGCTAAAATAAACCAATTAACAACAGTGTCAACTGGTTTTTCTGTTATCTTGGCAATGTATTTTAACGGTCCGATTTCTGAAGCGATATCTCCATTGGTCTCTAGATCAAGTTTCTGAAGATCTAGACTTGTTATTGAGTCGTTTAGCATTATTTCTCTTTTAACTATTTCATCTCTTCTTGATTGTGTTGAAGCTAATTGGGTTTCAAATGCCTTTCTATTAGCTGATGAAGTTGTCGTTACCATTTGACCACTTTTGTCCCTATATTGTATTACATTATTTGAGAGTGCTTTAGTTAGATCATTTATATTTTGATTAATTGAATTTTTCTCATTTCTGATTTCCTCTAGTTGGGTTGAAAATAGATTTCTTTTTAATTCAATTACTCCGACCTTTTTATCCACATTCTCTACCTTATTTGCGGTTTCGGAATATGCTGATGATAGGTATCCATATATACCAGCAGACGTCAGAACCATTAGTATGAATACAGCAGCAAAATAATATGTTTTCAATAACTTATTCAAATTCTCCCAATATTGATATAGGAAAGACGCTAGAACTAGCTTTGCTAGTTCTAGCGATCCCATCATTATCATTACTTGGCTACTGGATCCAGAGAATAGCTTTCCTACTCCAAATACGGAATAAAAGGCTGCTGAAAGTGACACTGATAAAGCTGATAGTATGACTAAGTAAGGTAAAATTTTCTTTTCCATTAACAATATATATATATATATTAAATTCAATGGTCTTTTACTACTTCATCTATAACTCTGTTTAATTTCTGAAAATGTTTTTTTAATTTGTATTTAAATCTTAAATTCCAATTTTTAAAATATCTAATTAAATCCTCCTCATTTTCAACATTTTTAATCCACCTAAATTGTATTCCGTTATTCAGTAATTCATCATTGAATCCGTTGACTAAAATTTTAGTAAGATCAACTCCCAACATCTCAATTAAGTCACTAACATATTTTTTTGGATTAAAGTTTTCAATTTCTTTGATCTTTTTCCAGATATGTGTCGTTTTTAGGATACTAAACAACTGATCTTTATCTTTAATTTTTTTGAATGTCAGTAGTTGGTAGGTTTGTGAAACTCTTGCATTCATCTCATTGTCTAGAGTTAGATATACTAAATTTCTAAAATATGAGAAAATATCAAAATCATCCTGCTTAATTGTTCTGACAAGAGATTTTTTTATTCTATTATAGAGTGGAAAAGATCTTTGATTTATAACTATATTATAGTATTCGTAAAGATGTGTTAGTTCGTGGGATATCAACTCATGTAAATAAAAATGGTCCAATTTAGACTTTTTAGGAATATCAAATTCTAGGTATATGTCTTTTAATAGATTACTACCCTTTAAATAGAATTTTGAATGGTAATTACTCCTATCCATTTTGATTACAATGTTAATTGATTCTATTTGGGAAATTTCCTCAAAATCGGTATCAATTTTTATATAAAATGGGACATAATCTTTGTCTGATATATATTCCAACTCTTTTGATATTTTTCCAGATATTATTGTGGATAGTTTTTTTATGAAATTAGATATTCCTCGGTTTTCATTAATATATTCATAATATGTCAATACCATTGTGGTTTTTTATTTTCTCATTAAAATTCAAACTTCTCCTTAAGAAATTACTTAAAAAGAGAATTCATCATACCTTTCACTATCAACATCTTGTTTAAAACTCGACACATAGCTCTCAATTTCTGTCTCCTGTGGGGCAGATTGGACTTGAGTTGAATCACCAGTCCACTGATTTATCCAGTTGATCGGGTTTTGTACCTTGTCAAAAATTGGATTGAGTCCAATAATTTTCATTCTATTATTTGTTAACCACTTCATGTACTGGGATAGTATTTCAGCATTTAATCCAATCATAGATCCGTCTTTGAATAGGTATTCAGCCCACTCCATCTCTTCCTGAGCGGCGTCTCTATACATTTGGTAAACGATTTCTTCACAATCCTCAGCTACTTTAGTGAATCCCTCTTCCCAATTGCTTCTAAGATTTTTAATTATAAATGATGTGAATCCCATGTGTAGATTTTCATCCCTGTTTATAAGTGATATTATCTTGGCATTACCCTCCATTTTCTTATTTTGAGCAAAGCAATAGGAACACGCAAAGCTCACATAGAATCTTATTCCCTCTAAGATGTTGATTGATACCAATGTTAGATAAAGCTTCTTTTTCCTATCATATTCACTTTCATCGGGGATTGAATTGATAAGCTCATCATAGTAGTGTGTAACTGAAGATGCTCTTTTAAGAATCTCTTCATCCTTCATTATTGAGTCAAAGACTTCTGATGGGTCTGAATAGATATTTTTTATTATGTAGGTGTATGAATATGAGTGTATGGTCTCAAAGAATTCCCATGTTTTTGAGAATAGCTCAACCTCTTGGTTAGAACAGTCCTCAAGTAGATTTGAAATTCCCCTACTTTGAATTGAATCTAGTAGTATTTGATACCCTAGATTCTTTGTAAATATGAATTTTTCATGGTCGGACAAAGATTCAAAATCACCCTTATCCTTTGATATATTGACCTCTTCTGGTCTCCAGAAGTAGCTAATATGTTGCTTGAACATATTGAAGATTTTATCATATCTGAACTTATCATATCTCTGAATTGAAAGTCCATCAGAATTCCCAAAGAAAAGTGGGAATTTGGTAAAATCTAAATCTTGGTTGGTATTTAATATGTGTTTCATGGTTTGTAATTAAAGTTCTTGTTATATAGTTTTTCCTCTATTAAGTTTTTTAGGAAATATTTTGGTAACATATCTAGTAAAAGTTTACTTCAATATTATTACAAAAGAAGCTATTGGACTATTGACCTCGTCTTGGGCATATCCACTCTTAGAAAATTCAATTTTGACTCGGGATACCATATTTTCAACTTTATCTTCGTTATTTTCTTCCCAATCTAATTTCAATTTTCCCAAAGTTATATCAAAATCGTTTGATCCGATCACAATACCATTGAATTCAAAATCTCTATCATTTGAATTGAATAATTTAAGACCACTCATTGACGATATTCTTTTATACAGGGATCTGAATTTTTGATAAAGTTCTCCAAAATCAGATATTCTATATAGTGGGAGGTCAATAATGATCATGATAAAATTAGAGATGGTCCCATATTTGACTATTCTTCCCACTTTATTCTTGTCAATTGGGACTGAGAATTCCCCCTTTTGTTTATAATAATTGTATCGCGCTGGGCATCGTCCTTCTCTTGGCCATGATGTATTGTATCGGTAGCCTGTTCTCGAAAATTTCTTAGAATTTGGAAATTGTATTCTATCAATTTCGCCATAAGTTTCAGATTGTATATCCTCTTCAATTTCCCCCATACCAAGAATAATCAATTCCGAATCATATTCATCAAGAATCTCAATTTCTATGAGGTCTTGAATTTCCCCCAATTTGTCTTGTGTTGTTTCAAAAATTTTGAAACTTTTCAAATTTTTCATAGGATATATATTATTTTAATAATATATCAAACCTTATTATTTCTGGGTCTTCTTGTAGTAGAATGGTTAATTCTTGTTCAAATGGGTAACTCCAATCAACTGGAAATTGTAATATTATACCCTCTCCTAAATCAAGGGCAGATATTTCGTTTTCAATCATCGGACCAATATTATATTGTTCTAATTCTGTCATTGAAAGAATCCTCTTCATTGCTCCATTGAAAGATTTTGTCATCTGAGTAATATATTCAGATCTTGTTATTAGATCCCAAGGAAAATCAATTGTGATTGATATGAATTCGGATCTGGGTTTCTCTTTAATGATATCTTCTGAACGTGGGACTTTTCTAAGACTTGACCTTGATGTGTCAGTTGAAAAATCTCCAAATTTAGGATGGTGTGTTATAATCACGTATTCTCGACGTGGATGCTCGCGAGACCGCGCAACTAGTTCCATTTCCCAACCCACACCAATCACAAAATCCTTATAGTCATAGTTGTCAAATACATCTGTTTCTAAAATTTCCCTAACTTCCTCCAAGAGTTGGTGGTAGTTCTTCATATTTTCTTTGAATCTCTTTATTCTCATAGTATCATTTATTTTCTTCAATTTGAGACTCAACCGTTAATTTCAGTAAGTTCTGGATTGCCCTTACTTTACTTCTATCTAGATATTTTCTGATCAGGGGCATTAGAACCAATGATCCAGGGATCAGGATATATCCGGTCCCCAAGACTGATGCCTTTACGATATCATTTACTGTATCAATTAGGTTTTTAAGAGACTCATCGTCTTTGTGAATTTTTCCAGATTTTATATCCGATATGGCAATATTGGCCTTTTTTCTTAAAGCTCTTATTCCAGTTTTAAGTCCTAAAAATTTATCTAATTGTTCAATTGACTTTTCAAACTTCATAAATTATATATTATTTAAGAAAAATCTGAATGAAGCAAATATCTTGATCTATTATACTTTTTAAGTAATCTTTCACTTGTGATTTATTTGGACTTATCCAATTTATCATAACTGAGTATGATTCACATGACGATAGAATACCATTTGAAAATGATACATCCATTAATTGGATTTGTTTAATTCCATCTATTTTCCCTATTGATTTATTGATTCTAGTATTTGGTCTAAATTTAGTAAAAAATATTCAGGATTAATATAGATCTCTAGTCCTATGAAGTCTCTTGACCAAACTTCTCTGTATAATTCTAGTGGTGAGTTAGGAGTATTGAACCCCGATCCATCCATCCATTGTTGAAATGGATGTCCCATTCTTTCCGGCATTTGATACCTATACAAAACTTTTGGGTATATTTTATCATTCTTGGTGTACTCAAATTTTGATTCTTTTGACTCACCAAAATATGATATTTCCATTTGATACTCATCAATTAGATAGTTTTCAATAATATCTCTTATTTCTTCAATGTTATTAAAAGATTCATTGAATTTAAAAATTTTCATATCTTATATTATTTAAGGAATATTTGAATTCTCATATTATCAGATTTGGGGCCACGCAATAAAAATTCATTAATTTTATCGTAATTATAATCCGATTTCCAGTCTATGTCCTTTATATCCCACCATTCATCAAAGGTTATAGAATTCTTAAAAAATGAAGCGTGTAAGTCTCCAAGTCTTAAATATGTCATAGACTCTATTCTGGCTATTGACGATTTTATTGAATTGAGTATATCTACTAGATTGTTCATAAAATATTCTTTAATGCATCTGAATTCTATTATTAGAAAATCAGACTGATCATCAACTTCATATAACAATATATTAATACCATCAAACTGCTCGCTATCACTATTGATTAAAACCTCCTCCTTCTCGGGGAGTTCATATTGATACATAACATCTGGGTTCATATGTCTTCTGTATTGATGTCCAGTTGCATCAGGCGAGTTGAAAATAAATTTGGTCTCTACCCCCCATCCAAATTTTCCTAATTCCACGTCAAAATCATCTAAAATTTGAGAATCTAAAATGTCTCTTATTGTCTCAAGAACATTGTCCTCGGAGTACATCTCATTGAATTTTTTAACTTTCATTCGATTTGAATATTATTTGTATGGTAATTTCATCCGACATTTTAAGCTTTAAAAATTTTAATATTTTTGATGTGTTTGGATTTTTCCAATCAACCTCTATTTGATGAGACCATTCATCACATGATATTGAATTTCGGACTGTAATATCAACCATATTTGTCAATTCAATATGGCAAATTGATGATATCATATTGATGGAAGATTTTATTGAATCTACTATTGATAGATTTCCAAGTAAATAATTCTTATCACATAGTAACTCTATAAATATGAATTTTTGTTTCTTTTTAAGGACACACTCATCGTCTTCGTTCGGATCTCCAACCTCAACACCATATCCATCCACATTCACCAAATATTCTTCATTCGTGAAAATATAAGAGTAGGTATCAAATTCATTGCATGAATAGTATTCCTCAACACTATGTCCAAATTTTCCCAATTCCACATCAAATTCATCTAAAATTTGAGAATCCAAAATATCTCTAATTGTCTCAAGAACATCGTCCTCAGAGTACATTTCATTGAATTTTTTGATCATAACTTGAGCATATTTTCTATTCTAGATATTTCTGATGTCTTTATTTTTAGCAAATCATTGGATTCAACTTTAGACAATCCTCCTCCATAAACATTATCTATATCATTGTAGTGAATAAAATTCCTCACGAATCTTTTCAACTCATGAAGCTTCTTTTTAAGAGATCTTCTTTCTTTGCCTGATATTAGATTTGACTTCATTTGATGTTTTTCACTTCACCTTTTTTGTAGTCAATTTTGTCAAATTCTTTTACGATTTTATCTATTGTTAAGTCATCAATAATATTGATGCTATTATCCTCACTATTATCTATAAGAGAATGTATATAACTTTTGACTGATACGAAACCATCTTTGGATATCCACCCATAGCTTTCATCATATTTTCTATATGGTTTCCAACTTATGCAGACAGGTTTATTATCAAAGTACCAAACCCTAATACCAACTTCTGTATCTGTACATATCCATCTATGTAAATAGCAATATGTCAGTCTACTGTTTTCTCCTTGATCTGGATAATCATAAATTTGAAATTGATTTTCACATATATCATAGATATCACTTTCCATTTTTGAAGTGTCAATCATATTGAGTATACTATCAACTGTGATTTTGGATGACTCATTTATCTGAATGTATTTCTTTATATGTCTCATAATTTCTATATATTAAATTAATATACGGATATTATATAGAACATGCTCCAGATTCACAATCAGCTTGTCCCATAGACTCTATATCATCAGACTTCTTGTCGTCTGTATTAGCATAGTAGAGTGTTTTAAGTCCATATTTATAGGAATAGAGAATATCTTTAATTACACCAGCAATTGATATACCATCATTGGAGTAGTGATAATAATGGTTAGCAGACACAGATTGATCAATCCATTTTTGGATAATCGCTACAATATTTGTATATCCACGATTATCTGGCATATCAAAGGCCAATTCATATTTGTTCTTTAGTTTAACACACTCTGGTGCTACTTGTTTTACGAGACCTGACTTTGACTTTTTTGTTATCACAAGGGAACGCACTGGCTCAATTCCATTGGTTGCGTTTTGAACTACAGCAGATGATTCTGCTGGCATTATGGCTGTCAAGACACTATTTCTAAGTCCGAATTTTTGTATATCCTCACGTAGTCCCTCCCAATCGCAAGAATAGTCTCTCTTTATTAATTCATCTACATTCTTATTATATCTATCTATGGGCAGAATTCCCTTTGAATAGGAAGTTTTGTCAAACCACTCACATGGACCCAGTTCCTGAGATAGCTTATTTGATGCTTTAAGTAGTGAATATTGTATGTTTTCAAATAATTCATCTACGTAGAATAGGGCCTCCTTATCGGAATATTTTATTCCTTGTTTGGCTAGCCAATAGGCAAAATTTGTTACACCAACTCCAACAGATCTGCGCTTTAGCATTTTTTTAGCAGCATTTATTGGATAGTCCTGATTTTCAACAACATATTCAAGAATTCTGACGATGTACTCAGCTACTTTATGTAACTCTTTAAATGATTTGATATTTCCTAAATTAAATGCCGCTAGTGTACATAAGGCAATCTCACCATTTGACCTATCTAGATTCTCTTCTTTATTATCAACATCGTAAATACTCTCTATTGGACTTACTGGAAGTACTATTTCAACACATAGGTTACTCATTTTCACCCTTTCTAGGAAAGGTGAGTTATTATTGGCGTTATCTATATTCATTACATACATTCTACCAGTTTGAATTCTTTCCTGAGCAAATGAATTCATAAGATCTCTGGCCTTAAGGGTTTTTCTTGGAATTGACTTGTCAGACTCATATTTTTTATAGACCTCTTCAAATTCTGGTAGACCAAAGACATCATATAGGCCAGGAACGTCAGATGGTGAAAATAGGGAAACTTCTCCATTTGCAACGAACCTAGAGTAGAATAGTTTTTCAAACTGAATTCCATAGTCCATGTGTCTAACTCTATTATCATCAGTTCCTTTATTATTCTTGAGAACAAGTACATCTTCAATTTCTTTGTGCCACCATGGGAAGTAGAGGGTCGCAGATCCCTTTCTAATACCACCCTGTGAACAAGAGTGTAGTGTTGATTGAAACATTTTAAAGAATGGAATTACTCCAGTGTGGACAACTTCACCATTCCTAACCTTTGACCCCAAAGCTCTGATTGATCCGGCATTTATACCAATTCCAGCTCTTTTTGCCACATATTGCCCAATTGCCACATTTCCGTAAAAAATTGAATCTAAGGAGTCTCCAATTTCAATTAGGGTACAAGATGAAAATTGCCTATTTGGGGTTCTAATCCCAGCTACTATTGGCGTCGGTAAAGAAATTTTATGCTCGGATATCATATCATAGAGTTCTTTTACATGAGCAATTCTTATGGACTTATCATAGTCCGCAAAAACTGTCATTGAAATCATCATGAAGCAAAACTGTGGAGTTTCATATGATCTACCAGTTGATCTATCCTTTACTAAATACTTGTCAATAAGTTGCTGAAGTCCAGCATATGTTAATTCATAGTCTCTATCGTGCTTTATATACTTATCAAGATCTGATATTTCATCTTCGGTATATTTGTCTAAAATTAGACCATCATAGAGATCCACACCAATATTTCTCTTTATTGTCCAAATAAGACT
>JACCDT011123053.1_pt1 | contig 20146 bp, 21 predicted proteins | sample 7446291 | NCBI WGS metagenome assembly JACCDT01 (sample SAMN15323446, study PRJNA562643) | freshwater metagenome | isolation source: river surface water | place: USA:Blue River Watershed | collected 2017-08-17 | reverse complement strand
CTAGATTAGCAATATTCTCCTTGTATGATCTATCTGAAGCGTTTGTCCATGTACCTGCTGAGCTTAGTGTAGCTGTGTTTAGAGCTCCTGCTGTATCACCTCCAAAGAATGATAGTGTTCCTGATGTATCAGACATGTATATAGATCTGAAGTCTGTGTTACCTGTTTCTGCTATCCACAGACCACCTGCTGGGGTGTTGGCGGTTTGGGTGAGGGATAGTTTGCTTGATGGAGATGAGGTGCCGAGGCCCCATAGATTAGCTGATGATACTACATCCTTTAGAACTCCTGCTGATGTATATATGTCTACTATGTTTGCTGTTTGGGAGGCGATGGGGCGGAGAGCAAAAGTTGTAGTTCCAACCCCTGTGCCCGTAACTGAAAGCTTAGCGTATGGTGAAGTGGTCGCAATACCCAAATGCCCCGTCCCATCAATAACCATTTTTTGTGATCTGGACGTAGTGTTATTTTGTGTTGTTTCAAAAGCTATAATAGTTCCTTGTGCTGTATCAGTCCACGTTTCTGAAGGTCGAATATTTATTACACCTCTACTTGATGCGGAAAAACCAGTAGAGCCATAACCTCTACCACCTATACTCACAAGACTATCTGATACAGTAACAGCTGATGGTGCTGATATTGTACCTCCTGCCTTTCGACCTATAAATGAACCTGTTCCACCACTATAAGAATCTGCATAAATTATTGCATTAGAAGTAGTATCAACAATATGTAATTCTTCCAATGGGTTTGTTGTACCTATTCCAACCCTTCCCCCATTATCAACCACAAAACTTGTGGCTGTACTAGAACCAATAACAAAAGCTGGACCAGTAATACCATTTGGATTAACAGACAACTTACCCCATGGTGTAGTACTACCAATACCAATATTTCCACTACTTGCAGTAAAAGAAAGACTCACCGTACATCCACTATCAGTAGGAGCACACTCTGGGTTTAATGTTTCTCCAGGAGAATAAGCACTACCACTCCAAGAAGCGAGGCTAGTATGTGGAATGTATACAATAGATAATACTAGAGAATATATTAAAAAAGTCTTAATTCTCTTTAGGAATTTCATACAGAATAATTATACCATCATTATTGTGTATTATTCTGTGGATAATAATTCGATAATCCCCCCTCCAAGACAAATATCTTTATCATAAAATACTAAAGACTGACCTTCAGAAAGAGTGTATTGTGGTTTTTCAAATACAACAGTATTTTCATCAATAAATTTTATTCTTTCTAAACTATCTCTATATCTTGATCTGGCTAAAAGTGTTTTATTTATAATAGGATGTCCTTGATTCCAATTTATATTCGAAAGTTTTATCGTATTTATATTATTCGGAAGACTGCCGTTCTCATCCTTATTTGCTACTGTAATAGTGTTTTTCTCAATATCTTTTGAAATTACATAATATGGTTTATCATTTGGAGTTTTTATATTTAGATTGAAGCCATGTCTTTCTCCTATAGTAAAAAAGAAGGCTCCATTGTGTTCACCTATTGTTTTACCATTTTCATCTAAAACATTACCTATTTTTGGCTTTATATAATGAGATAAAAATTCTTTTATATCTATTTTCCCTATAAAACATAGACCCTGACTATCTTTCTTCTCTGCATTTGGAAGATCAAAATCCTTTGCAAGTTTTCTCACTTGAGTTTTCTCCATATTTCCGACTGGAAAAATTGTTTTACTTAACTGCTTCTTTGTTAATGTCCACAAGAAATATGTTTGATCTTTGTTTTTATCATTTCCTGCTACCAAGTTTCCATCTATAACTTGAGCATAGTGTCCAGTAGCAACAAAGTCCGCACCATTTTTCATAGCCCAATCATAAAATCCACCAAATTTAACATACCTATTGCACATTACATCTGGATTTGGCGTTCTACCCTTTTTATATTCATCTATCATATAATCTACTACACCTTGTTTATATTCTTTTTCTAAATCTAAAGTAATAAAAGGAATATCCAAAGCCGCAGCTACTCTCATAGCATCTATTCTATCTTCTTTCCATGTACAGTTTATCCAGTCAGGTTGCCATACCTTTATGAAAACTCCCACTACATCAAAACCGTTTTGCTTCAAAATTGACGCTGAAACTGAGCTATCTACCCCACCGGACATGCCAACATAGACTTTACCTGGTTTATTCAATATATTTTTTCCTATTCGCAAGATGTTCATTATATGTTTCTGCATAATGCACTACATCATCATCACCTGTCAAGAAAAACAAATACTTGGTAGGTAGAGGGTTGAGCACTGCTTTTATAGTATTTATGCCAGGGTTTGTAATAGGTGTTGGGGGTAATCCTTTATGTTTATAAAGATTATATGGTGAATCTGTAGCCAAATCCTTAAGAGTTAATTCCAAACTACCCTTATTAAATAAATACCAAAACGTAGTATCGAGTTGTAGAGGCATACCTTTTTCAAGTCTATTCATCAAAATTCCAGACACGATCCTACGATCTTGCATATCACTTACTTCCTCTTCAACTAATGAAGCTATCTTTATTACTTTATTTTTTCCTTCTTCTGATAGTGAATAATTATCGAATAGAGGTTTAGTCTGATTCTCAAAGTTCTGTAACATTACTCTCAAAGCTTCTTTTGGTGTAACATTTTCATAAAAATAGTATGTATCTGGCATCAAATAACCCTCGTATTGTTTTGATAATGCCAAGAATCCAGATGCATTAAAATTTGGTATATTCTTTAGCATTATAAGTGCGACTTCTGAAACATTATTACCTTCAAATATAGTAACTTTTATTTTTGAAAATCCATATCTACCTTCAGAAAGTCGGCTTGCAATTGTAAAAGTATTTTGCGGATATTCAAATCTATATTCTCCAGAGAGAATTTTTCCTTTAGGCCCCAGTATCATTACTGCAAGTTTCAATAAAAATGGTGATCTGATTATGTTCTTTTCATATAAATCCTGACTTAGTGTTGATATATTTCCACCATCTTTTACATAAATATCAATTTTCTTTGGGAAATTGTCTGGTGCTCTAGATATATACAGTATTATTCCAATAAATATTGAAATGATAAATAATACAACTACATATTTAAAATACTCTCTAAATATTCTTTTTAATAGCATTTTATTCATAACTATATAGGTAGATTTGCTGGAGCTTCACCCTTCTTACTTGGTACTCTGTTTAATGTAGGAGTTGCTGCAACTTGTCCTGGGAAGTGGAATAGTGTAGCTATCTCCTCAGTATTAAGTATTATTGTTTGACTAGTATATGGGGCATGGAAGAAGCATCTTCTCTTATAGGCATCGAGAACACCTTTACTGTAACTATCTCTAGTTTCATTTCTCGGATCCTCCCAAGGAACACCCTTCATACTTGGGTGCCACAAATCTCCATTTGGCTTAAATCCATTCAAATGTTCATATGAACCAAACTGTTTGAAGTTTGCACCCACACTACCACCTATTCCTGAGTTAAACTTATCTTTATTATCTATATAAAGGGCTCTTATTCCGACTTCAAATGCAGGTTTAGTAATACTTCTTTCCAATGCTTCTACAACCTCTTGCTCAAACTTTGTTATTGTTACAGGAGAGACGTTGCCATCCTTATCTGGTTTACCTGATATCTTAGTCTTCGGATCTCTGATCAAGATCTTATTTATTTCTTCAACTGCTTTGTCTTTCCATAGATCTGTTTCCCCAAATATAGTTCCGGGTTTATGTTGATCACCTTTATGTCCACGTATCACAAACTGTATCCAAACGTGCTGTTCTGGACCAAGACTTCCCAGAAACTCTATCATAGGTACTAGAGGATCAACTTTGTACTCCTCTTTTGGATCTTTATCTAGTTTATAATCCACATAAGTTTTTATTGGAAATGGATCCGGTTTTGTAAATATAAATTCGGCTCCCCATATTCTAAGTTTTTTCGGATCAAAATTGACTGACTTTGTATAATCTTCCACTTCTGTTATTTCAATTCCAGGAAATTGAGAGTACAGAGCCGACATTAAGTTTGATTTTCTCTTATCTTCTGTTCTTATTAAAAATTTTACACTACCCTGAGCTGATATCATCTCTAGTGAATATTCTGGTCTTATACTACCCTTCCAAAGTCTATCGTAAGGACTTCCATCTGAAGCATTGTATATAGAGTTCAAAAACACCTCCATTGCAAGTGGTGATTTGAATACATCTTTTGGTAGCTTGATCTCGAGTAAAGTATACTTTACTGATAGAATATACTTTGACTGAACATAATCCTTCCACAGTGGCCAAAATATTGACCACAGTATATACATAAGTATAAGTGGAGAAATAAATATAACCATATTTATCACAGGATAAAATGTGGTTCCAATAAAATTATTTAAAAGTGGATTCCAAATATCAGCAATGCGAATCATATACTACATATTGTAGCACCAAAACTGTTTAACCAACAATAGAATATTTACCCTCCCTGTCCTTTTTGAAATGTTTCTGGTTTTGTAAATTAACCATGATAGTATTATCCTTTACATATCTCTCTTTCAAAACCTTTTCTATGATCTCATCTTTTGTTAGTGGACCATTTTTCTCAATTATCTTTTTTATAACATCACGAACTACACCTGACATATATCCCCATTCCTTAAGTGCATAAAGTCCACGTCCTACTAGTACAAATCTAGGGTCTTTTATAAGTTCATTGTGAGTTGTTGCAACATGAGCCTTCTTTTTGAAAACTTGTGTTATCTGTTTTGCAACTTCTCTAAAATGTATTGGCGAACCGTGTTTTCTTATAACTAGGAAAGCATAATCTCTCATACCTTTTGTCTTAACATTTGGAGAATGTGCAACTCCCCATTCACCTATAGCATTTTTACCTATTGCTTTTGATATAGAAAGCCATCTTTTCATCACTTCCTGATTTTTGTATTTTTCTGAAACTTCACCAAGATGTGTTATGAATTTTGAAATCATTTCTGATTCAGGAAGTAGATCTTCATTTGTAAGACTTGAGTACAGCTTCTTTAGAGATTCTTCTACTTGTCTTGCTACGGCTTCATTTACATGTAAACGATGTTTGAAATGTTCATCCTCTTTTCTCTTCTTAAAACTATCACCAATAACCAAAATAAAGTTAATATGATTTTGAAGTGAAGCATCTTTTGAAACTGAACCTAGAAAATCCTCTTCAACAACAATACCTCCTAGTGAGTGTATTAGACTTTCAAGCTCCTCAAATGTTACTTTTTCAGACTTGTATGCATCTGACTTTCTAATGTTCTGTATGGCATAATTTTCTATCTGGCGCACTCTTTCTCTAGTTATTCCATATATCTTACCTATAGCATCCAGAGTCATCTTGGTAGTATTTGTACCGAGACCATATCTCTTTATAATTACATCCTTAGCTCTCTCAGGTAGAACTGAGAGTAAACGCTTAGCTGACTGTTTTGGTTTAAATGTTATTGTTGCCATACTTTTATAATTTGTTACCTATTTTATATCACTTGCTTGTAAATAAGTCAAACTTGTGTAATTTCCCTCTATTTTATAACGATTATATTAGAGTACGATATTTACTATCTTATCTTTTACCACAATAACCCTCTTCGGACTTACTCCCTGTATTACTTTTTTTATTTCATCATGATTTAAGGCAATATTCTTTATATATTCTTCGTTACTACCCTTATCAGTTTCAAATGTAGTTTTTATTTTTCCATTTATCTGTATCACTATAGTTACTTTGTCACTATGTAGTTTTGTCTTATCTACACTAGGCCATATAGATGTATGTATAGATCCTTTATTACCCAACACTTCCCATAATTCTTCAGTGATATGAGGTATAAAAGGTGAAATAACTTTTATAAAATCCTCAAACACTTTTTTTGAAATATTTTTTTCTTTTTCAAATTCATTTACTGCTATCATCATAGAACTTACGGCAGTGTTAAATGACATTGACTCTGTATCTTCATTAATCTTATTTATTGTCTTATTTATTGTCACAAGAGCTGTAGGTGTATCTATAAATTTCTTATCTCTTGAAATCTTTTCTTGTAATTTCCATACTCTTTCTACAAATCTTCTTGGACCTGCAATATTATAACTTTCCCATGATATAGCTTGATCAAATGGACCCATAAACATTTCATATAATCTAAGTGTATCTGCACCGACAGTATTCACAATATCATCAGGATTTACAACATTACCCTTAGATTTTGACATTTTCTCTCCACCACCTGCCAAAATAAGACCGTGAGATGTTCTCTTTTGATAAGGCTCCTTCGTAGGTACAACACCTATGTCATATAGGAATTTGTGCCAAAATCTAGAATACAATAAGTGTAAAGTGGTATGTTCCATTCCTCCGTTATACCAATCCACTGGTGTCCAAAATGCCAGTTTATTTTTATCAGCCAATATTTTTTTATTTTTTGGATCAATATATCTCAAATAATACCAACTTGAACCTGCCCAGTTTGGCATAGTATCGGTTTCTCTTTTTGCTTTACCTTTACATTGAGGACATTTTGTATTTACCCATTTTGATATGGCAGACAAAGGTGATTCGCCCGTCTCTGTAGGTAAATAATTCTTTACTTTAGGCAATTTTATAGGAAGTTCTTTTTCTGGAACTGGAACAATACCACATTTATCACAATGTATAACCGGTATAGGTTCTCCCCAATATCTCTGTCTAGAGAATACCCAGTCTCTTAATTTAAATTTATTTACCCATTTACCCTTAACAAATTTAGTTATATCTTCTTTTATTTCATTTGATTTTTTACCATCAAATTCATTTGAATTTATTAATACACCATGTTCTGTATAGGCATAATTTTTATTTTTAAATCTCTGTAGCCAAATAGGCATTTCTGCATGTGTCATATTTTCTTCTGTAACATCCTTTTCATTCATCCATACGACATCATGAGCATCGCTTTCTTCTATTGATACATCATCCTTATCTTCATTTTTCAATACAAAAAGTACTGCACTTGTATACGACACCCTGTTTTGATCCTTGTGTGCTGCAAAGTACTCTGCTTTTACTTGTCCACCCAAGATTACAGGATCAACTAGATTTTTATATCCAGTTTCTTCATAGACTTCTCTTTTTGCTGCAGATATTACATCTTCATTATCCTCTACACCACCCATTGGGAAAGTTGTCCATGGATGTTTCTTCCACTTTAATGCCAAAATCCTTCCATTTTTTGGATTGTAAACGATTGCATGAACATTTCTTCTTGCTACTGACTTTTTACCTTGTTGTGGAGGATTTCTCTTGTCTATTATATGAGGGATAATAACTTCTTTTATAGGGAGATTATATTTTTTTGCAAATAAATAATCCCTTTCATCATGTGCAGGTACAGCCATTACAGACCCAGTACCATAGTCGCCGAGAACATAGTCAGCAACCCAAACAGGCACAGCTTCGCCATTTGCGGGATTTATAGCTTTTATTCCTTTTATTTCTATACCGGTCTTTTCTTTATCCACTGACAATCTCTCTATCTCATCTTTTTTTCTAGACTCAGAAATATAAGCTTTAACATCCTCAATATTTTCTACTTTTGCCATCAAATCTGTCAGAATAGGATTTTCTGGTGCTAAAACAACATAACTAACACCATATATAGTGTCTGGTCTTGTTGTATATACCTTTATTTTTTTATCAGTACCTTTTATTTGAAAATCTATTTCTGCACCTTCACTTTTTCCTATCCAATTTCTCTGTTGAGTCTTGATCTTTGGTAGAAAATCTACATCATCAAGATCTTTGTCTAATCTGTCTGCATACTTTGTAATAGCCAACATCCATTGTTCTTTTTCTCTTTTTTCAACTTCTGTACCACACCTCTCACAGCAACCATTTACCACCTCTTCATTTGCAAGACCTATAAGATCTTTTGGACACCAGTTTATCGTCATCTTTTTCTTGTACGCTAAACCCTTTTTGAAAAATTGTAGAAATATCCATTGTGTCCATTTATAATATTTTGGATCCGTGGTATTTATCTCTCTTGACCAGTCAAATGAAAAACCTAGTGACTTCAACTGTCTTCTAAATGTATCTGTATTTCTTTTTGTTACTATCGCTGGGTCGAGTTTGTTTTTTATTGCAAAATTTTCTGTAGGAAGACCAAATGCATCCCAACCTATAGGATAAAGTACCTTATAACCTTCCATTCTTCTTTTTCTAGCCAAGATATCCATAGCAGTATTGCTTCTAATATGTCCTACATGTAGTCCTTGACCCGATGGATATGGAAACTCTATCAGTGGATAGAATTTTTTCTGTTTAATATCCTTTATATCCTTATCGTTTATCTGATAAATCTTTTTTCTATCCCAATACTTTTGCCATTTAGATTCTATTTTCTTATGATCATATGGTTTCATACCTGCATAATACAATAAAAAATGCCCGCTAACAACACGTGTCGTCAGCGGGCAAGATCATCAGTACTTGACTGTGTGGATGACACCAGCCACAATTCCTATGGATACATCCACCAGGAAGAATGGAAGAAGCTTTTTCCACTTGAACTTGTGGTCTACCATCACAGTTGTGAGGGTTGTAACCGAGATGACAAACCTCACTGCAAGTACACACATAATTTCTGGACTCAACATAAGCACCTCCATGCTTTTTTGAGTTCACTGTAACCTCCTCTGGTTACCTACCAGAGTAATAATCAGAAGTTGAGGTTATATACATATTAGCATTATTATAGTGATTTGTCAATACCGTATGGATGCAATAAATATATGATTAAAACAGAGTAATAAGGTCATTTTTATGGAAAAACTTTATGAGCATTTATATAGGGTATATATTGACACAGACCTATAGCTGTGTAAATTTAAATACAGAATATATGAAAAATCTGTCCTTCTTTGGGATATTACTTATAATTACTGGTCTCTATTTGATATTTGTACCCAACAGATTAAGACCATTCATTTTAAATTGCTTTTATGGCGCAATCTTAATTATTTTTGGTTTGTGTGTCTTGCTTCTAACACTACAATAAAACTCCTGTATAGATCCGAACATGGAACTAACAGGAGTTTTTTATTTTTTGATTCAATTTAACAAATATTCTAACATTTGATTTTGAGCTCATCCAAAATTTCACTGATCACTCTGTCGTGTTTATCTGTACCACACGTGCATTGTGTTGCTATATGTGGATCATTCACTGGACACATGTCTGAGTGCACTCTTCTTTTGAGAGCTTCAATTTTAACCGAAGCCCTTATGATCTTTTGGATCAATTCGAGCTCGAATGAAGTAGGTTTACTCATATTCTATTTTTGTTTTGAATTCTATTGCTACAATAAAAAAGTATTTTAATCCTGTCAATATGCATAAATATTAAACTCTATGAGAGTACCATCTTTTAAAAGATGAAACCCCACCTCTAGCTTTCGCAATAAGATGGGGTTTCGATCGGATTTTTCCATTTAGGAACCAGTCGGAGACTTTTTGAGGGCTTCGCGCGTCAGTTCAATCGCTCGCTTTGCCAAGTCACCAGCATCAATGCCCAGCTTCTTGAGTTCGCGACGAACTTCTGCTCGTGGTCGCTTCGCCTGCTTGTAGATATCAATCTGAAGCAATCTCTCGACACGTTCTTTAACGGTTTCATCCTTTCGTGGTGCGCTCATATTTTTAAATCCTTTCAAAAAAGATTATATACTATCTGAGCATATTTGTCAATAGTCTAAATCCTAAACTCTATAACACTGCCATCATCATAACATTAAATACTGGTTGAATTCCCCACTGAAAATTCTCTGGTTTTATTTTATTTTCAAGCTCATCTTACATGTAAGCACATAAAGATGAATACATATAGCAAGCTAAATTTATAATTGTCGAAACTTGATAAAAAAAACGCACCAGGTTGCTAAGCTGGTGCGTGTCTTGCGAAGTTGTAATGAAGATATACTCCCTTATGCCCAGAATGTTCTTTCCTTCTGGTGCTTTGATTCAGGGGTGCCCTCCACTGACTCAATTTCAATGTGGACACCCTCTCTTCCGAGTATGTCCAAATCATGTGAACACACTTCGGTTAGTGATTCCACTAATGGACCGATTCCGCCGATTTTCGGCATTCTTCGATCTGGTTTCACTTTGCACAGCACAATATCATACCAGTATTCAGTACCGGTGACCCTACTATATGTAGGATCCCTAAAGGACTGTCTGACCCTGAACAATTCTTCCTCAATTAGCATAAAGTCCTCCGTATCATTATTAAAGAGCATAATCCGCTTGCGAGATTGCAGCTGGTCGATTATTTTCGACCTTTATTATGGCACATTATAATTCTATATGTCAAGTACCTAAATCCTAAACTCCATCGCATCACTATTTTTACTTTTTGACGAGTAATATATTATATGTTATTTTGATTCAGGAAAGGAGGTGAACAGCATGTCACTACGACCCACAGAAATTCGAAAACATTTTAGTCATGAACTTGTAGGAAGAACCATCGAACTACAAGATGTGTCTGATGGTGCATGTATGATCATAGCTCACATCATGGAGGTAAAACTCGAAAACAACAGACTTATCATTAAAACTAAAGATGCTCGTCGAAGATGGTGGAATGGAACAGGATTTGAACCATTCGATCAAAATGAATTCTCCGGCTCACTCGAGTCTGTCGAAGATGTAAAGATCGAACCGAATGGAACCATCATTCTCATTCCCTGGTGTGAATATGACCATGTCTACATCCGGCCCCAACATTAAAACTGCACGGTTCGCCCTGCGGTTTTTATTTTGGAAAAAGTCTAAATCCTAAACTCCATCACATCTCCATCTTTCACCACATACTCCTTCCCTTCAGTTCTTATTAAACCCTTTTCACGAGCATTTCCAAATGATCCAGATTCTATCAGTTTATCCCATTCTATAACTTCAGCTCTGATAAATTTTTCCTCAAAGTCTCCATGTATAGCTGTACCCGCTTTTGGTGCTGTCCAACCACGACCTATAGTCCAAGCACGTGTTTCCTTTTCTCCAGTTGTAAAATATGTAATGAGGTTTAGTAATTCATACCCTTTTTTAATTAGATCATCGATACCATCATCTTTTGAACCCAAACCTTCCCTTAACTCCTTTTTCTCCTTTTCATCAATATCTTTTAGTTCATGTTCTATACCAGCATCTACTATTACCCATTTTGCATTATTATCAGTAAAGAATTTTATAAGTGCATTCCATCTATCATCTTTTATCTCATCGAGATTTCTGCCTCCTGCCTTTTTATTTAAAATGTACATAAATGGCTTTGAAGTAAGCAAGTGAAGAGATTTTACAAAAGGTAGTTCGAACTCATTTGGCACCACAGTCTGAGCTAGTTTACCTGCCTCTAGTGCAGTTTTTATTCTTTCAAGTAAACCTCCCTCTAAAATCGCTTCTTTTTTATTTGCTTTGATTTCTCTGTTTAAATTCGATAGTCTTTTTGTAACTGTTTGTAGATCAGCAAGGATAAGTTCAAGGTTGATAACCTCAATATCTTTTATTGGATTTATTTTTCCATCAACATGGATAATATTGTCATCTTCAAATATACGCACTACCTCAGCAATAGCATCTGTCTCACGAATATTTGTGAGAAACTGATTTCCCAATCCTTCACCATCTGATGCTCCTTTCACAAGACCTGCAATATCGACAAACTCAACAACAGCCGGAACAGTCTTTTGGGTCTTTGAAAATTCAGATAGCTTCCACAGTCTTTCATCTGGCACAGCAACGACTCCTACAGAAGGATCTATGGTTGCAAAAGGATAATTGGCAACAAGAACACTCTTTTTTGTTAGAGCATTAAAAAGTGTTGATTTCCCCACATTTGGTAAACCTACAATTCCTATTGAAAGTGACATAGTATTAGACTAACAGAAAATGAGAAATAGGCAAAGAATAGCTCTTATCATTTCCCCATAACCGACTTCAATTCTTCCTCATGTGATCTCATAACTGCCATGGTTGCTTCTTGTTGCGACATTCCATTACTCATTTTATCTTGAACTTCCTTTGCGATTTTCATAAAAAAATCTGGATTTTTCTCAACCATAGCAAATATCTTTTCTTGCTGTTCTTCTGGAACTCCTTTCATCTGCTTCTTTAGCATTTGCTTCATTATAAAATTTTGAAACATGTCCTTAAAATTTAATTAGTAAGAATTTCTACCCCAAAGATAAAATCTTTCTCTCCAATCTGCTAGTTTTGCTTCATTTGCGAATTTTAATGGTCCAACCTTTTTTACACTTACATTAAATCCTGAGAACCAAAGTATACATTTTTTAATTTCATTTGTTGTATCACCAAATAAGAAACGTGCAAATAATGGATGCGAGTCAGATGTAACAAAAACTCTTGCAGTGCGACCCTTTAACAATCTAGACCACATCATACCTGCCATAAATCCCTCCTTCTTAAATCTAAAAGCAAAACCAGGCATCCATGCTCTATCAAAGAAACCTTTTAGTACAGATGGCATAGTTGACCACCAGCTGGGATAAAGTATTACAAAATGGTCACACCATTTTATATTCTCTTGAGCAGTTACTATATCTGGTTCAAAAGGTTGTATTGCCTTGTATCCCATATGGAGAACAGGATCAAATTTCATTTCACCTATATTCATTCTCCTAACCTCATGTCCAGCCTCTTTTGCACCTTTTTCATAAGCATCCACGAAGGATCCTCCTCTAGTCTCTTTGTCTGGGTGACCTAGTAATATAAAAATTTTCTTTTTTTGCATACGAGGATTATACCACATCCTGAGAGCCTCTTTTATACACATTTAATGGTGTACTCTTCCAGAGTGACAGTATAGGCGTAATAAATTTCCAAGCATGTAAGACTTCATCTGTACTAGTAAACAGCGTCTGATCACCTTTTATTGCGTCATAGAGTACTCTTTCATACGCATCTGGTAGTGTTTGTAATGTAGGATGGTCAGAATATTTAAATTTTAGAATTTTCGGTTCTGTTACAGTATCAAAACCCGGAGTTTTTACAAAAAACCTTATTTTAATTCCTTCATCAGGTTGAATTCTAAAAGTTAAAATATTTTGTCTTTCTGAATCATGCTCATTTTTAAAATAAACATCTATTTCACTTTTACTTTCATATAAACCCTTTCCACTTTCGAGATAAAATGGAACGTTTTTCCACCTAGCATTGTCTATATATGCTTCAAGTCTAAAATATGTTTCCGTCTGACTATTTCTCTTTACCCCTTTTTCTGCCAAATATCCTTCATACTGACCTCTAATCGCATATTTCTTTATGGTTTTATCTGTAAAAGGTTTTAATAAACTCAAAATCTTAGATCTCTCTTTTCTAATACCATTTGCATCTTGATTTTTTGGTGCCTCCATAGCTATTAGTGCAAGCATTTGAAGTATATGGTTTTGACCAACATCCTTGAGTGCCCCAACATCATCATAGAAACCACCTCTGGTATCTATACCATCCTTTTCCATGAGTTTTATGTGAACTGCATCTATATGGTTACTATTCCAAAGTGGTTCAAATAGTGAGTTATTGAATCTAAATGCCAAAATATTTTGTAAAGTTTCTTTTGCAAGATAATGGTCAATTCTAAATATTTGTTTTTCATCGAAAAGTTGACCCAGTCTTTTGTCTAATTTTTTTGCTGTTTCAACATCATTTCCAAAAGGTTTTTCTACCAAAATTCTAGTCCAACCTTCATCTGGTCCACATGGAATAGTTAAACCAGAATTGTATAAGTGGTCTAGAATCGTTTCATAGTAATTTGGTGATACTGCTAGATGAAATAATTTGTTTGAACACTGTTCAAAAGCTTCATCCAAAACTTTTAACCTGAGAGATAATGCACTATACGACTGCGAACTATCAAATAGTCCCTGTTCGTAATACATATGATCTATAAAATGCTTTATATCTTCTTCCTTGTACTGACCAGGTTTTACTTTCATATGACTTCGTATAAAGTCTCTAAATTCTTCTCTTGAAAAAGGTCTCCTAGAAAAACCTACTATAGCAAAATCCTTAGGCAAAAGTTTTTTTACATATAAATTGAGTAGTGATGGTAATAGCTTTCTACCAGAAAGATCTCCAGTTATACCAAATATAATAAAAATCGTGGGTGTCATGGGAGTATTGTACAGATTTCCATTGATATAGTAAACAAATATTGAATGGTATAATGTTTTCAGATTTAGGAGTATTTATGCACCTATATTTATGGAGTGTTGAGAATCTAAGAAAAAAGTTGGATAAATATGTCGCTGGTCAATTTCAAATCGAAACAAAGGATGGTATATATCGAGGCAAAATAAGCGAAATAAGACTATCTTCAAATCCAAAAGAGAGGAAACTGGAAGTTGTATTTGATTGGTTGTGTATAAGAAGGCTAAGAAATGATGATTTACAACTACGAATCTTGGTCTGGGAAGAAGTTCCTAGACTAGAGAGTATTTCTAAACACTGCATTGCAGTTAAATTTAAATGGTATTATTTCCAAAGAAAAAGACAGGATAGAAATGAGAGAGTGAAGTTAAAAACTGATCTCAATGAAATATGCCGTTTTTATAGATTTAACGATCCATGCTGTCTCGTAAAAGATGACAATGGATATAGTGAATTGGGACACGAACTGACCACAAACTCAGTTTAAGCAAAAAGACGCAGTTTACTGCGATCTTTTTTTATAAAACAAAACGGCAGTTATACACTGCCGTTTGAAAATCATTACTCCATCCTTTTTGTGAGTAGGACAAGATTGAAGTCGTGTATACCTAAAATTTCCTCTTTACCATTCCTATCTATCCTCACTATCCTTTCTCTGTCACTGAAACCACATGAGGATTGTAGACTCGTTTTCCCATCTCGAGCGAGGCCGTTTACATACATCACATCACCATTGTCCGTAAAAAAGACTTCTGCTGGCCCCCTACCAGCGAGAAATTTTTTATCATTAAATGTATCTCTCATTACTCTTTCAAGAAACTTGAGGCCCTCCATTGAGTACCAGCCATGGTAGTTTAGAGCAAATACGGGGACACACAAACCAGAATCAGACCTTTCCATGACAGTTGTACTACCGTTGCACATATCGGTGAGTTTATTTACTGTATAGGAGTCAATAACTCTGAAACCCGGAGAATCATGGACAAGTCTTTTTGTATATAGTGATTCTAAGGGATTGCTTCCTGTAGCAACAGGATTGACATTATTTGACCAAAAACTAAACATAGCCTCAACATAGGCAAGCTCAATTCTTGAAAACACATTTGTTCCATTCATATTTCACCTTTACCTTTCTATCTGGATTGTGCCATATGCTTAGTATTTTAGCAAAGTGATATATGTAATATCTTTTATTTTAAAGACTTTATTTTATTTCTTTCAATGAGTCTTTAAAAATATAAAAAATCGCACTTACTGGTCACATAACCAACAAGTGCGAAATTGTGATATACCTAAAAGAATCCTAATCCATGATTCCCAAAAGCATTGGAAAGTACCAACCAGGACCAACTGTCATCTCACCATTTTGGTGTTGCCAAAAGTATATGTCGTCACTATGTGCTGGATCATTGAAGTCAATCGTGGCATATACACAATGTTCAAAGTAACCTTCTCCTCCAGCCCTACCGAAACTGTAAAAGCTCGGAAATTCTGGGTTAATAGGTGCAGGACACATGATCCTTCTACGATCATTTCGCTCGATCACTTCTACTAGTTGTAGGTTGCTGATTTCTATTGTTGCAACCTGAAAAACTTCCATAGCAAGTGGCGCACGCAACCCTACCTTACGAAGAATTCGGAGAGATTCACGACGTGTTAAACCATGAGGTGAGTTTCCGTAGTCATAAGAAACAATTGACGCTGTAAATGAAGACAGTTTACCTTCATCGTATCTTCGACGATACATATCGACACGACTTGGCCAGTCATACCAATTCGATTGGTAATTAGTGTCCTTAATAGACCTTAAATGTGAGTAATCACGTGCCATTTCACACTCTTTCACCTCAGGACATTCAAAGGTTTTAACAATTCTTACATTTGTTGCTTTCATGAACCAATTAGCGGTATCGTTATCGCTATACGAGAGTTATTTTTGTCGATTACTCTAACGACCTTAGTTTGTGGAGAGCTACCCTCTCTAAACAATAAATATCATAGAAATATAGTAAAGTCAAATATAGATTAAAAGTGCAGTCTCGCCTACTGGCTCGACATAGCTCCGTCTTTCTCATCTCCTTTTGAATCAGACAGTAAAAAAAGTAGTAACAAAAGTTACTACTTTTTTCCGTGGTGGACCCGAGGAGATTCGAACTCCTGACCTTTCGCTTGCAAAGCGATTGCTCTACCAACTGAGCTACGGGCCCATTCTATTTAATTTTCAATTTTAACACTACACACTAAACGGGCCCAGTTCTGCCAAGACAGCCACAGGCCCATTTATTTGGCTCAGTTCTGCCAAAACAGCTACGGGCCCATTTATTTGGCTCAGTTCTGCCAAAACAGCTACGGGCCCTTCATTAACCAAAACAAATACAGAAAATACTATAACGCATATTTTGTATAAAATCAAAGTATAAAAAAGAACTGCCTATTGGCAGTGTCTTCGTGTTTATATTTCTCCATGCTTGATTGCCCTTTTAAGCTCAAGCAAATCCATACCAAGAACTTGTACAGATATGATAGCCATATGTGCACTAGCCCTAAACCCTGCTCTTATTGACGCTTCTTCGAATGAAAGTCTAGGGTTATTTAAAATTTCTGCTATTGCTATACCCAACCTTTCGATAGATATATAAAGTAATGGTGGGTAACCAAACATCTCCTTGAAGTCTCTAGAAAGTTTGGAACCACCGACTCCATACTCTTTTGCAAAATTAATTAATTTGAACCTTTCTGTTGGTTTTGTATCAAATCTCTGACATAGCGCTGACAAAGCAATGTTAATCCTTCTTCTAGCATCATTTCGAGTGCTCATATTTTCCTTTCTCCGAAACTATTATATCAGTACTTTCCTCTTTTTAAAGCGAGAGTAATAATATGGTCAAAGAAATGTGGCAAAGATGATCCTACTGATGATAGTGCCTTTGGAAAAAGTGATTCTTCTGTAAGTCCTGGTAATGTATTTGTCTCAAGAACAAATATTCCTCTACTAGGAGAAACTATAAAATCAGTTCTTGAATAATGTTCTAGGCCAAGTGAAGTATGTACTTTTCTAGCTATTTCTTCTAAATCTTTTTTTATTCTAAAATCAAAATTTCCTGGCACTATCTCTTCTGTTCCTGAATTTTCACCACTATATTTTGCATCATAATCAAAAAAATCTTTTTTATGTCTTATTTCTACAGGGGGTAAAGCATATAGAAACTCATCTCTGTACCAGTCTATAATTCCGACAGTTGCCTCTACACCCTTTACAAACTCTTCAACTATAACCATATCACTATACTTAAATGCTAACTTGATAGCAGAATCTAATTCTGATAAATTTTTAACTATTGAAACACCTACAGAAGAACCACTTGTTGCTGGTTTGACAATAAATGGTGGTGGAAATTTATTTAAGACAGTTCTCAAACTTTCTTCTACTACATCATCAATAGATTCGAAAACAACATAGCTAGGTGTTCTTATACCATGTTTTTCAAATACTTCTTTTGAAAGAACTTTATTCATACCAAGTATGGATGCAAATGATCCCGATCCAGTGTGTGGAATATTATACATCTCAAACATGTGTTGTATTTTTCCATCCTCACCATACTTTCCGTGAAGAGCATTGAAAACTACATCTATATTTGAAAGCAATTCATGAGGTGTCTTTTCCATTCCATTATGGTGCCATTTACCATCCTTAGAAATAAAAATATCCTTAGATATGTATCTATCTTCTTTTAGATTTTTTAATACTGTGGCTCCAGATTTTAGAGACACTTCATATTCATCGCTTGGACCACCACGTAGTACTCCTACTCTGATTTTGTGCATATGTTAATTATACCTTGTTTTATTATTTTGCTAAAAATGTTTTCCCCCTTAATTTTTTATGATAAGTTATAGCAAATCTATGTGACTCAGAATTTGCTCTTAATATCATTTCCTTATGTTGCTTGACTATATTTTCATCTCCTAAAAAATACGATGGTTTGTGTGAATCGTCTTTTACTACAGAAACTACTGGTACATCTATATTTAACTCTTTTAAAACCTTAATTGTTACATTTCTTTGTGTAATACCTCCATCTACAACTACAAGATCTGGCATTCTCCATTCTGGATGATTGAATCTTCGTTTTAAAACTTCTTTTATCGAAGCTGTATCATTATTTACGTCTTTACTAATTTTAAATTTTCTATATTGATCTGGTGAAGTATTTGAACCTTCAGTCACAGTCATTACACCAACTGTATTTTTTCCTGATAGATGTGCTATATCGTAGGACTCTATTCTATACGGTCCTTGCTTCGTATTTATTTCCTCAATATCTTTTTTAATTAATGCCACGTCTCTAATATGTGATAAAGCATATAAAGTCTTTTTAATTTCATTGGCTTTTTCAAACTTTAGCAAACTTGCACTATTTGCCATTTCGTCTTCAAGATTTTTAATTAATTCTTTTTTCTTACCATTGAAAAATAGTATTAGGTTCTTAATTGTTTTTTCATATTCATCTTTATTTAAATCCGGAGATAAACCGATAGCTCTGTAGAACTTTTCATAATGTGACATGTTTGCTTTTTCATCACGAAATGGAAATATCTTCCTAATTATTTTTAATGCTTCTCTAAGTAAAGAACCGTGTGGATATGGGCCAAATACTTCTCTGGTCTCAAAATCTAGTGTAGTCATATCTTTACCTCTTACTGTAAACACTCTCGGAAATTCTTCTTTTGTAATGACAATGTAAGAATAACTCTTATCATCTTTTTCTTTTGTATTGAAATACGGCCTATATTTCTTAATTAAATTACTCTCAAGGATAATAGCCTCTAGAACAGAATCTGTTTGTTCAAAATCGATCTTATTTGCTTTTTCAAGCATTTCTACAAGTAATTGACCTCTAGATTCTATTAGTTTGTCAGAATAATAGCTTTTCACTCTATCTTTTAGAGAAGTTGCACGTCCAATATATAAGATATTGCCATCTTTATCTTTGAAAAAGTAGACTCCAGGTGAGTCTGGTAAGTGTGAATATTTGGATTGACTTGACATAGATAAAATGATATCATCTCATAAGACTTTAGCAAGCATCCGTGTGGATGTAAGCTAAACATGCAATGGAGGTTGTATGATTGAGTTTCTTAAATCGCAAGATCTGGCACAATTAGTAATGGTGTTGTTTGTTTCTGCAATTGCAGTACCACCATTTGTTGATGCAATCAAAAAAATTATACATTGGAGGAAGGTTGAATGAAAGAAAAGCTTCAACCTTTGGTAATAGCATACGCTCTACCATATCTTCCACTTTTCATCATTTTCTTCGCAGGTATTCATATACTTGCAGGGATAGCATATTATGTTATCCGAAAAGAAAAGAAACAAAAAACCAGTCGAGCTAACTAGCCTGACGGGTTTTTTCTTTTATTTATATAATTTACTTTTTATTTAAAACTTTCTTTAGATATTTTCCTGTATATGACTTTTCATTTCTAGCAACATCTTCAGGTGTACCCTTTGCAACAACATTTCCCCCTCTCATTCCACCTTCTGGACCTATATCTACTATATAGTCTGAACACTTTATAAGGTCTAGATTGTGTTCTATAACAACTACTGTATTTCCCTTATCCACAAGTCTCTGTAGTATTTCAATTAGTTTATTTACATCCTCGTAGTGCAATCCCACTGTAGGTTCATCTAGTAGGTATATAGTTTTCTGTAAATGCGCTCTGTAAAGCTCTGAAGATATCTTTACTCTCTGAGCCTCTCCTCCTGAAAGTGTAGTAGCAGACTGACCAAGCTTGAGATATCCCAATCCTACTTCATTTAAAGTTTCCAACCTATCACTGATAGCTGGTATGTCTTCAAAGAATTTCATAGACTCTTCTATAGTCATATGTAGTATCTCGT
>JACCDT010896119.1_pt1 | contig 20156 bp, 26 predicted proteins | sample 7446291 | NCBI WGS metagenome assembly JACCDT01 (sample SAMN15323446, study PRJNA562643) | freshwater metagenome | isolation source: river surface water | place: USA:Blue River Watershed | collected 2017-08-17 | reverse complement strand
CTACATGAACCGCAGTTGTTGATTGGTCAGCGTGTCGCCTGCCGCGCTTCCGGTCTCGCCACCGCTTAGCAGCGCCCACCAGAACGACAGATTCTCGCGCGTGCCGCTGGACTGGCTGGCGCCGACGACCTTGCTTGCCGCGGCCCCGCCGATCACCACCGCATCAACGCCGATGCCCGTATCGGAGAGATCGATGTTGTAAATCCATGCGCCGACGATGCGCCCCTCGGCCGCGGAACCAAAGGACACGCCGGCGATGCTGGTCGTCGCCCCCGTAAAGTCCAGCGACTCGACCTCATCTGTCGCGACAACCGAAACCGCCATCACATGAACCGCAAGGTCTGGTTGGTGAGCGTGTCGCCAGTCGGCGGCTGGATGGCAAACAGGATTAGGCCGAGCTGCTGGTTGACGCCGGTACAGGTGGCTGTTCTGGTCGACGTTCCAGATGACGTGCTGCTGGCGGAACTCGACGTTTCGCCATTACTCGGATTGTTGAAGTCCGTATCCTCAGTCAGATTCGTCCATGTAAAGGTTCGCGTGCCACCCGTGGCGGAGAACCCGATGCCGGCGCCGCTTGCAGGAATTGCCAGCGATGCAGCGGCTGAACTGTCGGTGTCCGTTGCCGTTGTCGACGCGCTGATCGGGGTTGTCGTATCTGCCCCGACCACCCGATAGACGACATAGTTATAAATGTCGGGAAGACTGCTCGATGTCTCCGAATAGGTGGAAACGATATTCGCTGTCGTGCCAGTCGGCACAAGCGCCCACCAACACCGTATCCTGTAGACGTTCGACTGAAACGAAACCGCCGCAGTAATAGCGGTAGCGGTGACTCCGCCGATCGTGACACCAGTCGTGCTAAAGCCTGTCCCGTCCTGATTGCTTATAAGTTCGCAGAATATGACAATTCTGTCAGAGGCGGCTGTCCCAATCGAAGCCCCATTGATTGTCCGGCTGGAGACGCCGTTGAGGTCTCCAGAGCCGCTAGCCGTTACGGAAACTGCAACAGCCATTTTTACAGCGGGCTCGCCAGCGCCAGGTTGCCGTTGGACGAGTGGATGGCTTTCAGTTCGTCCACGAGCTCTTCGAGGTTATCGTTTTCCTCCGTGTGCGCGATTGCAATCGCCTTGGTGTTGTTGTCGACAGCTTCCTTTAGCGCCGCCTTCAGAATCACGACTTCCGCCTTTAGCGAATTCACCGCATCGATGACGCCGGCCCATGAATTGCCGTTCGCGGCCGAGACGTTCGCAACCGACGAGATCGCCGACACTCCGCCGACCGACGCCGTTCCTCCCGTGATCGCCGAAGTGCTGGTGCCGCCCACCAGCGAGATCAGTCCCGCAAGCGCGGACTGCACATAGGCAAAGTCATTCTGGAACGCGACAGACGAGGCATTATAGACTCGGCTTGCCTGCAGGAAATTGTCCGAATACTGCGTGATGCTGGACAGCGCGTTCTGATCGCCGCCCTGCGCAAGTCCCAGCTGCGTTGCAAACTGCGAACGCGCCGCATCGAGACGGCCTTGCGGCGAAAGCGTCGAATTCGATCCGCCGGTAAGGTTGTTGAGATAATCCTGGATGCGCTGCATCTGGCCGATCCGCGCATCGGCGAGCCGCTTCTCTTCGTCGATGGCCCGCTGTGAGAAGTCCTTGACGACGTTGAGACGTTCGGCCGCCACGGCCTGGTCGAGCAGAGCGAGATTCTCCATCGAAATGCCGGCGGCAAGCGCCGCATTTCGCTCCTGCGTCGCCTTGGCGTCGAACAGCGTCAGCGCCCCCCCCAACGTGGAGCTATCGGTCGTGGCGGTGAGAAGCCGCAGCTGCAGCGACAGTTTCTGGCTTGCCTCGGCCGCCGCATCCACGAATTGATGCACCAGGCCGGTAAGTTGCGGGAACTGGGCGATCATGTCGTTGAACGCATCGCCGGTCAGCTTGGCGCTGTTGACCGCGGTCTGCGCGGTCGAGATCAGCCACGCCTGCAGCACGTTCGGATTGACGCCGGCGGCGCTGGCCTCCGACACCTTCCTGATCGCGTCCGCGATGGTGTTGAGGTAGCCGACCCCGGAATTGTTGCGGATGTCGGCGACGAGCCCGCGCTCGAACGTGTCGCGCAATTCCTGCTGCTGGCGCGCAATCGACGCCGAGATGCTGTCGATGTACCCCTGGTTTGCGAGCCCGTACTGCTTGAGGAATTCAAGCAGTCCGGCGCCTTCGTCGGCGATCGCCTTCATCTGGTTGGCAAGGTCGCTTGAGACGGCGGAGGCGGTTTCGAACTGCAACACGGTCCGCACCACGCCGCGGTTGAAGGTCTCCTGAAGGTTGGAGATGGCGCTATAGTCCCGCGCCTCCAGCGCTGCCATTGCCAGCTGCTGATAGGTGGCGCGCAGCTGCATCAGGCTGTTGGTCAAGGGGCCGAGATCCACGCCGGAGGCCGCGCGGCTAAAGGCGTCGACCTGGTCGGCCATGTCCTTCCAGCGCTGTTGCGCCTCCTCCAACGCCCGCTTGGCCTTCTGGTCGCCGGTGAAGGCCGAGATCAGCGCTGACGCCCCGAGTTGCAACGCGCCGATGCCCATCTGCATCGGGTTGCCGCTGATCAGATTGTCAAACCCGGCACCCGCGAGCTTGCCGGCGAAGGCGTCCAGCGATTGTACCAACGCATCCATGACGTTCTTGCCGGTGACGAACGCGGTCACAATCGACTTGCCGACTTCGCGGAAACCGTCCGCCATCGTTTTCTGCGCGTTAGTGACGCGAATCGCCTGCGCCTCGACGCTGCCGAGCGCCGTCGCCACGTCCGGATAAAGGCCGCGCAGCGTCTGCGCGATCTGCACATCCTCCTGCGAGAGACCGACCGTCTGACGGTTGAACTTGATGTCGCTGGCCGCGCGCGCCTTGGCGAGCGCCGCCGTGGCCTCTTCGACAGCGCCGCGGATGGCGTGGAACTTTTCCGCGAACTGTTCCAAATCTTTGAAGCCGGCACGCTCGGCAGCCGCATAGAGCGCCGCCTCGGCGCGAAGGCCGGCACGCGCGGCCTCCGCCTGCCCGACCGCCTCGGTGTCAGCCTTGAGCAGCGCGATGTGCTTTTCGATCCGGTCGATCTCTGAATCGAGCGCGTTGCGCTGCGCTTCCGCCTGCGGCAACTGCGTCGTACCGCCCGACGTCGGCAGAATCACCCGCTTCTTTTGTAATTCGTCGTAGCGGCGGGTCAGTTCATCCAGATAGCCGAACACGCGCTTGAAGTCGGCATCCTCGGGAAGGCCGAGCGCGCCCTTGAGGTTGTAGACCTGCATCGACTTGAAGCTGCCGAGCGTGCCGAGCCGTTCCGGCATCTCGCCGAACTTCTGCATCAGTTCGATGAGGCGCTGCACCTCGTTGATCTGGTCGTTTAGCTGTGAGGAGGTCTTTTCGCTGTCGGGCGTCGTGACGCGGAACAGCGTGTTCGAGACAGCGCCTACGCTCTCGATGATGCTGGAGGCAATGTTTGCGAGCTTGATCAGGAGCGGCATGATCGAGGCAATCGATGCCTTGAACTGGAGATCCCAGGTCGCAACCGCCTGCTTCCACTGCGCGTTGAACTCCCGCGCCTTGGCGATGATGTCGTCGTCGATAATCACACCAAGATCGGCCGCGGCCTTCTTCTGCGCCTCGATGCCCTCGGCGCCCTGACGCAGGAACGGCACCCAAGAGGCCGACAGGCCAACGATCCTCGTCATCGCCTGCTGAACCTGCGGCGAGGCGTTCTGCATCAGTTTAGCGAGGTCGGCGAGCGCTTCGCCGCCGCTCTTGAGATCGCCGTTGGCCTTGCGGACCGAGAGCCCGTTCTGCTCAAACAGGCGGCCGAATTCCGTCACGCCACGGCTGGCGGCGGTCAGGTTGGCGGTGATCTTGTCGAGCCCGGAAACAAAATCCCGCTCGGTCAGGCCGGCGGAGCGGGCGGCAAACAGCGTCTGCTGGAATTCGCGCGTGGAGATGCCGGCAAGCCTTGCGTGTTCGGCCATGTCCACCAGCGCCTGCGACTGGTTGCCAACGTAATCGACGAAACCGCGCAGCCCGACGATGGCGCCCGCCACCGCGACGCCGACGCCGGCCACCGCCAGCGACAGCTGTTGCACGGAGATCGTGCTTTTCTCGGCCGAGCCGCCAGCACGCCCCATCGCGGACTCGAAGCGGTCCGCGCCGGACGTGTCGGCGTCGATGACGAGTTCGGTGACGACTTGCTGGGCCATCTACTCCCGCGCCTTGCTCTGCTCAACCATGAACATCTGGTCCAATTCCTCGATCAAGCGGATTTCCCACGGCGCGAAGCGCTGCCCCGATAGCCGGCAGAACGCTTCAATCTCGCCATAGGAAATGGGATTGACGCCGAACCCGCCGGCGCCGCGCCGGTTGGAGAGGCGAAGAAACGCGCTCCACAGATACAGCAGCGCCATCGGCAGCGGCGGGCAGGCGAGTTCGGCCTCGTATTCAGCGCGGCGACTGGCGTCCTTGGTGCGGGCCAGCAGACCTTCCAGAACGGTCTGCCAGCTCGCCCCGTCCTTGTCGCGCGCATCGAGCGCAAAGCGGCGCTCGGCGTGATCCCTCAGCTCCTGGGCGAGGGCTGAATAAAATTTTCAGTGGCGCTCAGGAACTCGAGAATGTCTTCCAGGAGCCACATCATGTTGCGGTCGAGCAGCAGTTTCTTGGCGGCCTCCGGCGAGAAAGTAATGGTCTCCTTCCCCAATTTGACCGGCGAGAACTCCTTGGTTCGCGCCACGATCCGGCCGATGTTCTTCAGCCGCAGCGCCTCGATGTCCTCGACCTCTTCCTTCCACTTCTTGCCGTTGACGCGGGCCTGCTCCTTGGCCGCCTGGATGTCGAGCACCTCGCGAAGCGTGCTATTGGCAACCGCAATCGTGTTGGGATGGCCAGGGCCGTAGAAGGTCCAGCACCAGGTGGTCGGCTTCTTGGTCTTGGGGTGCGTCACATAGAACTGCACCTCGTCCTGCGCCACGACGGACGCAAGATCGAATTCCTCGGTATCCATGGATCGTCCTTTGTCGGAAGGAGGGGTGGCCGCGGCCCCGACAGGCCGCGGCCGATTGCGCGCAATCACTCTTTCGGCGTGGTCGGCGCCGAGGCACGGGACGCTTTAGCGGCTGAAATTGGTGGCGGTTTTACCAAGCTGGCGTCGACCGGCTGCGCGGTCTTGGCTGTCTCGCTGACCACGATGCCATCGAGATGGCCTACACCATCAACGCGGTATCCCACCGCTGTCGCCTGCGTGATGGCGGCCTTTAACATAGACACGCACTCGCGCACCCTGGATGGATGATCAATCATCTGAACCCTATCTGTTGGAACTAGCGCTTTATGTATCTTGCGCCGTGACGACCCAGCCGCAGCCAGCCGCTGATCGTTGCGTAGCAGACGTTTAGCGCTTCCGCTGCGTCAGTTTTGCAAGCATAGACACGGCCCTCAATCTCAACGGGGCGTGCGCGGGGATGAGCGCCACGGGCAAAACGTGCTTTTGCCTCTGAGGTGCGCATCCAACTATTGATAGACTTGCCCCTTTTTGAGACTGATATTTTTTCGGCAACACCAGGCACGCGAGATATCGGGTTGGCGCGCAGTCGCGCCGAAAGAGCCGCTTTTCTTTCTGGAGTGTTTGCGCCCGGCGATTTGGACCAACTGTAAGACCCTCGCTTTTGCCCCCGTCGCGAGGCGGCAGCTCGTCCCTGCACGTCGGAGGTTCTTAGATGGGCCATAGCCGCCGATTTGTCGCGCTTTGCCCAAGCCTCCTTCAGCTTCATACTGCGAGACAATATCGTTGCGTCAGAGGGGCTAGGCGCTCCTTCGCCACCAGCGGTGACGTTAGTCAACAATCCAGTCTTGAGATCGCGGCGTCCCAACCTCAAGATCAGCGCCGCCTCTGCTCTCTCAGCCTGAGTCCGCTCGCGATAGAAACCGTGAATTTGATAGTCAATTTCGAAACCGGATCGCCACAACTCACGAATTACACGCAATTTATGACTATCGAGTTGCAGTCGGCGAGCACAGATTGCGTGATCCAGTAACCGCCTGCCCGTGCCAACGCCAACGTAGAACGGCTTGCGCAACGGAGGCGCGCAAAGAACGTACACATAATGCCGTTCCTCGCGCGCCTTAATGCTAGCCATGGCTTCTGTTGGCGTCATAACCAGAGTCTAGCACCACAGAGATTCACTCATCAACTGTTCGATACTTGGATCTTGCACATGCAGGCATCATAGGCGCCGCCGGCGGTGTCCTTGCCGATCAGGCCAACCGGCACAGAGATGCTTTGCGTGCGCGGTCCGGCGTCCTTGGACAGCGGCGACTTGTCGACGCCGCCAAGCGTGAAGTTGGGCACGAACAGCGACAGGAAGTCCTTTGGCTCGGACTCGTTCTCGGCGCAGACCGTCTGGAAGGTCAGTGCGGTCTCGGCGAGGAAATCGGTCATCTTGCCGTAGTCGGAGCGCAGCATGGAAAAATTCATGCTGACGCCCATCTGCCCGGTGAACACGTCGGGCGAGGTGACGCTGCCGATCACTTCGGGAGCCACGCCGCCAATGTCGATGGTCAGGTCCCACGACGTGAGATCGACAAAGTCGGTCGAGCTGTAACGAAGGATGGCATCGACCGCCGACAGCGGCAGGCCCGTCGATTCGGTCGGGCTGGTGAAGGTCGGCGCCGAGCTGGTAGCCGCCGTGGTGAAGCCGCCCGTCCCGACCCAGCCGATGTCAACCATGATCAGGCCGCCGGCGCTCATGGAGAATTTCAGCGAGGTGATGATGCAGTCGCTGAAGATCTCGGTCAGGTCGAGGTCGCCGTCGTATTCCTCGATGGTGAAATAGGTTTTCACCGCAGAGCCCGCCGCCGGATTGATCAGCTTCTGGCCCGGCCTGGTGATGGTGAAGGCGGTATCGGCGCTGGCGTTGAGCGTCAGCGTGCCGCCGTCGAGCATGGCAACCGTCATCACGGTTGCGGTCAGGGCGATGATGCGCGCGTTGCGGCCGTTGTTGGCGGACGTGGAATGATTGGTCAGGCGAACGATGTCGCCGACGCGGAAACCGACCGTGATCCACGAGCCGGAGTTACCCACGATGGTCGTCGTGGTGGTGGTGATCTCGGTCGGGCCGCCGGACGTGGCCTCCGTGACGATCAATGCCGTCTCCCAGGTGCCGCGGAACACGGCCTCATAGAAAGCGTCCGAATTGTCGAGCGAGAGCTCGCAGGTGTAGCTGCCGCTGGTCTTGCGCAGGCCATGTCGGCCGCGGGCGCGCATCAGGTCGCGGCGCACCTCGTTGCTCTCGTAGACGTTCTTGGTGATCTTGCCGCCCGGGCCGCCGGCCGTGCGAAGCACGAAGCCCGAGCCGCCCGACGCGGTCGTTCCCAGCGCGGACTGCGCCTTGAATGCCACAAGACCATTGGACTGACTCTGATAGGTCATGATGCCGATCTCCTAGTGATGTTGATGGAGCGCGGCTCAGCCGCGGTAGTAGAACTCGAAGGGAATGGTACAGGTCACACGCCACCAGTTGCCGTCGTCGGCGCCAGAGCCGCCGCCATCAACGCGCGGCCCCTCGCCATCGGGACCGACGCCGGTTCGCACGGCGCAGCCGGCATCGCCGTCGTAGAACTGCTTGGCGCGGAAGATTTCTCCCGCGGCAACCGCCAGCGAATTGGCCTGTTGGGCGCCCTCGTTCAGCGGGACGAACACATGCACGAAGATGTTGCCGCGATAGAGCCAGACATGGCTGCCGGGCGTGCCGGCGCCGCGCAGCTCGCTTGTCTCGTTGATGACCTCGAACATGACCCACGCCGTCGTCTGGTCGGCGAAGGCCTCGTTCTGGAAGGCGATCGGCGTGCGCGCCGCACCGCCATCGACCCAGCGCGTCACGAAGTAATCGCGCATTGCCGCCACGGCGCCCGCATAATCTGCCATTGCTCGTTACCCTGCCGTGATCTGCAGCGCCGGCTGCCGCACCAGCCAGTCACGCCGCGACTTGCGCGTGCCGCGCTCGCCCTGGCCGATCTCCGAGCTGGCATAGGCCTGCGCGGAGGCAAAGCTCACCGGCATGAACAGGAACCTGACCTTCACCGCCGGAAACCTCGCCGCGATGATCGGCGCGGCCCGCTCATAGACGTGCGGTGGCACGTTCACCTTCATGTGCCCGACCTCGATCTTGCGCGCGTAGGGCACCGGGTTCGAAATGTTGATCTGCTGGCCTGGCCGCCAGCCCGCGGCGTCCTTCACCACGCGCCCGTCAATGAAGACGGTATGGCTGTCGCGGTAGAGCCCGGGATGCTCGTCATCGACCGAGCCGACCGGCGAGAGATCGCGCAGCGTCAATAAGGCGAAGGCAATCACCTCCTGCATGTCGAGGAAGCGGTAGACGATCCGGGTGCGCGCCATGCCTAGAGCTTGATGTCGTCAAGCGGAGCACCCTCGACGCCGTTCACCGAGCGCGTCACCTTGCCGTGCGCCTCGCCCAGCACCGAGTTGAAGTCGCGAAAGCCGCCGAGCCCGCCGGCGGCGGCCCACTGCGCTTGCCGCGCCTCAGACTTCACGGCGCGGGCGAGCTGGTTGCGCGCGCGATCCTTGGCCTTGGCGGTCGCCAGCCGGAAGGCATAGGTCGTGTCCCATGCCGCGCCACGCTGCACCTGCTTCTCGTAGAAGTGCTGATCGTAGCTATTGGAGACATGCCCGATGTCGTCGACCACTTGGGTCAACTCGGCTTGATCGGGGACCACCCGCGTTGTGACCATTATCCCCTCACCTGCAGTTCGATGGCGATCAATTCGGAGTCGATGCGCCGCGTCGAGTCGTCCACTGCCTGGATCGACAGCGGCTTGCCCCGGACGATCACCTGGTCTGTGGTCGTGACCGGCAGCGTGAAGCCCTTGGCGATCAGGTCGTCGGCATAAACGATGATCTTGCGGTCGCCCTGCACGATGGCGCCGACAAGCTCGTGCGGCTCGTAACCCACGGTGCGGGCGCGCACGCCCTCCGCATCGAAGCGCGGCCGGTTCGCGCCCGTGGTGCCGGGAATGAAGCGGCGCAGCGTGATGCGCTCCTTCAGCGCGCGGGCATACTGCGCCTTGGCTTGCGCGACGTTCACCGCACGTTCATCCGCAGCGCCAGCGAGGCATTGCCGACATAGGTGCCGACCGCTAGGATGCGCGCCCGCCAGCGATCACCGAAGACGCCATCAAGGCAACTATCGTCCGACAGCGCCGCCGGCGTCACGACGGTCGTCTTGGGCGTCAAACCGGACAGATTGACGACATTTTCTTCGCTCGCCGTCGTGAACGCCATGCGGCATACCTCGATCCACGTCTGTGACTGATCGAGACTTGTCTCCCAAATAACCTTGAGCGACGTGCCGCCCGACGAGCCATAGGTGAAGTTGGCCTGCAGCGTCGCGGCGAGCATGCCTTCGAGGCCGTCGACATAGGCGACGGTCTCGCCGTTGGCCGCACTCGGGCTCGAGGTGACAACCGTCGCCGTCGTCGCCGCGTTGATTGCAGCGAGCGAGACGTCGCCGAGGTTTTTTAAGCCGGGGGAATTCATGACGGAATCTCTACCTTGCTAAGGGGAACAAGCTCATGCTTGGCGAACTTGCGAGTCCCAAGCAGGGCCTCTACATCCTTTTGCCCCTCAACCATGAGAGACGTGAGCGCCGCCATAAGCCGGTCCGCCTGTTGGGTACGACCGAACGCGATTGTCACGGTATCGCACTCGAGCGTCAAAGACGCAGCGCGCTTGAGTTCTTCTTTTACCCTTTGCGCCGCACTCTTTTCCTTCTTCATCATATCACCCATGTGTTGACGTAGCCGCCGCGCTGCAGGCCTTCCATGATCTCCGCCGGTACCAGCGGATCGTCGGGACGGCCGAAGCGGTAGGTCTCCGAAAGCACGCCCGGGATCTCCATTGCGCCGAGCGAGGCATCGCGGCCGGCCTCCGAGGCGATCATGGTGGCGAGCTTGCAGGCCAGTTCGCGAAGGTCATGGGGAACGGTTTGCCACCCCGCAGAATAACTCACGACAATCGTCCCGATGGCCCATGAGCTGCGCTCGGAGTCGGACAGGCGATAGAGCAGCCCGGACGACTTGTCGCATTCGTAGTGAGTGCCTTCGGTCAGCGACACGCCCGCCTCCGTGAGACTGGCGAAGCTGACGACCGGCATCCGGGAGAGGATCAGCACATCCTGAATGGATTTCAGGCGGAAAGTGTCCGAGACCGACTCCAGCCGCAGCGTCGGCGGCGTGGCGCCGGCGCGCGCGACGTTGCACGCCTTGACGATCAGCGCCGACACGCGCGCATTGAGAGCATCCAGCGCGGCGTTGTCGGTCTCCGGCACCACTGCCGCGATCTCGGCGCGCGTCAGCAGGAGGCGGTCGGTATTCTCGGTGACTATCGTCAGCATGGATTCACCTGCGCGGACTGCTGCAGCTTGCTCGGCGGCGGCGAGAGGCCGAGCGCTATCACGACGAGATAGCGGGCGGCGAGAAACGTCTCCTCATCGCCGCCCTGATGGGCTTCGCGCGCGCGGCGCAGATGCGCTTCCGCCGCCGCGAAATCGACCTCCATCACAGGCCCGTGGTGCGGGGCTTGCGCTTGTTCTCGGGCGCGTTGCCCTGCGCCTTGTTCTCGGGTGCCGCGCCGGCGTCCTTGCGGTCAAGCGGCAGTTCGTCAGGCACTTCCCGGGCCCATTTCTGTTCAACGGCAACGCGGGCGAGATCGCCCGCGACCACATCGCCCTTGACGAAACCCTTGCTGTGGATCTCGCCGTCGGGCGCACCCTGGAACGGGATTTCAACGATTGCCTTCATCGTTTTTCTCCTTGCGGTTGACGCATGAGCGGATTAACCGCCTGCGCATGGTCATATCGCGCCTCGATCTCTGCGGCGCTTGGAATTGTTTCCCGCTCCGTCATGGCAACCCTGACCATGCCGTCAGGCTGATCGAGCAGCCGCACGTCGACGCAGTCATATCCATAGAGGCGTCGCTCATCCGGTTCACAGGCGTCCATCAGCGCGGACGTGTCGGGAATCGTGATCTCGATGCCGCGCGCGGCGGCGATGCCGAGCCAGAACTCGCAGCAGGCGCGGCCCTGCTCGCCATGGTGAGCGTTGGCGCGGGTGTAATCGAGACCCCACAGCGAGATTTGCTTGACGCCGATATGAACCGCATAGGCGATCGCGTAGGCCGCCGTCGAATTGAAATACGGCGCTCCGCCGTTGTTGTCGTGCTTGCGGTTGAGCACATCCTCGAGCGGGAACGCTACCAGCCCGGGATAACCCTCCCGCACCACGCTGGTGTAGATCGGCCCCGGATGGGTCTTGAGCCATTTGAGCATCGCGGCAATGTTGCCGTCAGGATTCGCCGCCGCACGGAGCTCCTGCACGCGCACGTCATCCATGTGGAACACACGATCACAGCGCAGCACGTCACCGATGGCGTTGATCCCCCATACCTCGTCGCACCAGGCCGACACGCCGCCGAGACGGCGTGTCAACTCGAAGAACGTTGCGCACGACGGGCCGAGTCCGACGATGGCTACATGCGCCGGGACTGCGTCGAGCGCTGCGACTGGCTTCGGCAGCGCCGATGCCGTATTATCCGGACGTAGCGGGTGCGCCGCCGAGGTGAAGTCGAACTTGGCGGTGGCCTTTGCGGTGCCGTAATAGCCCGACGAGGCTGCCGCAGAACGGGCGAGCGCTATCAACGTACGACCTTCCGCGCGCTCGACCGGAGATTCTGGGCCGATTTGTCCGAGCACGTCCTCTACCACAAAGCCTGCCCGCGTTAACAGATCCAGAAGCTGGGACTTGGTGTAGTGCCGATGGTGGAATTTGTAATTGCGATACGGGAAGTGCTTTTCGTTCGGCGCGCTGGCCAGCAGCAGAGGCGTCAGCTCCCGCAGCCAGCACAGCATCGGCAACGGGTCGGCCAGATGCTCGATAATCTCAAAGGCGGTCGCCGCATCGACAGCGGAAACCTCGATTGGCGATCCGATCTCATGGCAGATAAAGCAGATGTTCGGATGCGCATAATGTTCGCGGGCGTAGGCGATTGCCTCGGCGCTGCGGTCAAACGCGATCACGGTGTGTCCGGCCTGCGCCAGCAAATGCGCGCCGTACCCCACCCCGCAGCCTACATCGAGAACCCGGCTTTTCGCCGGCAGCACGCGCGCTGCCCACTCGTATCGCGCGACATGGTCGGCGCGGATACCGGATACATTGGGCGCCACCTGGCGCTCACCATCATTCAAGGGCACGCAGACTCTTCCCTGCCTATTGAAAAGGACGGCCCGCGCGAGGGTCACGCGGGCCGCAATTATTCGTTGCTGAACTTTTACGCGACCGGCGCGTTGCGCGGGTTGCCGAGCAGCGCGGTGGCCGCGACGATCGCCGTCGCGGTGCCGGTGCCATAGAGGCGCAGGCCGACATACCTCTTGCCGCCCTTGTAGCCAATCTTGGACGACTGGGCCGCGGTCAACGTGAGCGGGGTCTCGGACCCGATCAGATTGGCATCGGCGACCGCGGCGAAGCCTGCCGTGGTTGCCGTGTCGGACTCGTAGACGATCGGCGTGATGGTATCGGCCACGGTCGCGCTCGCACCGGACGAGAACACGAACTCGCACGACTCGTAGCCAGCACGATCAATGACGGCCGACAGCTTGCCGCCGGCAGCACCGGTAGTGCCGACCGCCGCGGGGGTGATGGCGTGCACCACCTTGATGTTGTTGTGAAGGTCATGCATCGGAGAAAGCTCCTTTTATCGAAGGGGATTGAAAGGGGATTGGTGCCTCCACGCCATGCAGGCGTGGAGGCTTGGATCAGCGCAGGATCAGGTCGAACACTTCAGCTTGCGGATCGCCTCGGCCAGAACGACCTGGCCGCCGAGACGCTTGCGCATGATGAAGCGGATGTTGCCGCTGGTGGCCTGCGTGTAGGGGTCGCGCAACAGTGCCATCTGGATGCGGTCGACCAGCACATAGGCCCTGGCGAAATCGCCATAGGCGATCGGGTAGGTGTTGGCGCCCTCCGACGGCATGTCCGGCACCTCGACGTAGGGATCGCCATCGATGGTGTTCGGCGCGCCGTTCTGAATGCCAGGCATCCAGATGTAGTTCTTGTCGGAGTCCTTGAGCTTGCGGACCGAACCCAGCGTGGTGCGGTTGAGCGCCCACTTGGCGTTGCGCGCATAGGCGGTCTTGATCGCGTGCTTCAGCGTGATCAGGCCGTTGGCCTGACCGTCCGAGTCGGCGATGGTGGCGGCCGAGCCCGACACCGTGTTGGACACGTCGGCGTTGGTCATGAAGCCTTCGGGCTTGCCGACGCCGGTGCCACTGACGACCGCCGCACCTTCGGCGACCGAGAACTGCTCGACCGACTCCGTGCGGATCTCTTCCTCCATGTCGAAGGCGGAGTCCTCCAGCATCTGCTGCGAGATGTCGACCAGCGCGTAAACCTCGTGGGTCGGAATCTCATGCAGGCCGTAGGCCAGCCCCGTGGTCTCGGAGCGCGTGCCCTGCTCGGCGACCCACACGGCCGCGAACTGGCCGGTGCGACGCGGGAGCTGGATTGACTTCTGCGAGGTCTGCCGCACTCGCACCAGCGAGCGAACCGGAGAGATCAGGGTCTCGGCCTTGATGATCTCCTGCACATACTCGATCGGCGCCAGGAAGCCGCCCGCCGTGTCGTTGGACACGTTGAGGGCCTTCCACTCCGCGTGCGCGGCGCTGATCGCCTTCTGCTGGTCCTCGGGCAGGCCCGCCATGCCGCCAGCGATCACGCAATTGACGACGCCGCGCGCCCAGTCGTTCCAGGACTTCTTCTGGATCGCCTTGTCGGAGCCGCCATTGCCGGGACGGGTCATGCGCAGCACGACCTTGTCGAGCTCGGCCTTGAGCTCGTCGAGACGCTGCTGCTGTGCCTTGCGCTCAGCCTCGGCGGCGACCAGTTTCTGGTTGACGTCCTCGGTCTTGGCCATGTCGGCCTCGATCTTGGCGAGCTTCTCGACCGTGACCGGGTCGGCAGCGCCCTTCTTCTCGATCTCCTTGAGGCGCTGGTCGTTGACCTTCTTGAACTCCTCGAAGCCGGTCAGCAACGTCTCGGTTGCCTTCTTCAGCTCCTTCAGCGCGGCATCGCCGCCGGCGCCCTCTTCCTTGCGCTCGAACTTCATTGTCAGTTTCCTTTCGGGTTTTCAGCGAAGGGCCTGTGCGGCCCGGTTGAGGAGATCGACGATCTCCGCCTCGCCCCCGGCAGCATCCCGCTTGCCCTTGAGCGCCTTGTAGCCGTCGGCAATGAATGCCTTGGCCTGTTGAGCAGACAACCCAGCGTCCCGCATGAGGAACTGCTCAAATTCACGTTCGGTCGGAAGGCCACCCTTCACGCCCGTGATCGTCGCGCGCTCGTTCATCCCGAACGGCACGATCGAAATCTCCTTCAGGTCCACCTCTTCGAGATAGCGGATCATCGGCTTGGCCTGGTCGAAGCGATGCTTGATGGTGCGAAAGCCGATCGACAGGCCGTCGACGGCGCCCGCCTTCAACAGCGAATGCGTCTCCTTGCCGAGCTGGGTATCGAGGATCAGATGACCCCGGCCCTTGAGCCCCTTCTCGTTCTCGATCAGTTCGTCCCAAACGCCGATGATCTTGGTGCGGTCGTGGTCGCGGAACATCTTGACCTTGCCGACGCCGCGGGCGATCGACTTGGCGAATGCGCCCTTGACCACGATGTCACCGCCATGGTCCTCGTTGCCGAACGTCGAGGCATAACCCTCGAACTCGCCCTGCTCCGTCACCGCCTTGGTGTCGAAGGCGATCACATTGCCGAGGTCGGGACCATGGATGCTCTTCGTATCCAACGCCGAAGCAGCACGTAGCACCCGCGCAAGATCAAGCATCGCTGTCATCCTTCGGCTTGCCGGCGCTGCGCCGGCTCGTTGGTTGGCTTCGCGGTCCATTCGATTTTTGCATCAGGCGGCCATGAACCAGAAGGCGTTGTCCTGCGCTACCCATGAAACTGATTTAAGCTCTGCCGAAACCACGCATCCGGCTTCAATGTCAGCTGACATAGATGCGCTGGCGGTCGATCTGGCCGTAATTGCCGACGAGCCGCCAATTTGCGCCGCCATGTCGGCGATGATGACTTGTCGTTCCGGGATGGGCGAAACATAGCCGCCGTAATATGATCCGCCAACAGACTGCGGTGGAGCGACCTGCTGTGCGGTGAGACCCGATTGAAGCTCACTCGAACCTTGAAGATTTGCTGCCAGATTTGCGACATATCCCGCAATTGCGGTTACGCTGGCCGACCCCGAGAGGCTGGCAACCATCGCGCCCTCCGGCGCGGCTTCGTCAACCCCGAAATACCCGTCGGGAAAGTAGCCTTCGGCCCAATAGCCATTCGACCAGAAGTCGTTAGACATGGGATTAGTCCGTCAGGTCAGTTGCAATCGCCGTTCGATTGCCGGAGCCGTCCAGCGTCGCCACGATACGATCATGATCATCGGCCTCCGCGGATCGAAAGGTTACCGTTGCCGTTCCGGCGCCGGAAACTTTGCCTGCCGTTGCCGCGGCAATCAGCCGAATAGCCTCGCGAACCGTCAGCCCTTGCTCGATCCCGTTGAGCGCGTCCAGGATGGCGTCCGCCACGTTTGCAGTTGATAGAGCGTCGCCCGTCACCACGATATCCCCGGCGAGCGTGCCGAGCGCGTTGATCGTTGCCGCCGCGGTGCCAGAACCGGACAAGGCCGCCGCCGCAAATCCCAGCGCGTTGATGCTGGCCGTGATATCGCCTGCGCCGGCCAGATCGGCCGCGAGCTGCAGATATCCGACCGCCGCCGCGTTCGTAATGTCGCCGGAGCCGACAAGCGCGGCCACCATCGAAATAATGAGTTGGCCGGTGCCGGTCATGTCGCCGTCGCCCGTCAACGGGGCCTCGCCGTTGACGCCGCCAGCCATCGAAAGCGCGATCGTTCCGGTGCCTACCGAATTATTGCGCGCGGATATTCCGCCCGGCTTGATCGGATAGACCCATGCATAGGGCGACCGATACCCGTCGGGAATACCCGACTTGGGTTGCCAGTTGCCCGACGTGAACGCGCCGCGAGCCATGCTCGACTTGTTAAATTGCCCGGTGCCGTAGCCCAGCCCGGTCGCGCCGCCGCCTATGTCACGTCCGGGATGCTTTGACAGGACGTTGTAATTCCCGATCAGCCCCATGCGAAATCCAGATGACCAAAGAACGAACTGGATACGGGCGTCGCCGCGCCCGCGTACATCATCCATGTCAGGCAGGCCCCGTCGTAAACACGCGGCAGCGACGGCATTTGATTGAGCAGATCGCGCTCGGCCGCAACGCCGATCGTTGTCATCGGCAGCGTTAGCAGAGGCCGCGCCAGCACAACATTTGTGGTTCCCGAGGTATGCGTGGCGCTATAGCTGAATTGATCGACGGTTCTGATGCCGCTGTCCGATCCCTGCAATGGAACGAACGGCCCATATTTGCCTGCACCGATGCCGGAGTATTCGACCAGCCCAATGGGCGCGGCCGTCAATGAGATCGGAAGCGTGGTCGGCGTGACGCGCGATGCCGTCCCCGCCTGATTGGTATATGTCAACTGGATGTTCGGCGTGCCGGCCCCGAGAACAACAGACGGCGTGATGAATGCCTGAATGCCAGCCCCGTGCGAAGGGCTCCGGTCGCCCGTGTAGAGTGTCAGCGTATGCGTGCCAGATCCCGTATCGGAGCAAGCAACGTAGGTTGCGGCGTCCAGATTGGTCAGCGAGGTCGAAAGGTTGCCCGTCGTCGCTGCGGTGCGATGCCAATAATACGTCGTCGCCAGCGACAACCCCGCGGGAAGTGTTCCCGTCGTGGTCAACCGGAGCGGCGTCCCCTCCTGAATATCCCACGCCGCGATCGTCAGAACGGTTGGCGTAGCCGCCGTCGCGGTGAACGTCTTGGAATTGACTAGAGCCTGGTTTCCCGTCGTCGTGGTGGTCGTGACCGGATACCAGCCCATCATATCCACCAGCATGAAGATGGCCGGCATCGATGTAGTAGCCGCCGAAAATGCCGATGCGTTCAAGATGGCCTTGATGTCCGGCGTCACGTCGCCGCCATGCGAGATTGATCCGGTAGACCGATCGGAAGCGTTGTGAAACGCCAAGTTCGTACCGACCGCGCCCAGCGTCATTGCGGCAGGGTTGCCCGTCGCGTGCGGCAGCGCGTACCATGAACCGGCACCCTGCGCCGTGACCGCGTGCGTCAGCTTGTTCCAATCGGAGCGCTTGAACTTGCCGTTGACCGTCATTTCGGAAATCAGATCGTCCAGCGAGGTAAATCCAGCCATTTTTTTCAGGTCCACACAAAGCTGATGTCGCCGATGAGCGGAACGCCTGTCAGCGATCCGTTCGGGCAACTGATGAAATTCAAATAGGCATCATCCACAATGAGGGGCATCTTGCCTCCCGACTGCAGGTAGAAGTCTTTCTCTGTCGGTGCGGTGATTTCCCGAACCGTCAACTCTGCCAGCGGCTTCACCAGCACCATCGTGAAAAGCCCGACGTCCGTCCCGTTGGTACATGTCACCGACTCAATACTGCGGACCCCGCTGTCCGTGCCCTGCAACGCCATGAAGGGGCCGATGCGACCGGCGCCCGCCTGTTGCGTCGGCAACAGCGTTCCGTTGACCGCGCAAGCCGTATTCATCGTGTGCAGCGGCGTCACCCGGCCCGCGACACCCGCCGAATTGGTGTAGTTGACCAGAAACGTGTCGCCGACCAAACCGTGCGGCGCGACCAGGATCGCCATCATCTGCACGCCCGCGCCGTCCGTGTAGCGGGTTAGAACCTGCGTATTCGTCATCGTCTGTTCGTCCGTCGTGCCCATGTCCACGAACGGGTAGAACATCAGGTAATCGAGCAGATAGAGCCGCTGCGGCACACCGGCCGCCGCGACCGACATGGCCGTGATGCGCCGCAGATATTTATGGGACGGCGTGACGTTCGCGCCGTGGTGCAAGCCGCCGTCGGTTGATCGCGCCATGACCTGCGCAACCAGCGGTGCCGCTGCGTAGTATTGAGGAGCCGGATTGCCCGGCGACATGCTGTAATCGTACCAGGAGCCGGCGACCGTCACGACAGCTGGCGTTTTTCGGAACGTCAGGAACTTGCCCTGCCCCGAAATATCCCCCAGCGCCGCGACGTTGGCGAAGCTCATTTTGTTTCGCTGGCGACGTGCGAGCGGCCATAGGCAACCGCCGTTATGTTTGCAATGATGGCGGCCTCACATGTGCATGTCTTGAAGACGTTGCCGTTCTTCACCGATACCGGGGCCTTGCATTCCTTGCACTGATACGTCGTCATAATCAGGTTTCCGTCACAGTGAGGGCGCCCGCCGCAAACTGCGGCTGAATGCCGTTCGCCACCGCCAGCGAGGACGAGAGTGCGCCGGCATAAAGAACCGTTCCAGCACCGGACGCGGCCGTGCCGATAGCGGCATGCGTAATCGTCGCGCCCGTCACGCCGCATTGCGCGAACTGCGCCAGCGCAGCGTTGGCCGTAGCACCGGAGGCCGGGACATCCCAGCCCGACGTGGTGCGCTCTACCGCAATACGCACATAGTTGGTATAGGCGGTTTCATTCGTGGTCTGGTTATTGCCGACCCCTGGCGTTGCCGTATGCAACGAAAGATACAAATCCGTCAACGGCCCCGAGCCGTCGTTCTGTGCAATGTCGGCCCATGCCGTGGCGTTGAAAATCAATGCCAGAATCGAATTGCAGGTAGCGGTTGACTTAGGCATTTCTTAATCCTCAATTTCCTGTTCGATTATCGACTCGATACGGCCTGTTGCATCGTATGATTCAACCGTCTTGCGTGTTGCTCCACGCTTTTCGGAATGAACCGTTACCGTCACCGGCGGTGTCGTAACATTGACGTCCGCGGTATAGACATTGACGTCCGGCGCATGGAAGTTGACGTCCGGCGTGGTGACGTTGATTACCTGCGCCGGCATCGCCCTGATCGCGTCGACCATCGCAATCACCGCATCCCGCGCACCGATGGTGTCTTCCGATTTGGCGGCGGGTGGAGGCGGCGGCGGCTCGATCTGTTTGTCCGCGTCGTCCTTTATCAAGGAGCTCACGTTGGTTGGTTTCGGAAGCGCAGCGGCGTCGCCGCCCATCGGGTTCAGTTCGTCGAGGCTGCGCACCTCGTCCTGCGTCATCCAGGCCGGCGAGCCGCCGGCGCCGAGCGCCTTGGAGAAATAGTTGGCGCGGTCGATGGCCGTCCCGCGCAGCAGCGCGGTCACGTTCATCTTCGGCACGATGTCGATGTCCTTGTCGTCGAGGATGAAGCAGCCGACCGTCTGCTCCCACCGTTCGACCCACGGCATCAGCGTGTGCACGACATGGGCGAGAAAGAACTGCTCGGCGCTGGCGAATGTCGCGGTCTTGTCGGAGTGCATCACCATCTGCGGGAACACCCGCATCGCCCGGCAGATTTCCTCGATCTGGAAGCGCCGCGTCTCAATGTGCTGGCTGTCGACGCCGGTCATCGCGAGCGGCTTCCACTCGGCCTCCTGGTCGATCACCGCGGTCTTGAACTTGTTGCTCAGCCCTTCCTGAAACTGCTTCCAGCCTTCCTTGAGACGAAGCCGCGCCGCGTCATCCAGCGCGCCCTTGACGCTGAGCACGCCGCCCGGCTGGGCGCCGTTGGCATGCAGCCGCGCGTGCGTCTCCTCAGTGGCGATCGCCAGCCCAATGGCATCGCGCGCGGTCTGCACCGCGTCCATGCCGAGATAGCCGCACCAGCTCGGGCCGCGAAGGTGGAAGATTTCCTCCTGGGTATAGACGCGGCTGTCGCCAACCAGCCGATACTCCAGCTCCCAGTCCGAGCCCTGCGTGCACTGTACCTTGTTGGGCAGAAGCGGGATCAGCTCCTTGATCGGGCCGCCCGGCTCCAGCCGATGCTTGTAAGCGTAGCCATTGCCGGTCAGCACGGCGTGCAGCGTCAGCGCCTCGCGGAACTGGAACGACGTCATCCACGGGTTGGGCTTGCGGTTGAGCAGGCGGTAGAGCGCATGATCGGTCGCAAGCGACTTGGAGCCGTCCTTGCCTTCGCGGTACAGCTTGAACGGCAGCT
>JACCDT010697270.1_pt1 | contig 20162 bp, 38 predicted proteins | sample 7446291 | NCBI WGS metagenome assembly JACCDT01 (sample SAMN15323446, study PRJNA562643) | freshwater metagenome | isolation source: river surface water | place: USA:Blue River Watershed | collected 2017-08-17 | reverse complement strand
TGGAGAAGCCAGCCTTCGCCACGGCAGCGCGGGCATTCAATATCAACGATCATGCGTCATCTCCCGGATGATAGCTTTCGCCGCGCGCGAGTTCGTCAAGCGAAAGCCCGTGGTAGGTATGGCCTTTCGACCGCCGCAATGCGCCGGCCGATCCATGCCATGACCGGAACGGCCATACTGTTTCCCAGGGCCTTGTAACGCGGCCCATCGGCCGCCGGCTTTTTGCGATGGATCACGGCCGTGTAACCGTCGGGAAAGCCCTGGAGCCGTTCGCATTCAAGCGGTGTGAGGCGCCGCACGCTCGATCTGATCACCAAATCGCCACCCCGGGCCGATGGGCGGTTTCCGCCGGCCGTCAAAGCCATCGGAACACTGGCGCCGCCGCCTGGCGTTCGCATCGCCGGCGCGATTTCATCGCCCAGTTCCGGCATGGCGCCGCCCTCACGGCCACGAAGGGAAAGGGCAACGGCAACGGTTTGGCCGGTGGTCAATGCCGGCGTGGTGTCGGTGTCTGGATCAAAACCTAATGTAGTCTGCGACCCGCCGGCCTGGTGGGAAAAGGCGACGGCCGGCATAACGTCTGCGTTATTAGACAGTTGGGGCTCGCGGGTGTCGCTCATTGCTCGGGCTCCAGCGCCACGGGTGGGCGGGTGTCGATCGTGGCGGTCATTTCGGATCCTCCATCACCCGAACAAGGAAAGCTGCGCCGGCGCTGCGAGAGGCGAGCCGAGGGATGAGAGTGCGGAGCGCATAAGCCCCTGCCAGCGGGACCACTCCGTTTCCGAGCAGGCGAAGCTGGTCCACCCGAGAGGCCACCCCATGAGCCACTCGACGAATTGCGGGTTCAAGGTCCGGCCGACGCTTGATGACGGCTGACCACCCGGCGGTGTCTGTGGGGCCTGGTGGGAAAAGTCCGACGCCGCCTTCGCCTGCGCGTTCAGCAGCAGTTCGTCCTTCCGGTCCCCGCTCCTTGTCATCCGGCCGCCGGTCACGTCCGCGACCGAGGGCGTCGACCATTGGCCCGCCTGCGCCGCCAACGGCACCCCGCCCGCCCCGAACTGCTGGTTCGGGCCGCCCTTCTCCCCGTCGCTGGCCCGTGGCGTCGACCACTGAGCCACCGCTGCGTTCAGAGGCAGGCTGTTCCGGTCGTGTTGGGACGGCCCGCCGTTGTTGCTCGCGTCCTGCGTCGTCGGCGTCGGCCAGTTGGCGACGACCTCCTGAAGGTCCGCGCCTCCCGCTCCCCGCTCCTTCCGCTTCGAGTTCGGCCCGCCCTGCACGATCTTCGGCGTCGGCCAGGAACCGTCCGTCATGAACGGCGAGGATGAAGAGTCGCTCCCGGCGAGGCGGCGCGCCGACCTCTGACGCTGTGAACAGTCCTCCCTCAACATCGAAACCCAGTCGGTGAAGGTCATTCCAGACCCTCTCCGCACCTCCGCTGGAGAGCATACCGCCGACGTTCTCGATGAGGACCGCCCAGGCGCCGGTCTGGACGATGATCCGCCGGGCTGCGCTCCATAGGTCTCGGGCGTCCTCCTTGGCGAGGCGCTTGCCGGCGAGAGAGTGCGGTTGGCACGGGATGCCGCCAAAGACGAGATCCACGACGCCACGCCACGGTCGGCCTCGGAAGGTGGTGGCATCTGTCCAAACAGGCGCCTCGCCCATCCGACCTTCTGCCATTGCTTGAACCAGGACGCTGGCGGCAAAGGCTTCCCTCTCCACCATGCAGACGACGCGAGCGCCTGGAATCGCCAGTCCGACAGCGTGATCGAGGCCTCCGCCGCCGGTGCAGAGAGACACAGCGTTGAGTGCATCCATGTCACCGGCCCGCCCCATATCGCTTGCTGAGGGCCAGACAGAGGACGCTGGCGTCGATCCCGTGCGACAGCCACCACGCCCGTTCGGCGCCGGCGTGTTGGGCCTTCGGGCCCTCGCGGTGGTGGCGCCGGCAAAGGGGCAATGACCAGGGGCGGTCGGACGGCTTGACCTGCAACCCGGCGTTCACGCGCCCCACAGCCGCATCGCTGTAGCGGACATGAGCGGCTTCCACCGGGCCGTGGCAGTCAGGGCCGGCGACAGCGCACGGAAGGGTCCGGATCCACGCCAGATAGGCAGGGTCCTTGACCCGCCCCCGGTCGGCCTTGGGCGACTTCGGCCGCGCGGCCTTGGCGGCTTTCCGGCGTTCGGCGTCCTGGCGCTTCTTGAGCGCGTAGGCGATCTCCCGCCGGGTGAGGGTCGGGGTCTCGCTCATGTTGCCGCCCGTCGTGCGGCCCGGCGCTTGATAGCGTCCTTGCCGTTGGCCTTGATCCAGGCCGCGGCTTCGGCGGCGATCAGCGCGTAGTCGGTGAGCATGGGGCCGGCGGTTGCCTCGCGGCTGGCCCGGAAGGTCCGCCAGATCTCTTGCCGGATTGCCCACGGGAGCAGATACCAGTGCTCCCGACAGGCCCAGTAGGCGCTGGCGATATGGGTTTCACAGCCCGGCCAGTGACAGACGTGGCTGGCGGGGAGGCGATTGGTGCTCGCCGCCCGCTCGTCCGCCGACCGCTTTTCGTGGTTGAGCCGGGTTATGGAATGTCCTCCCACTCGCGGCCGAAATAGACCTTGGTCAGGTCGTTCGTGACGTAGCCGGAGACCGCCTGCATCACGACAAACCGGCGGGCTGGGTGAAGCCGCGCGAGGCGTTGAGCCTCGTCCTCGGCCGACTTGAGGGTCTTGTGCTTCACGAACGGGGTGCCGCCGCTCTCGTGCCAGACGCACCAAAAGATCGCGTCGTGGCTCATTTGGCGGCCCCTTCCCCGATCTCCTTGGCCCGGCCGGCGACGGCCTGGTTCAACTGCTTGAACATGTCGGGATGGGCGGCCTTGAGGGCGTCCTTGTGGATCGTCCAGTCGGTCCGCAATTCGTTGACGTCGGTGTAGAACTCGAGCGACCGGAGAAGGTTGGCGGCCCAGTCCACCAAGTCGATGCCGTTGCTCGTCGGCGGCTCAGGCTCGCCGGCGGTGACGACGGTTTCCACCACACACTCCTCGCCGTTCAGGACGATCGTGTCTCCGACCTTGATGTCGGGCGCCGCGGTGAACTCCGCGTCCGGGATCTGGTCGCCGTCGAGGATCTCGTCGATCTCGCCCGTCACCGGGTCATGGGTGATCTGGGGCGCCGGCTCGTCGAAGTCGGCGTGAAGGGTCCGGACCTTGGGCTCGACCGGCGGGGCGTTCAGGTCGTAGTGCTCGTTGTCCCGCTCGAAGATCTGCTGGAGGTCGGTCGACATGGGCAGGCGCTTGGAGAGCCGACGCAGGACCGTCTTGCGGGCCATCTCGCCCCACCACTGGACCCAGGGCCCGTTGTTCTTGGCCCGGGACACCCGGCGGACGGCCTCGACCTCCTCGACGCTCATGACCTCCCGGTAGATCCCGCCGTCCTTGGTCTTGGCGACACCGTAGACGGCGATCGGCTTGCCCCGGGGGCCGGAGAGGTTGGGCTGGTGGTCGATCCGCTCCTCGTCGCCCAGGGTGTAGGCGAAGGCGTCGTTCTCGTAGACGACATGGGCGGTGATGGTCTGCAACTCGCCCGACCGGCGGACCTTGGAGAGGATGCCGGCGATCATGGGCAGGTAGCTGACGGAGGAGCCGTAGCAGACCAGAGCCGCCTCCCGGCCGTCCGGGAGAAGCCCGTCCTGGGCGCATTTCATGGACGCCCCGAACAGGGTCTGGCGGTCGGCCTTGAGCAGGTCGGGGTTGGCTTGCACCGCGGTCATCACGACCCGGACGAACTTCTCCGGCGAGACGTGTTCGGGGAGGGCCAGCGCGAACTGACCCTGCATCTTGTCAAGCTGCCCCCGGACCTCGTCGATCTTGGTGAGGGCACGGTTCGGGGTGGTGGCGACGTCGCTCATTCGGCGGCTTCCGTTTCAGGTTGGGGGAACTCGACAGGGCTGAACGCCCGGTCCAGCCACGGCGGGAAATCAGTGTCGGAGGGCTCCTCGGTGGACTCGATCACGGCCCACGGGACCTCGAAGCCGAACCGCTCGATGAAGGCCTGGTAGTTGGCGAGCGCGACCGACGCCTTCTTGTGGCCGGTCATGTAGGTGAAGTCCTCGGGCGGCCGGACAATGGGCTTGACGACAGGGGCGTAGGGCCGGGCGTCATCGCGGCGCCGGTAGAAGATCCAGCACCATTGGAACGCCTCGATCGCCGCCGCCTTCGTGACCCAGGCCTTCTCCTCGTCGGTCCCGCCGTAGATGGCGCCGGCGGCGATCAGCCCCGACATGGCGCGTCGGGCCACGTCGTAGATGTACCGCTGCACGTCGTAGTCCCGGGTGGCGATCAGGCCGGTGCATTGCTGGCGGATCGTGTCGCCCCGGGCGTCCCCGCCAAACGACTTCAGGTCCACCGTGAACCGGGGGAGCATCTTGTCGAACCGGGCGCGCATCTGGACGCCGCTGGGCATCGTGAACAGCACCGACACCTCGCTCATGCCGGCCTTCAGCGCGGCGCCCAACTCCGGGTGATTGAGGATCAGGGCGGACATGTGCCGGACCCGAAGATCCATGTCCGCCGTCATGACGATCCGGCCGTTGATGACCTGCTCGTCGCGCCAGATACGGGACTCCTTGGTCCGGAAGTCGTCGTAGGGGCTGACGGCCGACCGCTCGTCGTAGGCCTCCTCGCCTTCGAGGACGAGAGCGTGGAGGGCCTTGCCGAACTCCATCTCCGGGGTCGGGTCGCGGACCGGGCGGTCGGGGTTGTAGCGGCTCCCATACCACCACGACGCCGGGTCCTTGTGGAGCAGGACCAGGTCGGTCGAGCCGAGTCTGGGCTGGGCGAAATAGTGCTCCTCGGCCAGGCCGAGATAGACGCCGTCTGAAAGGCTCGTGGTCAAAACGAATATCCTTCTACATTGGTGAGGGGCGGGAGGCGGTCGCGCATCCGGTCCAGATCGCGGCGCAATTCCCGAAGGCGGTTGATGTCCGGCAGGTTCGCGCGGCCATCCTCGTCGATGGCGGCGGCGAAGCCGTTGAACCACCAAATCACGTCGGCGATGGCGCCCGTCCAGACGTCCAGCACCTCGCTCTCCGGCGCCGTCATGAATATGCTCGGGGTATTCTCGTCGGTCATCGCGGGGCCCTCAGCAGGGCAATGGCGAGGGACGCCACCCGGAGGCAGTCGTCGCCGATGGCGTCGGCCTTCTCGGGCGTGGTGGCGGATCCCATGAAGGTCCGCTCCATCGCCCCTACATAGGCGCGCAGGTCCTCGAACGCCGTGCGCTGCTCCGGGGTGAGGGATACCAGACGGAACCCGCCGGACGGCGCCGGCGGCGCGGGTTCGGGCGGGACGATCATCGGGACGGTCATTGCGGCCACCCCGCCGGGTTCAGGTCGCGCTCCTCGTCCCCGGTCGGGGCAGGTTGACGATCCGGCGCCTCGTTGACCCAGACCCGCTCGACGGCCTGAAGGATGAAGAAGCGGGTGTTCTGGTGGAGCGCGGCCAGACGCCGGACCTCGCGCTTGGCCGAGTCCAAGTTGGTGTGGGCGCGCTTCGGGTTGCGACCGTTCTTCGTCCAGATCAGGTAGAAGTTGTCGACGTCCCGACTCTTGATGACGGGCTCGGTCATTGAACCGCCTCCACCCCTTCGGTGACGAAGGTGGCGCCGCGGGTCATCTGGATCAGCCGGCGGGTGTGGAACAGGCTGACGTCGACGCCGAGATGGGCCTGGGCCTGAACTTGCAGGCTATTCATCATCTCGATGTCCCCGTCCGCCTGCGTGACGATCCCGGCGGCGGTCGCCATGACCAGGAGGGGGAGGCCGGCCGTCTGGGTGAGGTGCTGACGCCCCTCCTCCGGGGTGTCGGCGAAGATCGCCGTCAGCAGTTCGCGGGCCTGCACGGCCATCGTCTCGGCGGCTTCGGCGAGTCTCGCTCCGCGCCGGGCGGCGGCGGGCATTTCGGTGTCATCCATGGTGGTGCTCCTTGGGCGCCGAGCAGACCCATTGGTGTCGCTTGGCGGCGTATTTCGAGGGGAACCCGAGGCCGCAGAGTCGGCAGCGGGCGATGATCGGGGGCGGGCCGTCGCGCTTCACGGGTCAGCACTCGGCACACGTCCGGAACCCGCCGGTCTCGTCGTCCTGCTCGCACTCCTTGCCGCAGGTCGTGCAGAGTTCGCCCCGGAAGGTCCGGCATCCAGCGCACCCGCACAGGGGATCGACGGTGTGGGTGTGGTAGCCGCGGCCCTGGCAGTAACTACATCGGGACGTGTTGGGGTCGCCTTGGCCGATGCCGGTCCCGTCACAGAACCCACAGTCGATCGTCACCTTGGGCGGGGCGCCGGGGTGATAGGTGACGCTCATACCGGAGCGCCTTCGACCTCGGCTGTGGCGACGGTCGAGCGGACGAACTCAACGTCGCCGCACATGTCCTGAAACCTCTCGATCAGGCGCCGGGTCAGGTATTCGCGGTTCACGCCCTTCGACCAGTATGCGGCGTGGGCGTCCTTCGCGATGTCTGCGGCTCGCCCGCTGATGTAGAGCAGCCTTTTCTCGTGATCGGTAATCACAGGGTCTCCCTCCCTCGGAAGTGGTCGGCCTCGATCAGGGCCTCGATGTCGGCGTCGGACAGGTGCGAGGCCTGACGCAGGGCTGCGTCGAGGCGCGTGGCCGGCCGGAACGGGTTGTCCTCAAGCAGGGGCCGCAGCACCTGGTCGAAGAAGGATGGGGTGTTGTCGTTCATCGGGCCCGCGCCCGGCGAGCGGCTAGCGCGTCAAGCTCCTCCCGGAGCACGGCGTCGGCGCCGATCAGCTTCACGCGGGCCGCACGGGCCAGAGCAGCGGGGGAGGGCGGAGGACCGCACATGGCGTCCAGAAAGCCCATCGTGGCGGCCCTACCCTCAGGGCTCGCATCCATCGTCAGGGTCGCCCCGTTGACGCTGGTCGTCAGTCGCACCGCCTCAGGCGGCAATCGGTCCGCGGACATTGCCCGTCTCCCTTGATGTGCGATTTTCGTATCATGCGAAAACCGAAGGGCAAAGGAAAAATTCGCATCCGACGCAAATTGTCGGGCACGGGTCCGCTATGTCGCGAGTGTCGCGGCGGTGAAGTGACCTACTGGGTGATGCGCCGTCCCATCGGCGACCAGGCGACGAGACCGTCCGTCCCGCGCTGGAGAACCCAGCTATCCCCGGTCTCGGTGTCGATCATCACGACGGCGCCGGCCGATCCGCCGACTGCGAAGCGGCCCCGATCAGAACAGCCAGCCAGTCCGAGGGCGATCAGGGAGAGGACGAGGAGGGTGCGCATGGGTCAGGCGTTCGTAGATCGAATAGAAGACATCCTCGCCCCGGGTCGGGTCTATTCGCAAGAGGTGGTTCGGCTCGCACTGGAGGACCTGGGCGGGAGCCGCTCCATGGCGGCCCATGAAAATAGTTCGGAGCCCCCGCTTGTCGTCGGTTTTTGCACGTGATACGAATTTTGCATGGCAACCGACCTTCGTTCATTTCGACAAGACCAGTCCATGACCCTCAAGGCGTTCTGCGAGCGCCTCGAGAAGGAGGGCATGTCGGTGTCTCTGGCGCAGTTGTCCCGGATCGAGCTAGGCGGCACGACGAGCCTGCCACACGCCATGGTTCTGGCCCGGGTCACGGGCCTGCCGGTTGAGACCTTCGCGCCTCGAAAGGCAGCGGCAGTTCAATGATCGGGGCTCTGGTCGCCATCGTCAGGGGGCCACGGGCGGGCGTTTCCAGCACTCGCCGCTCCCTGCTGAAGCAGATCGCCCTTCGCAAAACACCTCTGGCTTCGGGCCGGCTGGTTGGCCCTCCGGAAGCTATGGCTCCAACTCCGACACGGCGTCTGAACGCCTGACCGAACCGCGAAGCGCCCGCCGCGGTTCAGAGCGGGCGATGGGATACCACCATGCCTCCCCGCAAGAAGCCTCCCGAGACCGAGGGGCACAATCTGTCCGGTGACGACGAACAGGCCCTGTTCATCCATCACCTCTCCAAGCTCCGGGCCCAGGACCAGAAGGTCGCCGCCGCCAAGGCGGCCCTCGACGCAGAACGCGCCGTCCTGAACGACCTGTTCCACAAGGCCAAGGTCGACAAGTTCACCCGCAAGGAATTGCGGGCCATCCTCGACGACAGCGCGGCGGTCCGCCGTGATCTGCAAGCCGGCGAAGAACGTCGCGCCAAGTTGCGCGGCTGGGCCGGCCTTCCGGTCGGCGCCCAGGGCGACCTGTTCGACCGCCTCCCCGAGGAGGTCAAGGACGAGCAGGCCTACGAGGGCACGGGCTATTCGGCCGGTCTCCGCGGCGATCCGGGCATTGTCCCGGAGGACATCTCGCCCCGGTTCGTCCAAGCCTGGATGCGCGGCTGGAACGCCGGGCAGGAGAAGTTGTCGTGGGGTCTCGCCGCGGCCGGGCGGCTGGTGGACAGATCGCCAAATGCCGATGCCCGCCCGATCCCGCTGGATCCGGAACCGGAAGTCGATGAGCAGGAGGTGATCGAAGCCGCCACTCGAAAACTCAAGCGTGAAGGCTTCACTGAACGCTCGCCTGAGCCGGCCGAAGCCGAAGTAGCGGCGGCCTGATGTCCACCACAGTCAGCATCATCGAGAGGATTCACCGAAATACAGAAACCGGCGCTCCTTCGGGGTGCTGGCTGTGGTCTGGCAAGCTGAACAGGACCGGCTATGGCCTTCTGCATGTGGCAACGCCGGGAAAGCGAACCCATTGGGTGCTCGCGCATCGGGCAGCCTACCAAGCCTTCAATGGCGTCTGCCTGACAAGCGACGTCCATGTCCTACATCGGTGCGACACGCCTGCGTGCGTGAATCCGGAGCACATGTTTCTCGGGGACCAACTCGCGAACATGCGGGACATGGACCGCAAGGGGCGTCGGCGAACTGCTTGCCGCGTAGGCGTCCGAAATGGCCGAGCGAAACTCACCCCCGACATGGTCCGGCGCATTCGCGAGGCCCGCGGTGGCGGGGCCTCCTTAAGGGCGCTGGCGAGACGTTTTGGCGTGGGCGCCGCCACGATCTACGGCGTTGTTCACGCCCAAACGTGGGCGCACGTCCAATGAACGGGTCCACGCCTAACACACGAGGTTCACGGGCCCGGGCGCGCGTCAGCACACGGCGGAAACCGACCGAGCAGTCCCTGCACATCGGGGTCGTGTCGTTCCTGAAGCGCGCCCTTCCGCCCCAGATCGTCTTCTTCCACCCCCCGAACGGCGGCAAGCGCGCGGGTAAGTCCGGCTCGCTACTGAAGGCGATGGGGATGCTGGCCGGGGTTCCCGACCTGGTCTTCGTCATGCCGAACGGACAGGCCGCCTTCATCGAACTCAAGACCCCGACAGGCGAGGTCCGCGAGGAGCAGATCGAGTTCCAGCGCCGGGTGCGCGCGAACGGCTGCGCCTACGCCACATGCCGCTCCTTCGACGAGGTCGAGACCACCCTGGTCCGCTGGCTGGCCGCCTACGGACTGACCCTGCGCGCCCGGACCGTGGCTGCGCCCCTGCTGGAGAACGCCCAATGACATCAGGTTGCCACGCCGTCTGGACGCCGGAGCGCATCGCCGAGGCCCGAAAGCGATACGACGGTGGCGAGTCCCTGTCCTCCATCTGCACCGACATGCGGGTCGGGCGCCCGGGTCTGCGCAAGATCCTTGGCCTCGAGCCCGGCCAGAGCCCCTCCATCCGCGAGAAGATGGGCTTCGAGCGCCAGATCAATCGCAGCCCCTACAACGACAACGAGGCCCGCTACATCCGCCTTCGTCAGGACGGGAAGTCCGAGGCCGAAGCCCGCGAGATCATGGGCATCAGCGTGCGCCAGGTCGAACGCTTCGAGCCGGCGTTCCGGGCCCAGACCGACCGGAACATGGCCTATTCGATCGACGCCACCGTGCCCCGGTTCGCCCGGCACGAGGAGCATCTGGCCGCGATCAAGCGTTACGTCGGGTTCGATGCGGTGTCCCGACTGATGATGCAGAGGGGTGGGGCATGAGGGTCCTGGTCGCAGGCAATGGCCGGCGGTTCTGTGACCGCGTGACCGCCATCCTTCGTGAGCGGGGCTGCGTGGTCGAGGAGACGCTGGTCGACGACGACTTGGTGCTGGACCTGCAACACGACGGCTATCAGGCCGCGGTCATCGACGACCGCTCGGGGATCATCGACCTCCTGAAGGACGCGCGCCGGTCCGGTGTGACCCTGCCGATCCTCGCCTTCTCCGAAGCGCACAAGGACGACGCCCCGCTGCTGAACGCCGGCGCCGACGACGTGCTGTCCTTGGGGATGCACGACCGCGAGATCGAGGCGCGTATCCGCGCCTGCGTGCGCCGCTCTGTCGGGCTGGCTCAACACATCGTCACCGCCGGGCCAATCGAGATCGACTTTCAGAAGGCCGAGGTCACGGTGGACGGGCGGCGCCTGCACATCACCAGGACCGAATGGGGGATGCTCGAATTGCTGGCTCTGCACAGGGGCAAGCCGGTCTCCAAGGAACGCATCATGTCCCACCTCTACGGCGGTGAGGACGGTCCCGAACAGAAGATCATCGACGTCTACGCCTGCAAGCTGCGGCGCAAACTGGGCGAGGCGGGCATCTACATCGAGACCGTCTGGGGTCGGGGCTATCGGTTGCAGACCGGCGTCACCGAGCCGGTGCTTCCGCCGGTGAACACCCGCGGCCCCGGCCGCCGCCCGAAGATCGCGCCGAAGGTTCTCGCGCGCCTGCTGGACGGGCCGGCGGATCAGGCCGCGCTCATCAACACCGAGGGCGTGGCGCCGTTCCAGGTCGCGCCCGTCATTGCCCGGGCCAAGCTCAAGGGCTTCGTCGAGAGCCGCCGCGAACCGGCCTCCGGATCCAAGGGGTTCGCCCCCGCCATCTACTCGCTCACCGATGCCGGCCGTCAGTGGCTCGGCGCCCTGCTGGGAGACGCAGCATGACCTCGATTCACAAGACGGGCTGGGACCATCAGTCAGCCGAAGCCCTGAAGGCAATGTGGGCCCAGGGCCTGTCCCTGACCGAAATCTCCGGGAAGCTGACGACCGCGCTCGGCCGGACGATCACGCGCAACGCCATCATGGGGAAGGTCGACCGTCTCGGCCTGTCCAAGACGAACCGTCTGGCGCCGGCAGAACCGAAGATCCCGGGAAAGCCCGGGCCGAAGCCCAAGGTTCCGGAGTCGCCGACGTTCAAGGCGCCGCCCCCACCTGACGCCTACAAGCCCGCACCGGAGATTCTGGTCGGGACGGTTCGTCCGGAGGAACTGAGGGGCTTTCATTGCCAGTGGCCCGTGGGTCAGCCCGAGGCGCCGGACTTCATGTTCTGTGGCCGGGAGAAGGTCGAGGGGCGGCCCTACTGCGCCTGCCACTGTGACGTCGCCTACGTCCGGCCGGAGCGGTCCGCCGAGGCGTTCCTGCGCCAGGTCCTGCGGGGGGTGAAGTGAGCCCGGCCGACCTCGCGGCCATGTCCGACGCCGATCTGACGGCGCTGGCGATGGCCGTCAATCAGGAGATCTACCGCCGGCTGATCCAGAAGGCCCGCGCCCGGCCGACGCCCCAATGAAACGCCCCAGCACCAATGTGGTCGAGGAGCGGGTCGTGCGCCGCCTGGACGAGGCCAGGGACGCCAAGCGCATCCGTCTGGACGTTTCCCTACGGACGGTCGCCACCGAGGCCCTGACGGCTCCTCTGGCCCATCTGGGGCACGTCTCACACCGGAAGGACTACGCCCGACACGCAATGGGCGGAGGCGTCTGAACGCCGCGCCGAGGCCCTGCGGTCCGGTCCCCTTTTCGGAGGCTCTGAACCATGAGCGCCATGCCCGCCAAGGCCTATGCGGCGATCACGAACCTGGTCGCCCAGATCATCCGTCACCACACCGGCGGCAACGACGTGCGCCAGCCGGCCTACATGGTCGCCCGCGCCGCCCTGTTGCACCTCCGGGCCGCACATGGGCCCAAGGCCGCGGCGGAGACCGCCTACCAGTTGGCCGACGAGATTGCGGTGGGGGACCAATGACGTCCACACACGAACCCGCCGGAGACGAGCGCGCCCTACCCGTGAACGTGGAGGCGGAGCAGGCCCTGCTGGGCATCCTGCTCTACGACAACGCCGCGGTCTCCTCCCTGCACGGCCTGAACCCGGAACACTTCTACGAGTCCGTGCATGGCCGGCTGTTCGGGGAGATCGTCACCCGGGTCGAGGCGGGCGGTCTGGCCGATCCGGTCACTCTCGCCCATCGCTTCAAGGACGACGCTGGGTTCAAGGCTCTCGGTGGGATCGGTTTCCTTGCCGCTCTGATCGACCAGGCGCCGGCGTCATCGAACGCGCCCGGATATGCCCAGTCCATCTACGAGCTATCGGTGCGTCGGGACCTGATGGCGTTCGGCTCGCAGTTGTCGGCCCAGGCCGCGCTGGGCGACCGGGATGTGTTCGATGTGGTGGCCGGCGCCGCCCAGGCCTTCGAGACGATCACTCGCGGCGCCGCGCCCGGGGATCAGGGCGTCATTGACGTCGGAGCGGCGGCGGACGAAGCCATGCTTGAGATCGAGCGGGAGGTCCGGGAAGGGCGCCCCCGTGGTCTCAAGACTGGGCTCCGGTGCTTCGACAGGCGCATGGGCGGGCTTCAGCCGGAATGGCTGGTCGTCATCGGCGCCCGACCCTCGATGGGCAAGAGCGCGCTGCTGAGGGCCACCGCGTTCGGCGCCGCACGGATGAACCCCGGCCACACCTTCCTGATCCTGTCGCTGGAGATGGCCCGGCGGGAACTGATCGAGCGGACGCTGGCCGAAATCTCCGACGAGGACGGGTTCGGGATCCCGTATCAGGACATCAACCAGGGCCGCATCTCCTCGGGCGATCTGGGCCGCCTTCAGGACTACCGCCGGCGGATGCCGAGGAACGTCCTGATCGACGACACGAACGGCATGACCCTCGACGACATTCGCCGGAAGGTCTGGGCGGTGAAGCGCCGCTATCCGAACCTGGGCGGGGTGTTCATCGACTACCTTCAGCGGATCGTCCTGCCCCCGTCCAGAGGCCGGAACGATGCAGCGATGTGGGGCGACGTTACGAGCGGCCTGCATCGGCTGTCCCGCCAGGCGCATACCTGCATGGTCGTCGCCTCGCAGCTTTCCCGCGGCGTCGAGAGTCGGGACAACAAGCGCCCCAACCTGTCGGACCTGCGGGAGTCGGGCTCGATCGAGCAGGACGCCAACGCCGTCTTCTTCCCCTACCGCGAGGCCTACTACCTGGAGCGGAACGAGCCGAAGGCTGGGGCGAAGGAACACGCCGACTGGCTCCTCAAGATCGAGGACTGCCGGCGGACGCTGGAGGTCGGCTGCGCCAAGACCCGTCAGGGCGCCATCGGGACCGACCGGCTGACCTACTTCGCCGAGTTCGACCGGATCATCAATGAGCGGGAGGACGGATGAGCCGCACCCACTACATGCCGCTCTACTGGGCGGAGTTTCTGGCCGACACCCTGCACCTGTCAGCCTGCGAGATGGGCGCCTACACGCTCCTCCTGGGGGCGATGTGGAGGGCCGGCGGGACGCTGCCGAGGGACGACCGGAAGCTGGCCCAGATCACTCGCCAGAGCCCCGAAGCGTGGCTCGAAATGAAGGAGACGGTGATGGATTTCTTCACCGTCCGGGGCGGCCGGATGACCCAGAAAAAGCTGTCCGAGGAGCTTGCAAAAGCGAACACCAAAATTGAGGTGGCAAAACGGGCCGGAAAAGCGAGTGCTTCAACAAAGGCCAATAAAAACAAGGGAATTCGATCAACGCCCGTTGAGGTTCCGTTCCAACAAAACGCCAACCATCTAGAACTAGATTCTTATACCCCTATAGTCCCCAAGGGGACGGCCCTCCCGGAGGCGGTGAATCGCATCTGGTCGAAGGCTCCGAAGATCAGTCGGGAACGCTCCTCGAAGGCCGACCTCACGAAGGCGCTGGAGGCGGCGGTGAAGCGGGGGTGTGACCTCGCCGGCATCGAGTCCGGGCTGGCCGCATATTTCGGGAGCGAGGATGCGACCCGGGACGGGGGACGGTTCGTCAAGGGCGTCCACCGGCTCGTCCAGGCGGACCGCTGGGCGAGCCACGTCGAACCGCAGGCCGACCTGCTGACCCAACCCACCATGACCGAGGCTGAGGCCCGGATGCTGGCCTGGACGAAGAACCGATACTGGAACCCCGATTGGGGCGACCGCCCCGGGCGAGAGGCGCGATGACCGAGGATTCGTTCAAGGCGGAGATCCGGGCCGGCCGTGAGCGGCGGGCCAAGGCGGAGCGTGACCGGGCGGCGGCGTTGTCGATCCCCGACCCAGAGCCGAGCCCGGTCGTGCTGCGCCACACGAGGACGGCCGAGGAGCAGCGGTTCCTCGCCCGTCAGGCGTCGGATCGCCGGGTCCGGGAGAAATACCTGATCGCGGCGCGGGTGGCCGAGAAGCGGGCCGAGGCGGCCTGGGAGAAACAACTGGAGGCGCACTGGCGGACGCACTCGATCGCCGAGACGCTGAAGCTGGCCGCGGGTCGGGGCGAGAAGCTGGACGACGTCCAGACCGAGGTGGCCGACTGGGCGCGGGATGAGCGCGGCGCCCTGATCCGGGAGGGCGGCCTGCCGGTGCTGGCGGTCGACCGGGCGACGACGGCGAAGCGGCGGGACGGTCTGCGCTGGCTTCGGGACAAGGGCCGGCTCTCGGAGGCGCAGTTCCGGATCGGGATGGCGTTCCGGGAGGTGTGCTCGCGGTTCTCGCTGGCCGAGATGCCCGGCCGTGCGGAGGAGGGTGGGGGCGGGGCGTCCCGATCCACGCCGTCCGCGGGGCTGGCCGACTGGCGGTTGCTGGCCGTGAGGACCTACCGGCGGGCGGAGGGGGCGATCATCGGCGTCCTGCCCCCGACCGAAGGCGCTGACGTGCTGGGTCTGTGCAAGGCGGTCTGCCACGAGGGCCGGACGGTGCGGGACTTGGCCGGCGGCGATGACTGGAAGTCGGTGAGGATGGAAGAACGGCTGAAGCTGGGATTGGCCCTGCTGAGCCAGGTTCTGAAGGAGGAGAAGTGATGGACGTGCTGACGGTGACGAGGCCGCCCGACTGGTATGAGTTGGGCGACGGCCAGCGGCTGATCGCTTCGGTCAACGGGGCGCCAGCGGCGGTGCTGCCACGGGTGGCGGCGGCGATCCACCGCGTTAGGTCGGCCCATCGCTTGCCAACGGCCCTGCGCCTGGACCCGTGGGACCGGGCGCGACTGATGGCGGAGTTGCCCGACCGGGCGGACCTGGGCGCGATCGGGTTCCTGATGGGCCTGCCGGTGCAGCGTCGGGACGGCCCGTCCGCGGTGATCTGGACCGACGAAGAACCCCTGACCCCGGAGGCAAACTGATGGCGCGTCGAACGATCAAGGCCGCGGAGCCTCTGGAGTTCCGTCTGCCCCCAGCACCGCCCGTCCCGGTGTCCCAACCCGAGTCCTGCGGCCGATGCCGGTTCTTTCAGCCGGACGATGATGGCCCGACCGGATCCTGTCATCGCGGCCCTCCCCGAAGCGGGCAGGCAGCGGGCAACTGGCCGGTGGTCCGGCCCGGCGACTGGTGCGGAGAGTTCCGGGGGAGCGGGCAATGAGGATCATCCTTCGCCTGGACGAAGCGCGCGCTCTGGATCGAGAGGGCGCGACCCTCTACCAACTCCGGCTGGACATGATCGACGAGCGACCGATGACTGCTGGCGCCGCCGCCAAAACGCTCCTGCTGGCGTCCGACTCCTCGCCTGAGAAATGGGCCAAGGGCCTCCGCGACCTGGCGGACTTGCTGGACGGGGGCGCGAAATGAGCCACCCGAAGCTAATCGAGCGGTTCGCCCGACACGCCTGCCGGACCATGGGCCACGATCCTGACGCGCTGGTCGTGAGGTTCCCGCCCGTGCCCTACCAGATGAAGGGGCAGGGCTTCGCGTTCGCCATCGACCTGCCCAAACCGATCTTCGCATGGGAGGTGTTTCGGCCTGAGGGCGAGGCGCTGGCCCAGGCGTTCACCGACCTGGTCAACGATCCGGAGGAGGGGGTATGACCGAGCGCCACGAGTTCCAGATCCGATACGGCATGGCGATCTTCCGCGCCGAACCCGTCCGCATCGAGTTCACCCCGCCGCTGCCCCCGTCCATCTGGCCGGCCGTCCGCGCCGGCATCGCGATCACCGGCGTGTTGGCCGTATGTGTGGTTGCCGTGCTGATCCATCTGCCCCCGGCTCTGGGTTTCCTCCTGGGGTGGGTCGCCGGGATGCTGGCCGTCGCCTGGGTGCGGTCGCGGTGAGGAGGGCGACGTCACGCTTCGAGGTGGCGATACGCCGCGGCGCCCGCCGGATGGCCCGCCAGGTTCGCGACATCGTGGATCGGGACATCACGGAGCGGTTGCTGGCCGATTGTCCTGACGCTGGCCGTATGACGGTGACGGTGCAAGACGAGGATGCCCCGCCACGGGGCGGGGAGGGGGTCTAGGCTGGCGGGAAGGGGTCGGCGGGTATGTTGGCGTCCCGACACAAACGGCTGCCAGCGGCCTTCTAATGGGCTCGGAGCCGGAACACGAAAAAGCCCCGCCGGTGCGGGCGGGGCTGATCGTCCAGGATCGGGGCGGACCTGGTGCTAGGGGATGCCGTCCGGCGGGAGCATCCCGGACAGGAACATTTCGACCGCGGTTGATATGGGTCCGCTGATCCTGGTTGTTCCGCGCTCGTAGTCCCTGATGGACTGGCCCGGGTCGATGCCAGACATGCGAAGGGCGCGGCCGAGCTCCGACATGTGGAGCGGGCGGCCCTTGCCCCAGAGGGCGCCCAGGGTGCGGCGGGCCTCCTTCATTTCTTCGCCTGTCATCCAGAGGGCGCCCAGGGTGCGGCGGGCCTCCTTCATTTCTTCGCCTGTCATGCGGACTCCTTCAGGGCTTCGCGAGCGCATCCAGGGTGGAACGTCTCGACTCGTGCGCCGGCGGTCAAGTCGGCTTCGGTGGGCTTCATCCAGCCCAACCCAGAAGGGACAAGCGGACGAATGAGGGAAGGGCGGAGGGGTTCACCGCACCGGCGGCAATAGATGCGGAGGGTCAAGCGGCGGCCTCCTCGTCCTCGTCCTCGATGTCGGCGATGGTGGGCGCGGTGCAAGGGCCGATCGTGACCGGGTAGGCGACTGCCTCCGCCGTGGTGTCGAACGTGACGTCTGACAGTTCGTCGCGGTCGGCGCCTTCGGTGTCGTAGTCAATCACCCAAAGCTCGACTCCGGAGGGATCGTCGGGGCTAACAACCTCCTGCACGAGTCCGCCGTCCATGATGACGTAGAGGCGGACGGGCGGAGCCTCCGGGGATCCGATGAAAGCGAACGCGCCACACTCCGGGCAATCTCCGGCGGGCACAGTGTCGCCAGGTTCAACCCGGCTCCAGAAGTCTCGGCAGGGCTCGGCCTGATCGACCGTCCCGACCCAATCACAGTTGCCGCAATGGCAAGTGGTCTCTGTCATAGTCCATCCTTTCAAGGCGGGGAGGAGTCCCCACGGGTTCGGGCGCCGGGCCGGTTTCCCGGTGGCGCCCTTCCCCGACCCTGAAAGGTCCGATTGCTGGCCGATGCTATCAGTCGATGACGTGGGCCACGCTGAAGCCTGCGGCCTCAAGCTGGCGCGGCCAACGCTTGCCGCCGTCACTGGCAAGGGCGGCTTTCAGGGTCTCGACGTCCTGCCGGTGTTCGTCGTCCGGCCCCGATACTTCCAAGGCCTGCACGGCGCGGTAAGCCGCGGCGGTGGTCTTGTCGTAGCCGTAGCCACCTGCGGTGGCGCGGGTCATGGGGCCGCCCCAGACCTGGGCGAAGCATTGCAGCCGCCCGGCGCCACCGGCGGGATACTTGAACGCAATACGGCCGATAAACCGGCCGTCACGGTGAAGGGTGAAAGGTGAGACGCGGGAAAACGCGGCGTCGAATTGCTCGTATACGGTTTTCATGTCGTGCGCTCCTAAAACGAAAACCCGCGGGCCTTACGGCTCGCGCTGTTAATAATAACGGGCATAAACTCGCGCTCCAGAATAGCCTCAGGGCTATTGTCTCCAGGGGTCCAGTCTGACCACCTGCTGACAAGACCGTCACGGTCGAAACATGCGCGCCTCATGTCATAGCGAAGGCCGCGGCTTTCTTGGTACCGCCTGGCGGCGTCCAGGTCGGCAAGCGAATATGCGCGATGGGGCGGCGTCGGTATGTGCGCCAGGTCTGCTAGTCTCATGTCGTGCGCTCCTTAGGGTTCACTGAGGCGGCCGGTCTCCTACGCCGGCCGCCCTGTGAAGCCTAAGCGCGGCAGGGCATTAGGACGGTGATCAAGTCCGGCTTGTCGGGATAGGTGACCAGGGCAGGTTCCGCGGCGCCGCTCTCGGTCGGCTTGTCGAGGCGGATGACGGCGCGAGGTGCGGGCGCCAGCGCGTCCACGAGGTACTTGGGATTAAACCCCATGTAGCACTCACCCGCGACCGACCAGGGCATGGACGCGACGCTATCGCCAGCGACGGCCGTGCATCCGTCCAGCGCAATGGTTTTGACCGCGAAACGCTTGAGCACGGCCGCGGCCGCCTTCGTATCGTCGGCCGTGATGACGGCGCCGGCGTTATCCCGCGGGATGACACACTGATAAGACGGGAATGCGCCGTCACGGACTTCCGTCATCATGGCGAGGTGGCCGGCCGCGACGTGGACTTGCACGGAGTGAAGGCTAACGACCGCATCGCCGGGCATTTTCGCCATGTGCTTGGCGATCCAAAGCACGGCCTTCGTCGGGATTATCAGACCTGGATCCGACTGCAAAGACGACGTGCGCGGCATGTCGCCAGACCAGTCCGCGAAGTCCTGGACCGCCATGCGGTGACCGTCGGTCGCCACAAGGCGAAGGCGGCCGTCACAGACCGTCAGGAATGCGCCGTTGAGGTAATAGCGCGCCGCCTCCTTGGACATGAACGGCGCGACCGTCTTGCAAGCGGCCGCCAGCTCGGCCGCCTGTACGGTAAACGTCGCCATGGCTTCCTTACGCTGCATGTCGGGAAAGTCCGCCGGCGGGAGCGTCGGGAGCGTCGCGGTCATGACGTCGCCTGCGACAGTGATTTGCGAGGCGCCGACGGCGACGGAGGCGCTAGCGACGCCTTTGACGGCCGCGACCAGGTCACGGGCGCCAACGCAGATGTCCAGGGCGCCTGCGTCGCAGTCGCCTTGCGCCGTGACCTGCATGTCAAGATCGGTTGTCGTGACGGTGAAAAGACCGCCATGCGCGACGATGCGCGCGCAATCCAGGATCGGGTTGGAATTGCGCGCCTCAGTGACGTTGGACGCCAGAGCGCGGGAGAGGTCAGTAAAATGCATTGTCGGCTGGCGGTGATACTCGGTATATCCCATTTTCGGGCTCCTTCTGGCGGGGCGTTGCCCCAAACCCGGGAAAGTCCGGGCACGCCAAAGGGCCCGGGAGTGTGAACCCGGGCCCCTGCGGATCAGGTCCGCGCTAGTCGTCGTCCCACGACGTATCGGCGTCTAAGGCGTCCTCGCGGCGCACTTGGTCCCAACCTCGCGCGTAGGACTCGCGATATTCGGGCTTGAGTTTGTGCCGGCGGTCGTCGCCTCGGTCGGCGTCGTTGCGGCCTAGCCAAAAGGCGCGGGCTTGCGGGTCGTGGTAGGCCATGGTTCAAGCCTCCCCAGACAGGGAAGCGGCGGCGCGAGCGGCCCCAACCTGGGCGAGGTCATACCGGAGGCCGGGGCATGCGGGCATGCCGGAGAGGGCGCGGTCGAGCCATGGGTCATGCGGGGCTTTGGCCCAGCGGAGGCCGAGGCCGCCATACTCGCACGACATGGAAACGTAGGATGAGAGGCGCCCGGCGGAGGGCTGAACCTTGGCGGCAATCTCTGACGCCCAGTCCGTGATCCGGTCCGACTCTTCCATGTCGGCGGTCGCTTCCAGAAGGCTCCAGAAGGCCGCCTCGAAGGTCGGGCCTTGGAAGCTGGCGGGGCGGTATTTCCCCAAAAAGTAGACGGTGAACGTGTGGGCCTCGGCGAAGCGGTCGCCGATCTTCCGGGCGGTGTCGGTCTGGTCGGTCATTTTCGATCCTTTCGGCGGGGAGAATCCCCAATAGGCATTTGCACGGTATGTGAACCCGTCCTAACGGTCAATGAACAATCCGGGGCGCTG
>JACCDT010958032.1_pt1 | contig 20173 bp, 21 predicted proteins | sample 7446291 | NCBI WGS metagenome assembly JACCDT01 (sample SAMN15323446, study PRJNA562643) | freshwater metagenome | isolation source: river surface water | place: USA:Blue River Watershed | collected 2017-08-17 | reverse complement strand
TACACGGGCGTGAGCTGTTTGCTAACCGCTTGTGTGAGGGGGTACAAGCGGGTGCCAGAGCCGCCCGCGAGAATGATGCCTGTGCGTTGTTTGGTCATGTTTATTCTTCTTGTTTAGAGTATTTCGGTCAGCATGCGGTCTACGCCCTGCTCCCAAGGTGGCAGCACCAGCCCAAAAGCTTGTTTGAGCTTGGCTGTACACAGGCGCGAATTAAGTGGCCGCGTAGCAGGCGTGGGAAATGCCGATGTAGGCACGGGGGCCACCTCGGTGGCCTTGATTGGCAAATCAGGCTTGATGGCTTTGGCTTTTTCAATCACATGGCTGGCATAGCCGTGCCATGTGGTCTCACCTGCGGCTGCGAGGTGATACACCCCGCTGAATGAGAGGTTTTGCGTGTGCAACACCCGGCGAATGGCCTGCGCGGTGACGTCTGCAATCAGGTCTGCGCCTGTGGGCGCGCCGTGTTGATCATTGATGACGCTGAGCTTGTCGCGCTCTTGCGCTAAGCGAAGCATAGTCTTGGCAAAGTTGCCGCCACGCGCGGCGTACACCCAGCTGGTGCGAAGAATCAAATGTTTGCAGCCGCTGGCCTCAATGGCCTTCTCACCATCCAGCTTGGTTTGGCCATACACACTCAGAGGGCCCGTGCCCTCGCCCTCTTGGCGGGCATGCGTACCACTGCCATCAAACACATAGTCCGTGGAGTAATGCACCAGCCACGCACCCAGCTGAGATGCAACCTTGGCCAACGCGGCAGGCCCCTCGGTGTTCAAGGTTCTGGCCAGTTCAGGCTCAGACTCAGCCTTGTCCACCTCGGTGTGTGCAGCAGCATTGACGATGAAATCTGGTTTGTAGGCCAGCACCGTTTGCGCTAGTTGTTCGGGCTTAGATAAATCACCGCAATAAGGGGTGCTATAGCGATCTAGGGCCAGCATCTCACCCAATGGGGCCAAGCTGCGTTGCAGCTCCCAGCCCACTTGCCCGTTTTTGCCTAAAAGGAGGATTTTCATGGCCAGCCTTTATGCCCCGTACTGCTTTCCTACCCACTGGCGATACGCACCACTGGTCACGCCCTCTACCCAAGCTTGGTTGGCTAAGTACCACTGCACAGTTTTGCGAATGCCGGTCTCGAACGTTTCTTGTGGCTTCCAGCCTAAGTCGCGCTCAATCTTGCGGGCGTCAATTGCGTAGCGTCGGTCGTGTCCTGGGCGATCTTTGACGTAGGTAATTTGCTCTGCGTAGCGCTTGCCATCTGCGCGGGGTTGCAGCTCGTCCAGTACGGCGCACAGGGTGCGCACCACTTCGAGGTTTGTCTTTTCGTTCCAGCCACCGATGTTGTAGGTTTCGCCCACTTTGCCGGCTTCAAGCACGCGGGCAATGGCGCGGCAATGGTCTTCTACATACAGCCAATCACGCACTTGCTGGCCATCGCCATAAATGGGCAATGGCTTGCCGGCCAAGGCATTGAGCAACACCAAAGGAATCAGCTTTTCAGGAAAGTGATACGGCCCATAGTTATTGCTGCAATTGGTGGTCAGCACAGGCAAGCCATAGGTGTGGTGCCATGCGCGCACTAGGTGGTCGCTGGCAGCTTTGCTGGCTGAGTAGGGGCTGTTAGGCTCGAAGGCCTTGGTTTCTGCAAACGGCGGGTCGGTGGGCAGTAGCGTGCCATACACCTCGTCGGTTGATACATGCAAAAAGCGAAAAGCCTCTTTTTCTGCCGCAGGCAGGTCTTGCCAATAGGCGCGCACGCTCTCTAGTAAATTGAACGTGCCAACCACATTAGTTTCAATAAATTCACCCGGGCCGTGGATGGAGCGGTCCACATGACTCTCTGCAGCGAAGTTCAGCACGGCACGAGGGGGGTTTTCGGCTAATAGTTTCGACACCAAAGCACGATCAGCAATATCGCCCCGTACAAAGACGTGGCGCGTGTCGTCCTTCAGAGCGTCCAAATTTGCCAAGTTGCCAGCGTAAGTGAGCTTGTCTAAATTCACCACGCATTCGTCTGACGATGATTGCCATGTATGGACGAAATTACTGCCAATAAAGCCGGCGCAGCCTGTAACAAAAATGGTCATAGGTTTTCTATAGGAGTCAAAAATGTCTGAAATAGCTTTGAAAGCTTTTGCCAACGTATTTTCATCTATGTCATCACTTGAGGTGATACTAAACACCACGCCCACTGCCATGCTATTCAAATAACCGCGCTCAACCAAGTTGCGAAAATAGTTGTTTCAGGGGGTAGCGGTTGACGCCCCTCAATTTGACCGCATCACCGAATGTGAAGCGTGAAGCGTCCTTGCTCGCGGGCAAACTCGACGACCTGCAATGACAGATCAGACAAGGCTACCTGTACGATCGTATCGCGCTCTACCTTTTTTGCAGCCGCCGCACCTGCTCGGCCGATAAATACAGGAAAAAACCAGCCACGATTGCCATTTGGTCGCATCTATTCAGATCGTCCCTTGTATTTGTCGCAAGACGAGGTAATACGCCTCTTTATTCAGCTCAGTCACGTGAGCTATGGGCATATAGGCGCAAGCAGCCTGAATGACCAAAAGAGTGGTCAGAACAGGACGGAGGCGGCCATTTCCATCCTGGAAATGATGAACCTCAAGGAACAGCACCACAAAATGGCAACAATCAAAATCGGGGGTAACTGCACCTTTTCGCACTCCTGAGTCACCCATCAAACTCGGCGTGTCGAACGTGCATGTAATGCGCCAAATCCAGGGCTTATGAGCGCTTCAGATGTCGCCGCCCCCTATAAAACCGTTAGAACCAGTAAGCAAAATATTTTTGCTCCGCGAATTCAAGTGCTCGCTCCCTCTAGCACCTCACGATACAAATTAGCATAGGCCTTTCCTAAGGCTGGCCCTGAAAACAGTCTCTCATATCTTTCACGCGCACCATGGCCCAACCTCTTAGCCAAATCCTCATCACTCAATAATGAATTTAAAGCCACAGCAAGCGCACGTGGATTTTCTGGAGGCACTACAAATCCAGTTTCTTTATCTGAATTTACATATGAGGTCCCAGTGCCAATTTCACACGAAACCATAGGCTTACCTAACATTGCTGACTCAACCAGTACCATACCATATGCTTCGGACCTTAAATGTGATGGCAGAACGAAAGCGCGGCATCTTTGTAAAAGAGAAATCTTTTCACTGTCAGAAATACGCCCAGCAAAAATCACGTTATCTGCACGCAACTGATTTTTTAATTTATGGAGATTTTCTGTCTCGGGTCCAGTACCAGCGATGATTATTTTTGCATTAATAGAGGTCGCAGCCTCCACAAGAAAATGCAAGCCTTTATAGTAACGCAAAACTCCTATGAACAAAAAATATGGCTCAGATTTACTAATTCCCAATTTATTAAAAATAACAGGATCTTCTTGCATCGGATACGTAGATTCATCAATCGCTAACGGAATGACTCGGACGCGACCAGCAACACTTTGAGCTGAAAGAATTGGACTGGATTGTATGTACGAAGGGGATGTCGCTACTATCAATTTCATTTTTTCCATCATTCGAGAACGTAATGGGGAATAAAATAAATTAAGAAATTTCTGACGAACAATATCAGAATGGTAAGTCATTACCGCTGGTACAGAAGTATAAGTACCAAGGTGAAGTAAATCTGCAAATGGCCATGGATAATGGTAATGAACCAGATCTACCTTTCTGATCAATTCCAAAAATTTCCTAACTGACCCAATGCTGCCTAAGTCGCAAGATGCAGGCGCAGCCCACGATCTTTCTCTGATAACACGCGCCTCAAGCCGATCGATTTCAACAGGATTGGGATTCGGAGATAGTGCATAAATACTAGTTTTAATATCGTACGGTATGGTCGACACAGCTATCTGTCGAATTGCTTCTTGCAAGCCCCCTGGAGGATCGGGATAATAAGTTTTATAAACATGAAGAACTTTGATTGTCATGGCGTGTCGCTTTTTATGATGTATGAACTCGTAAAGCAGCCAACATTAACAGGCTACTGAAATACTGAGTAGATTTTGTGAAATTTTCTTTTAAATGTGCCAAGTCCTTGCTGGATATTAAATAGTTGCTACAGAACATTCCTGAGAGGTAACTCTTGCTTACCGTTGATCAACCCGATATTGCAGCAATCTTTAGGCGTCCTAAAAGGTGACCCGAAAATTTTCACTGGATTACCCGCTTACTCAGGTGATGAGCGGGACGTTCGATGCAAAGGTAAAAGAACGCGGTAACCCCTGTCAAAGTCGAGTACAAAACCAGTGGTGATGTGTGATGCTGTTCTGAATACCAGGTCAGAACAATCCAATGAGTCAAATATAGCGAGAAGGAAAAATTATGTTTCTTTGATAGCGCATCAAAAAATCCACTTTCTCTGCGATTTAAGAAAATTAATACAAAAATAAAAATCGCAGGCGCCCCCCAAAACAGTATTCGACTAAAAGATATGAAATCACCTGCTCCTTTTCTAGCAGAAATAATCACGACCACAGACAATAACACAATGCCCCAGCGAATCGCTTTCGGGATGTTGATCGTCATTAATTCTTCACGATAGACCCAAGTGTAATAGCCCATGAGAAGCTCCAACCATATATAAGAGTGCGGAACAAAAATAGACGTAGAAATAGCCATTACAAGTATGATCGGCAATAAAAAAAATCGACGATAAAACCCGGCGAGAAATAACGCTGCATAAAACACAATCTCGTAATTTAAACTCCAGCCGGGTGGGAGAACAGGCAAACCCCAAACGGAATAATCACTACTGTAACTATTGAGGAAAAGGAACGACCGCAAGACTTCTGAACTGATGTAACTCTTTTCCGAAACGCAAAGATAGGCCCAAAGTGCTAGGAAGTAAGGCAGGCATACTCTGATGAATCGATTTAACAGAAAACGAACTGGCCACGCAGGTTTAAGCGAATGCTTCTCAAACATCGCAGCCATGGAATAACCGCTCAAGATAAAGAAGAAGTCAACGCCAATCGCACCAACCGACATGAACTCACTCGAGAATCCCGTGTTTGGAAAAGTCCTGAGATGGCTTATTAAAACAAATACGGAACATAAAATTCTCAGAAAATCCATTGCCAACTTTCCATCAGTATTAGGGCAGAATCCAACTCTGAGCCCCAATATTAGTGAAGTGGAAATTGACGACTTCTCCTTGATACTTGCTCAGTTCTCGTATGACCGCCATGCGACTGCGAGGAGGCACATAGAACATGAAGAACCCTCCACCACCAGCGCCCGATATCTTCCCCGCCAGAGCGCCTGCAGTAAGCGCTCTTTCATAGATCTCATCAAGGGTCGGATTCGTAACAGTAACTGCCAACCGTTTCTTTGCATGCCACGAACGACCAAGTATGTTTGCGTATGCCTTTAGATCACCGATCAGAATCGCCTCCTTCATGGCCTGAGCATCCTGCTTAAGCTCTAACATTGCGGAAATGGTGTCTGAACGTGACACTTTAGCGTTGGCAATTTGCTGTTCGATGATCTTCGCGGACTCCCGAGACTGCCCTGTATAGAAGAGTACCGTGGATGCTTCCAGCTCATTAAGAACCCAATCTTTGATTCGCAGCGGATTGACAAGGACTCGATCTCCTGGTCCGAATTCAATAAAGTTGAATCCGCCGAAGGCCGCTGCGTACTGATCTTGCTTTCCGCCCGCCAGCCCAAGATCAACGCGCTCAATTTCGTAAGCAAGGCGTGCAATCTCGTATTCACCCAAGCCCAAGCGTAGCCACTCGGAAAAAATCTGGATGATGCACACGATGACGGTCGATGAGGTCCCCAATCCCGAGCCCGCAGGGGCGTCAGCGAATGTCGTCAGACGGAAAGACAAAGCCTTCCCAATATTAAAATCACGAATAATCCTGTTATAAATACCTCGATGCAGCCGCAAGGGGTCAACATCTGGCAAGATGGGCATAGCCTCCAGTTCGACTAACTCACCACGGTCCTCTGCAGCAAAGATGATACGTCCATCATCCAACGGCTCCAAAATGGCCTGTGCATAAAGATCAACTGTAGCGTTCAGGACAAAGCCGCCCTGCTCTTCGCTGAAAGGGCTAACGTCGGTACCACCTCCTGCAAGCCCAAGACGTAGAGGAGCACGGGCACGATATGTCTGGTTCATGGTGTAGGATATAAAAAATTACGATTGAGTCAATGCGTAGGCAGCGTCAAGCAGATTCGCGGCAGATAGGTCTGCTGCGGCACGTGCATCCGAGTCGAATTTATGGCCCGATTCGACAATCACGGTGCGCCCTACGCCGGCGCGTTTGCCTGCTATCACATCGCTTAATTTGTCCCCGATCAGTACGCTGGCCGCTAGATCAAGATTGAAGTCTCTGGCAGCTTGCAACAACATGCCTGGAGCTGGCTTGCGGCAATCACACTCAACAGCCAACTCCGCAATGCTGCCTTGAGGATGGTGGGGGCAGAAATAGATCGCGTGGAATGTGACGCCTCGCTCAGCGAGCTCAGCAGCGAGGTGGGCGTGCAGTTGTTCCATCGCGGCTTGACCGTAATAGCCGCGCGCGATACCTGCCTGGTTGGTCACCATGATGAGGCGATATCCCTCGTTTTGCAGCAGTATTAGACCGTCGATGACACCAGGCAGCAGAACGAAGTCTTCTATTCGATGGACATAATTACGTTCGTCGTTGATCACGCCATCTCTGTCAATGAAAGCAGCTTTAGACTTGATGGACATAGTCGTGAAGGGACGTATTGAAGAGGTTGTAATCTGCAGGCACGCCGATATCAACAAAGGGCCCGGCTAGACTGCAGGCCCGCAAAGCGCCTTGGGCAGCGAGTCGTGGCATGATCCGTGTCTCCAAAGAGAAAGCACCAGGCGCTTCGTTGCCTACAACTTGTCGATGGATACGGTAGATTCCGCCATTGATCAAGCCGGCACCAACCTGGCCCTTCTCAAGGAAGGCTGTCACACGGCGCATATAGTCCACGTTGACTCCCCCAAAACGAGTACGGTCAGGTACTTGAACCGTAGCCATACGCATACTTTCTCCACCCGCAATGTTTAGTGGCGCCAACATCTCCTGCAGCGATCCGCCCAGGAAAGTATCTCCGTTTGCGACAAGCGCGTCGTCCAGTCCGGTCGCTTCCATTGCATAGCGGACCGCACCGCCAGTACCAAGCAACTCACGCTCAACGACCGTCTCGATACGCAAGCCGTGCGCCCAGGGTTGAGAGATCGAATCCGTTACCATATCTGCACCGTAGCCCAAAGCCAGCACGAAACGTTCGATGCCACGCTCGGCAAGCGAGCGTAATTGCCATTCGAGGAAGGGGCGGCCAGCGATCGGCGCCAAACACTTAGGGAGATCAGGCACGACGCTACGTAGCCTTGTACCAAGGCCACCGGCCAAGACTATACAAGGAATATTCATATTTGATTTGGCATCAGGTTTCCAAACATTTGGAGTTCAACTTCGGCGCAGATGATGTGACCGATCAAAATATGGCACTCTTGGATACGGGGGGTATGGCTGCTAGGCACACGAAGGACGTGATCGACCTTCCCTTCAAGCTCCCCCCCAAGACCGCACAGAGCAATAGAGGCAATCTCCAAGTCCTTACAGGCTTCGAAAGCTAGTAACACGTTTGAGGATTTCCCCGATGTGGTTATACCTACAAATACGTCGCCCGATCGCCCCTGTGCCTGCAGCTGTCGCAGAAACAAGCGCTCGTAGCCATAATCGTTCCCAATGGCAGTAATCATCGACGTATCTGTCGACAACGACAACGCGGGCAGGCCTGGACGGTCGAACTCGAAGCGACTTACGAATTCGGCCGCCAAATGCTGCGCATCGGCGGCACTGCCACCATTGCCTGCGAAGATCACCCGATTGCCACGCTTAACTGCTGCAATGATGATGTTGGTAGCGTCGGTAATATTCTGAATCAATGCTTCATCCGCAAGCAGTTGCTGTTTGACTTCGATGGATTTGGTGATAGATTGTTTAAAACGGTTAATTGTGATCATTGTCTATTCGTGGAAATTAATTCGAGGTTAAATCTTGGCGCGTCACCAGGAGTTCGTGAATTTCCTGCACAATCGTGGCGGCACATTGATCCCAATTTGCATGTTCCTCGACAGCTAATCGGCCTGCTTGAGATAGCCGACTCCAGAATTTCGGCTCCGATTTAAGTCTTGCGACAGCCACACAGAAAGATTCCGTATCCTGCATTTCCAGAATGTTATTTCCTGATGAAAAATAATTGCACACATTGATATCAAATCGTGTTGCGATAACGGGCACTTGATTCGCCATGGCTTCCAGTACTTTCTTCCGAATCCCGCCTCCTACAAAGGTCGGGGAAACTAGGGCAAGCGCCGTAGAGAACACCGAAGACAAGTCGTCTAAAAAGCCAAGCCCTTGTACCCGCAAGTCGTTCAACCGAGAAGCCTCGATCCCCGTCAGGGAAGCCAGTTGCATAGTACTCACACCAGTGACTTGCAAGAAGGTACCGGCCAAACGAGGATCATTTGCAGCATCCGCCCAGTAACCACAAAGAAACTCTTTTAAATTAGCGACACTTTGCGTCGCTTTGGGATTCAATAAAATGAGCAAATGTGAATCTTTGCCAGGATGATGTAACTCTCGTCGCGCAGGAATAGGAACTCCTTCTTTAGCAAGAAGAAACCTACCGGAGCTACCACTGTTGCGAGCAGTTGCCAGATCAAGGTCACTCAGGAAGGCAATCGCGGAAGCTTCCTGCCAGATGCGTTGCTCTTCGCGTCGCGTTACCATCTCAAAAGGAAGTACTGCGAGGCGCTTAACTAGACCAAGAGATCGACGATAGCTAGCAACAAGTTCATACTCTATGTTGTGCTCCCGCACAAGAATTGGGACATTCACACCAAAAGCAGCCGCTACACCTTGGCCGAGACGGGCTGTATGTGCATGGAAGCAAAGGATTGCATCGAATGTCCTACCGTTCAAGGCTGCAGCGAAAATATCAATAGCGGCCTTCCGAGAATATTTATTAAATTTATAAGGCACCAACCGGCAGAGTGATGACAGAATCAGCCAGATGTCCTCCTGCGCAATCCAATTTACAGGCAGCGCCTCTATACCCGCCAATGCATATCCATCTATATTTACCTCGGCAACACCAGAGGGGAAAGCGTAGATTACGTCACATTGCTTAGCGAGCGCCTGCAGTGCACCAAATATGCCTTCTTTTCCACCATCTGTTGCTGGGAAAACAGATTGAGGACCGAAAGTAAGAATAGATAAACGGTTCGTCTGCACAGTTAGGTTGCCTTGCTTGTTAGAGTTCAAATTCGAAGAAAGGAATAATTATGCGAAGCCTGTAATCATCTCAGAGACACTTGGAGATTTGAGCCTTTTGCCTTGACTACCTTATATATTTGCCAAACTCCAGGCAAAAGAAATACACAAAATTGTACGCAAGCGATCGCATAAATCAATTGAATAGGATTAACTAGCGTGATACCCAAGAGGATATTCAAAATCGCCGATACAGTCGCGCTGACAATGACTTTACGTGTGTCGAGGCGCACCAATACGTTGGTCACTATTCCCTGGCTGGTTTCCACGAATACAAGACACCCTGTTGCTAATGCCAGCGCAGACCAACTGGGGATTGAACGATAAATACCATAACTGCCGATAAGTATGGGCGCCAGAAGGCAACACATCAGCGAAATCGCTATCGGCTCACCAATCTTCATTACGCACGGATCTTTTCTCTGTGTCAGCACGCTTGCCACCGACAGCAAATGCTGGCTCAATACGATGGTAGCAAATGCAGATGCTCCTTGCACCACCGTTAGAGAGATCCCCAGCAAAGCCGCCGCACTGTGGTCGGTCTTGTTTGAAAATACGAAAAGCGGTATCGAATAAACCCCGAGAGAAACTAGGGACAAATATGCCGATGGCAATTCTTGCAGGTACAAGCGGATGGCTTGAGCCAGACTAATGCTTTCTTGATTAAGTTGTCGCGAAAACCAGCGCATCGTGCCCAGAGCGCACAACCCCGTCGCTGTTGCAATACACAAACAAGCAAACACTGTCGTAGTAGGGCGAAACATCAGCAACCCCACCAACACGACGGTAGGCGACATACTACGAGCAACCTTATCCGCCATCCCTAAGCGAAGAATGCTGGGGCTCCACAAAAGCCCGTCTAGCGCCACTTTGCAAATGGAAACTACCCATAGAGTTATGGCGGCCAAATAACCAACTTGCAGAATCCCGTGCATGACCACTAGGCCGAGGGCGATCATGCCTGCACTGGCCGCTGACACCACAAGAATATGCTCTGCCTGACGAGCTTGTGTCGCGTGCTCGGGTGTGACACGAGTGCACATCAGTACGATGGGAGACATGAGCGCTGGTACCAGCGGGAGTAGCGCGGTCAGCTTAACCCAAAGACCATACTCCACAACTGGCAACTGAAATGCCAACAACAAATTGATTAGTACTGAGGCGCCAGCAGCCCAGCCGGACAACGCCATAGAAATGATCCAGCGCTTCATCACTGGGTCAGCTGCCGGATAAGTCCGCTGTCTTCAACTACATCATCCCAGCAACCAAGACGTGAAGGTGCAATCGGTTGCTCCTGACCAGTTGCTTGTAATACTTGCGGAACTATATCGTCAGCATTGAAGGGGAGAATGGTGATGCTGGAAGTTTCCTTGGCCAGATCCGGCGCAATACCTACTGCAGTCGATATGACGCGGCATCCCATGGCATATGCCTCCATGATAGCGATCAGGAAGCTCTCCGACAGGGATAAACTCAAAAATACGCGAGCCTGCATCATTGCCCGCAGTACCTCTGCGTGCTGCAGCTGTTCCGAGACTCTGACCTGGGCATTACCCTTTAATGCTGTGCTGATGACAAACCGCTCTGCCCCTTCGCCGATCAGGTGTACGGTAAGGCCGGCCTTCACCAGTTGGGGGATGACCTCTTTATACAGCGCAGCGCCCTTCTTTTCGACAAAGAAGCGACTGACCACCAACACGTCTATGTCGCGCGACCGCGAATCAATATGAGAAACCGATGACAAATCGATACCGTTTCGACAAAGTATGATTTGCCGTTCATCGAATAGACGACGCAGCGTCCGAACTGCCCCCAAAGTCTCGGCGGCAAAGAAATCGGTGTTTGGACGTAAGGCGCGCACGGAAAAACGTTCCAATATCGACCCCCCGCCAGATGTCGACAGTTCACTATTGGGATTCAGATCTGTCTTGATCACAACGCGCGCACGCCCGCGCCAAATAAGGCGCACCGCGCCAGCTAACAAGGCCGTGGGCCACGAAATATGAAAAAAAACGAAACACGGCGTTTCCGATTGACTGCTGAAGCGCAAAATTGACAGTCTTAACAGCACGAGCATGACATTTAGAAGTAATGCCGCACGGAGAATGATCGGAGACTGACCGTCCCGTTCCTGCCCGGTAATCAACCAGCCCTTGAGCACCTTCATCTCGCTCTTCAAGGCTCGGGCAATTGCATCTGGGAACTGATAAACATCCTTATGGACCAAGCGCTCGCTGTACCAAGGATAAGGATAGACAAGGATCGTTGCTGATATTTTTCTCATGAGCGCAAGCGGGCCATAACAAACTTATAAAGATTAAATACAAGAGCTTTGCATCTCAAAAGTCCAACGGCAAACGTCCGCAGAAGCCCCGTGCCAAGCAGCATAGAATCAAATTGGCTGATAGTTGACAGTCGAAACCCGATAAACTCTCGTAAAGTGCTCAATCGCGGCTCAAAAAGATAATCATATTTAGCCGTATTTAATCCAACAGCCTTCGGATTGATGATTAAAATACTTTTGCCAACCAACTGCAAGTAAGGCGCAATTGCATTCGTATCGTCGAACCGTTTTAATTCCAGCCCATAGACTCGGGCTAGCCCTTCTCGCAACATCCACTGTTCAGCTGAAAATCGGGCAATTGGAAACATGCGTTCAGCAATAACCTTGGGAGGAACTTGAAGGTTTTCCGAGATTACTGGAATAGGCGTGGCGGGCAGGAGATCCAGCAACAAGTCAGTTCGCCCAAAGTACATCCAGTCACTCAATTGAGCCACCAGCTCTACACCCGCAAATGGATTAGTAGAATTAATGCTAAAAACAACCAGTTTTTTTGCTTCTTTTTCCAAAATCATGGGGAAGTAATGCGACAAGAACTTTTTCATCAAATTTGAACAAAAATCGAAATCTGTTCGCCATTTGATAGAAATTTCCCTGGTTGCTCTGCGTAATCCAGCCACGCTTGAAACAATCTGACGGTTGGTATTTTCTGTACGCAGAATGTCTCCCTTGTGCATGACCGGAAATGCACCAGGATCTGAACTGACTACATAGGTGTCAACTAATGTCGACAATTCCGGGTCATGCACCCAAGAAGACAAAACGATTTCACAACCTTTGGCGGTCGCTCGCCAATTAGCAATGATGTTCGCCGTTCGAGGTGACAAAGCACCTTGCAATACTATAGTTAAATTTTCATACATGAATAATAATTAATTTTTGCCAATAGTGCACATAAACCCAACTTCTACAGCTCAATCCTCGAATATGGACTTATAGGGAATGAACCGTTCAAAATGAGAGCGTTCTCCAGCCGTGCGGGGCTCTGATGACAGCATACGTTCATACTTGAAGCCAACATAAAAACTTACTGCGGCTACAACGCAAATCGAATTCAAAAGGAAAGCCTCAGCAGTCCGGCTGAATTTAGCGATGAAGGCAGTCAAAATAGTGGCCAATGCAAGAGCATACATGGGGTCAGCAAAAGCACTCGACCGCTCCCAGGCGATCGAAATATCATTCAACAATCCATATATTAATAGGCGATAAACCAATACACCGCGAGCAAAGCGAATTGCAAAACTGTCGTCATCACTGAACCACAGCAATAAGGCTAATAATGTGTATTCGATCAGAATCAAACTTACTCCGACCTTATTTGTTAGCTCTCCGAACTGCAAGAGAGTGTGCCAGCGATCTCGTCCTATCAACTCAAGGAAAGTAAAAATCCCTCCCGATAAAAAGCTGCTCAGACTCAACACCCAGCAAAGCCCCAAAGCAATCAGGACCATCTTTCGCGTAGAGTATCTGATACAGGCAGCCAAAAAGGGAGTGAGAATAACGGCAGACATATGCAGCGTCGAAGCTACTGCGTAAAGTGCAACAGCAAGCTTTTTGCGCTCATCAAAAATAGCTATGGCAAAAAAAATCATTCCTGCAGCGAGCCCCTGCCGAAGAATGGAAAAATTATGGTTGTAGCCATACCACATATAGATCAATAAGAATACTGGCAACGCGGAGGGTGATAGACGATAGGCAGAAAACAGGCACAGACCAACCGTCAAGACAGCCAAAACGAGTTGATAGTTTGCACCGGTCACAGCAGCCCCCCATACGAGCAGCGCGAATCCGAATTCGAAACCTAAAGCATCGACAGCCTGACCAGCGCTGAATGCCTCGACCAAGGAGTAGCTTGCAAAATAATCATACAAATACTGATACGCCTCATAATCCCAGCCGATTTGCGATCTAAACCCCGCGAAACCTACCAGGATCACGAACACAACCACCACAGCGGGACGCCGTGCCACAGGAAATATTGAAGCAAGTGCGCAGACTAATGTGACAATTAACAAAATTAAATATGACGTCACTTCAAGAAATTTCCAACTCCATTTGTTACTTATTTGGCCAGTGCGATTTTAATTTTTCGTAATCTTCCGGCACCCCGCAATGATCAATAAGAGAGGAATCCACCAATTGGAAGTTAATATTACGCCCCTGTTTAATTAAATAATTGTATAGGGGGGCAACGTAAAGCTCGCCTAAAACATGCTGCCCTGAAGACGCATAATTATCAAATGCCTCTCGAAAATCTGCAATTCGCGAAAAAAAATACAAGCCATTGCTGCAAAGATCAGAAATACGTTCCTTTTCGGTCGTACTAAGAACGGTCATCCCTACCCCCGGCTCGATGAACGACCAGCCATCACCGTCACCCTTAAAAACTTCCAAAAAGCCATCGCCTATTTTTTTAGCATCCGGATAGATGAAATTATGACGGATGGTATCTATGTTGAAGATTAAAATTGGCACATTATCATGATAATCAGATGAGCCGAGCATGACGGAATCCGCCTGTCCGCGCGTTTCGCGCGAAAACTCTATGATACGATAATCTTTGATACCCAGCCGGGTAGCTTCAGCTGCAACGAAGGTTCGCGCCTTATGATCTTGCCGAACCAGAAACAAGAAGGGCTCCGAGTCGAAATATTTTTCGAATGACTGAACAGAGGAGGAGAATACCGTTCCATCACCCAAGGGAAGTTGATATTTTGGTTGGGCATATCCGGCACTAAAAAACCGAGTACTTTTACCAAGCATTGGAATAATAATCATGACTTTTTATCGTTTCTGATAAATTTTGCGTATAAACGCAGGGCGTTAGCAAAGAATCCTAACTGTCGATGCGGATGGTCGGCATGCAATGGGAGCATAGAGAAAAACAACAAAATTGTCTGTGGCATAACTTCAATTGGCTTTATATTGCCGATATAAGTTCTGCCGAGAAACAATTTCTGTATCAAAACAATCCGCTCATCAATAGAAATATCAAGTTTAAATTCACGTATACCAGCTTGCATTTCTGTATGCACATCGAAGGCGCCAGAAATGATGTGATCGTAAAGACCGATCACGGAATGAGTTAACTTAGCCAGGTCGTATCTAAGATCACCGAAATTAGTGAAGTCTCCATTTGCGTCAAGCCCCCTTGGATCAATCACTTTTATTCGGTCGCTGCGCGAATCAAACAGAATATTGCTTAAGCAAAAATCACCATGCGAAACCCCAGGTTTTGAATCGCTTTTTCCCCATTCACTAAAACAGTGCTCAATAATGAAGCGTAAAGTTGGAAGCTGTTCTCCATTAAAGGACATAGGTACATCGTAATCTATGTAGTCAGCTTGTTTGCAAAAATCTTGTAGTCGTGCATTGGTTTTTTCCTTGGCGAGCTTTGCTGAAGACAGCGCAATCTGCTTCACCGTTTCTTGCTCTAAGTGCTGCCCATGGCAACAAATCAAAAAATTATCGCATAACTTAAAAATCTTGTCCCAAAAAAAAGCCGGATTTTTACCATGAACAAAAACGTCATTAAGAGGCGGCAGGGGTAAATACTCCAAAGAATAATATGGGTGCCCATTGTCCTCACTACCCGCATCGATGAACTGCGGGCAAAAGCTACGCAATGATGATGGAAGGTTTATGAACCAATTTGCCTCCGCAGATATTTTTTCAAATGGTCTACCCGTCTTACGCACACACCCATTCTCAATAGTAAGCGAGTTGAATGCTCGCTCCGTAGTCATGCGCGCACGGCTCTGAAAATAAGTATTGATGTGACCGAAATCGTACCAGTGTCCAATATCTTTACGCTTCATCTGCAGAGATAAATCATATTGGCGTATCGCTTCCACAAACCCGCCTTGGCTCGTAAAGAGTTTTTCTATAAATAATTTAGCTTTACTGAAAGAGAAATATCCAGCCCAAACGAGCTCACAGTGCGAGTCGATTTTCTCGACCTCCCAGGCATAATCATCGTTTGTTTCAACTACTCCGATTACATCTAGTTCAGGAGGTATGTCGGCAAGCAATGTGTCGCCATGTAGAAGACGAAGCACTTCACTCGGATTGCTTACGTTACTCAGGGCATATGCAATAGCATCTGACAGCTGCAAATTCTCATCACTAGTCAAAATTGAGACATCATTAAGCTCAAGATAACGAGCATCTTTAGGGGGGATTTCATATGAAGCGGGCAGAGACAAATAAATTTCTTCATCCGGAAAGCAGCGCCGCAAGACTTGGATTTGTCGCTCAAAAAGTCTGACGTTTCCAATTGGGAGAAACGAAGGAGGCAAGCGACCAAATTCAACTTGGAATTCACTATTCACGTAGGCAGCAGAGGCTATAAAAATCATTACTTAGATTTCAAAAGCATTAAAATTTGAGCGTGGCTACTATTTAGAAATTCAGAAGGTCGTACAGCACGATCATCAACATAAAACCCTTCATGACCACACCAAGGCTTTCCAACATATACCTCATCGTAAGGAACGTTATGCCTACGCAACCAATCAATAATTACAGGCAGCGTATGCGCTGAAATTTTCCCAATATTTCCCTCATAAGTACGGACATTGCGACTCGTATGAATAGCGATTTCAAAACCAGCCGCTTTATATTCGATCATCTTTTCAACTATTCCATTTATTGGAATGGCATTTGCGTAATCGCCATTAGTGGTTTTGCAAATTGTATCATCCAAATCAATTATTAATCGCTTCATTTTCGCCAATGACAAGTTTTAAATATTTAGAAATTTTGATATCTAAATCTGCTTTATTACACAATTCTCAAAAGTTTTTGAAACAAGCCACTTCACCGCTCTTTATCATGGCTTCTTAAATATGCTAAATCAGGAAAATTTTCCTAGTTAATTTCATGCACGGCCACATAGGGCAATGATTTGCCGCAATCATGCAATCACGAACGCGACCTGCCATAGGCATCTTCAAAACGCACGATATCGTCTTCGCCCAGGTAGCTTCCAGATTGCACTTCGATGATTTCGAGAGGAACAGTTCCCGGATTGGCGAGGCGATGCAGCTCACCCAACGGAATGTAGATAGACTGATTTTCAGTTAAGGTTAATATTTTCTCACCATTGGTAATCTCGGCAGTACCGCTCACCACGATCCAATGCTCTGCCCTGTGATTGTGTTTTTGCAGGCTCAGACTGGCTTTGGGCTTGACTTGAATTCGCTTGACCTTGAAGCGGCCACCTTCGTCGATGCTGTCGTACCAACCCCATGGGCGATGTACTTTGCGATGCAGGGCTTGCTCTTCACGCTTTTGCGCTGTGAGCTGATTGACGATGGCTTTGACGTCTTGGCTGCGTGACTTGCTGGTAACCAGCACGGCATCTGCGGTTTCGACCACCACTAGATCGCTTACTCCCACCAGCGCCACCAGCCGGCTACTGGCGTGCACCAAGGTGTTGTGGCTGTCGGTGCTAAGCACATCGCCTTGTTGAGCGTTGCCCTGAGCGTCTTTGGGCTGGACTTGCCACACGGCGTCCCATGCGCCCAGGTCGCTCCAACCGGCATCGAGCGGCACCATTTGAATGGGGAAAGCACTGCCGGGGCAGTGCTCCATGACAGCATAGTCCACAGACTCGGAAGGGATGGCTTCAAACTCGGCTTGGCCGGGGCGCACAAAGGTGCCGTCTGTTTTGCGGGCAGCCCATGCAGTGCGGGTGGCTTGCAAGATGGAAGGGGCAAATTGCTCGATAGCTGCCAACCAAACCGAGGCTTTAAGCACGAACATTCCCGCGTTCCAGTAGTAGCCGCCTTCGCTCAGGTATCGTTGTGCGGTTGGCAGGCTGGGCTTTTCTACAAAGGCTTGGACGTTGTAGACATTTGCATGCAGAGGCAAACTGCCAGCACTTGTTGTGTGGATGTAGCCGTAGCCGGTTTCGGGTTTGTCGGGGGTAACGCCCAAGATAACGATGTTGCCTTGCTCGGCTTGGGCGATAGCTTGTTGCACGGCGGCGGTGAATGCCGCTGGCTTGGCAATGGTTTGGTCTGCGGGGGTGACGACCAGCACGGGGTCTTGGCCGTTTTGCGCTGCGGCCAAGGCTGCCAGGGTTAGGGCCGGGGCGGTGTTGCGGCCCATGGGCTCCAGCAAGGAGCACCCCAGGGCAATGCCCACTTCGCGCAGTTGCTCTGACGCCAAAAATCGGTGATCTTCACCACTAACGATAACCGGGTCAGCTACTTGAATGTGGTCACAGCCCAAAGCGGCCAGCCTTTGCGCAGCTTGCTGAAACAAGCTTTCGTTGCCAGTAAGACAAAGAAACTGCTTGGGGAAACCAGTTCGCGACAGGGGCCACAAACGTGTACCAGAGCCGCCGCAAAGAATGACAGGGGTGACTTGAATCATGGGCACTTAAATATAAATGAAACAGGAGAAACCCAGTAGTGCTTAACCATGCGAGCGTAAATACCTATATAACCCAAAGCCAGCACTACAAAAATTGTGCCAGACCAAGCGACTGATACATATGTGAGATTAGCCAAAACGACAGCAGTGAAGGTCATTAAACCGATCAGCATACCGGTGATAGAGTTGCGCACACGGTTGCTGTATTGGCCAAACCAGCGGGCCACATAGCGACGCTTGACGAGGCTGTGAAAATGCAAGCGGTCTGGCATGCCGGGGTGTTCTTTGCGAACTTTGCGACGAAAGATGCTAAATAGCACCTCGGTCACGGGATGCACACAAATGACGAGAGCAGTAAAGGCTGACACGCCTGGGTTGCGCTCGATGAGCAACACAGCCACCCAAGCCAAGGCAAAACCAATGAAGTAAGAGCCGCCGTCGCCTAAAAAGAGTTTGCCAAACGGCCAGTTGACCCAAAAGAAGCCCCATACACAGCCAGCCAAGATCAAAGCCGTGCTCGCCAGCACGGTGTCACCCACCTGCCAAGCAATCACGCCAAAACCAATAAATGCCAGTGTGGTCATGGTGCTGGCCAACCCATTGAAGCCATCAATGATGTTGATGGCGTTGGCCACACCACCCACGGCAAAGGCCGTGAAGATGACGGATGCGAAAGTGAACTTCAGCAAAGCATCAACACCCCAAACATCTATGCGACTGAGCGAGTAGTCGGTAATCCAGCAAGCCAACAGACCTGATGCCATTGTGGCCAGCAAACGCTGCATGACGCCTACGCGCTTGGTGATGTCTTCAGCTACGCCAAATAAGAAGGCAGGCATACCGGCAAACAAAATAGGAGTAAGCATGGCCTGCACGCCTGCCGGCGCCTTTCCCCAAGCAACGATCAGGCCCAGCACGATGGGCACACCGCCCACACGGGGGGTAGGCGCGGTATGGAACTTTTGCACACCATCGGTAAAGTCCATAGTCAACGCGCCGTGCCAACGTTTGGTAACGACAAGCAACACACACAACACAAAACATGCACCCAAACCCCATGCAGCCGCATGCAATGCAGCTGATGCAAAGAGACCTTGAATGGATTGCAACAAACTACTCATGCCAGATCAAGCCTGGCTGAAACCTAGCAACGATTTGATACGAGCTATCTTGACGGCTGACTCCGCATCTTGCGCTGCATTGCGCCACGCATTACGTATAAACACAAAAAACAGCAAAGCAAAACCAGAAATCAACAAAGCTAGCAACACAACCATGCTGCGCTTAGGCGATGTTTTGTGCTGGGGCAAACTAGGCTGCTGCACAAACACCTCAGCACCTTTGACAGTCAAGCTTTTTCTTAGCTCAATGTTCTCCAGCTCTTTGCGGGCCACCTCAGCGGTCAAAGTGACATAGTGCTTCATCATCACCTCTAGCCCTGTGTCGCTTTGACCCTGCTTACCCATTTGCTTTTTGAGCTGCTCAATCGCATCAGCATTATTGACAATGATGCCTTCGTTGCTGTTGATGGTTTGCTCTAGTTGGTCTTTGTTTTTACCCTTGGGCAACAGCTCTAGCAGTAATGCATCGATAGCAGCAGCACCCATGGCTTGCGCGCGCTCTGGCGTAGCGGCAATGGCGGTAATGGTGGACAGGCCTGTTTTTTTGTCAAACTTGCTGGTTATTTTCTTCGCCAAATATGCACGGGCATCGTCTTGGTTGCCATCAAACTCTGGCAACAAATCAAACTTCACAATGAGTGGGTCTAGCACTGGGACCGCCCCCACCAGCGCCACCTCAGCCTCTGTCAGCCGCACAATGGCAGTTGACTCAAACGTTTTAGGCCACAAAAAGCTCAAAGCGCCAGCCAACACGGCGGCAGCCAAAGGCCCAAACACCAACAGCTTCCACGACTCGGCCAAAGTAACCAAGATATCTAGCAGGCTTATTTCATCGTCTTCGTAGTGGCTTACGGTTTGTTCTGTCATGCGGCTTTTTCTAGGTGTGAATGGGTTACTTTGCCAAAACGGCGCTCGCGGATGACATACCAATGCAAGGCTTTGCTTAGCTCTGCCTCGTCAAACTCGGGCCACAGAGTGTCAGTAAAGTAC
>JACCDT011895784.1_pt1 | contig 20178 bp, 35 predicted proteins | sample 7446291 | NCBI WGS metagenome assembly JACCDT01 (sample SAMN15323446, study PRJNA562643) | freshwater metagenome | isolation source: river surface water | place: USA:Blue River Watershed | collected 2017-08-17 | reverse complement strand
TAAGAGAGAAAATAACAAGGCGCTGGCTCATCGTAACGCTGAGATAAAAAATGCTGCTATTACTAGAGATCGTGATAATCGAAGATTGAAGGCGGTATTTGATAAACTTACCGATGAAGAAAAAGAAATACTGATGTATGACTTCGGTGTTGATTACTATGCAGATACAGAGTACCAGCCATTAAAGCATCTTGACTATGAACTGTCGGTTATAGAGTTTAAGGTAGAGTAATGAATAGATTGACAGGCGTTCACATGCCACCAGAGACCAGGCAGGCATGTGGCAAGTCTATTGAGTTCGTGCATCTTGTGAATGATGATCTCGCCATGTTGTATTTTACAGACGGTACGTACTTGTTGATCAAGCAGAACCATGGGTATCAGGCACGCTTAGAGTTTGAGTACGTCGATGAAGAAATGGGATCGTAGTGCTAACTCAGATACAGATTGATTCATTCGTTGCGATCTTTAATGAACTTGACAGGCCAGACTATCCCACTCCGCAACCGGGGATTAACTGGAATGAATGGACTGGAGACAATCCCGGCATAGAACCCTACATAGAAATTATATGGCTAGTGAACAGTGTTAGCGTTCATTGCTATGTGTATTACGATGGAACTGGCGGGTGGTATGCTCTTGATGAAAATGTTGAAGAACTATATGACTCCATGTGGGATGATGCGTATGTACCCAATGAGATTCATGAATTGTTGACCTTGATGGGCAAGGAAGTCAAGGTACGCTTGCCGCATCGTACAGCAGAAGAATACGTGGCCATGTTGAAGGATGGCATCTAGCACTTGACACCAGCGGCAGGGTATGGTATACTCGTCAGAGTAAGGCTAGTTGGTGTTAGTAGTAGCACGGCTGTTTGAAGCACAGCAGGTTCAGGAGCGTAACCTGGGCTAGCCACGTAGGTATGATATACTTGCAGTGTGAACACTAAACAGACAGGCGACATAGGGGTCGCTAAAGCAATATATTATTACACTGCACTTGGATATACAGTTAGTATACCAAATACCGACAATGCAAAGTATGATTTAATAGTTGACAATGGAAAACTATTAAGGGTGCAGGTTAAAACAACATCGTACAAGGTAAAAAGCGGATCGTATCAAGCAAATTTGAAAACGTGTGGAGGCAATCAAAGTTGGAGCGGTATAGTAAAGTATATAGTTGCAAGCGATACCGATTTAGCGTTGATAGTTTGCGATGACGGTTCTATGTATGAATTCCCATCAAATGTTATAGCGGGTAAAACAAACGTAACATTGGGAGAAAAATATAATAAATATAAGGTAGCGTTGGACAGGTGGTGAGTCCCGCTGACTGTAAATCAGCCGCTTTGCTGTAGAGGTTCGATTCCTCTCGCTACCACTTGACAGGATTGCAAGAGTCTGTTACAATGAAACATGGAAGGTAAACTCACAAGGCGTGAGGTTGTCCTGCTAAGACAAACGTAGTTGTTAGACTATGGGATTCAAGTTCTCTGCCTTCCGCTCTAATTTAATAATGCCAGCGTAGCCCAACGGCAGGAGGCAATAGTCTTAGGAACTATACAGTGTCGGTTCGAATCCGACCGCTGGTACTCATAACTTAATAACATTGCTCAGTAACTCAGTGGCAGAGTTCCCGGCTGTTAACCGGAGAGTCGTAGGTTCGAATCCTACCTGAGCAGCGGAGCAAATGCATAACAGGCTATTTGAGTCTAGACAGGTTCGGTTGTAACTACCTAAAGACACCGACGACGATAATAGTTCTCGGCAATGACAAAAGCGGAGTATACGTAGGTAGTGATCCCGCAAGTAGTTAGAGGGCTAACACCCCCGTTGCTCCACCCGCCGTATTAGTACAATGGTAGTACGTAACGTTGCCAACGTTATAGTGCGAGTTCGATTCTCGCATACGGCTCTCGGTGGCTCGCCATTAAGTAGCGCTTAAATTAATGGGTCACGGGTTCACCGAATGCGTCATTGGTGTAGTGGTAACACACAATCCTTCCAAGTTTGTGTCGTGGGTTCGAATCCCGCATGACGCTCTCAGGGCCGTTAACATAAAAGTAATGTACTTGGTTCTTACCCAAGGGAAGAGGGAGCGTTACCTTCACGGCCTACGCATTACAATAGGGTCAGTAACTCAGAGGAAGAGTACCGCTCTTTTAAAGCGGGAGTCGAGATGTCGGAATTCTCCTGACCCACAAGGAGGAATAATGAAGTACGAAAAGCGCAAGAAGAGTAAGGTCATTGACGCAATACAACTAAATGGTTTGGCAGATGCTGAAAAGATTCTTAAAGACTGCCCGCATGTTTATGGTATTAAAGTGACAACGTGGTTAGCAAATGATACTAAGTCAAACAACGTAATGCTCTCGCTTGCGTCAGAATACCTTACGGTGTTCCAAAGCGAATACTTCGCCTGGGATGACAAGAATGTTTGGACAACGCCAGCAGATAAGTTTGAGAAAAAGTATGAGCGAGTAGCGCCTAGTTTTAATGGCGGCACTATCAAATGGGATATCGACGTTCCCCACGCTTACAGCAGTACTAATGGTACTACTATTAAGCCCATCTAGTTAATGCCCCGGTAGCCCAAAGGCAGAGGCAAACCCCTTAAAAGGGTTTCAGTATGGGTTCGAATCCCATTCGGGGTACAGGAGGATCATGTCTGAGTGGAAAGTAGATAATAACACACGCAGGGATTTTAGGCATTCTAAGGACGGCCCAGAAGTACCTCGCGGTCAGCGTGGTATGAAAGCATCTAACAAGCGTAAGAAAAAGAAAAAAGGTATGGCTCGTTGGTGCAAGGGTAAAATCGGAGTTGAACATTCAGTAGTTCTTGTACATGAATTATATAATATTGTCAAAGCACGTTGTACAGTTTGCGGTAGGGATGAGTATGGTCTTTCAGTAGAAGCCCTCGCACAAGTGTACCAGCGAGCGGCTGACTATGTAGAGTATCACCAACTTTGTGAAGAGTTTGGTCACTCTTGGGAGGTAAAACAGTACAAAGCATGGTATGGCACACTTAGAGAAATCAAGGTGTGCGGAGTCTGCTCAGATGCTCAGGGAGTGTTGTCGTGGCAGCCACTTGACAACATATGGACTATATGGTAGCATAGAGTATGCCCGTGTGGTGGAATGGCAGACACCCCTTCTTCAAACGGAGGTGCCGCGAGGTATGCAGGTTCGACTCCTGTCACGGGTACGTATAATTAAATAGTGTTGCGTCGTAAGTAATAAACTGGCCTTCCAGAGCCAATGTTTCGGCCCCGATAAGTTGAGGTCAAAGCGTGGCAGTTTGGGCAGAGGACTTCAAGATTGTTCGGTCTATGATCAAGGCCGTCACCGTTAATATGATTAATCTCAAGAATTGGGTGGCCGTCATCTGGATGCATAGTGTTGAATCCACACTTTGAACATGAGTATCCCGCTGCTTCAAGCAGATAGGCTCTTACCGTGTCTGACAGTCTACGGTCAGTACCACCCCTCCATGATCCATTCAGCCAGTTTGTTATCTTCTCAGTTGCCTTGATAGAATGGGCAGCGACAGCGCTGCATGAGCGGCACGTTGTAGACTTTGAACTAATGCTCTTTCCACAAGAGCACTTACCCCCTGCTAGCGGAACTAGGCTTGAATCTTCTAAATTCGATGGGAAAGTTCGACTCTTTCTAGGGGGACTGCCGTTATACTGCTCAATGCACTCTTTGCACCAAGTTGTGCGTGTTGAAATTTGCTTTTTGCAGATACGACAATGGTTCTCCGGTGACCTTCGTTTAGCCTTGCCGCTTGTGTTGTTAAACTTTGCAGCACACGACCTTGAGCAGAATTTAGGATTGCTGGTTTCTGCGTTGCACCATTGACATTGCATGGTACAATTATAACATGCGGGTTCGATTCCTGCCAGGGGCACGCGGCTGTAGCACAGTGGATATGCGCCTACCTCCTAAGTAGGTCTACACAGGTTCGAATCCTGTCAGTCGCACATGGTACGAAAGTACTACTTGACAGATGCAGCAGACCATGGTATGCTTGTAGCACAAGTTGATGGATAGGCCAGCCGATAGGAGGCGGCAGCACTCTTGAAAAGTGCCTGCGGGTGAAACCGCGTGGGCGTTCGACTCGCTCCCTATCCGCTCCAAACAATGTAGTCTAGTAGAAAGCAAATCAATGAAGCCTGTAGCACTAGACATCCAGCGTACAGGATCGCTGGGTGGTACTGAGGTTACAATGACGTTCGATGAGAACTCCATTGCTCACATCATGAGCGTTCTGACAGACCTGTACTCAGACTCTGAGTTGGCTGTCATTCGTGAATACTCAACTAACGCACATGACTCGCACATCGAAGCGGGGCAGACTCGTCCAATCGAGGTCACCCTGCCCAACGCAATGAATCCTTATCTTGTGATCAAGGACTACGGCGTGGGTATGTCCAAAGAAGATATTGTCAACACGTACTCCAAGTACGGTGCAAGCACAAAGCGGGAGACTAACGATCAGTCCGGTACTCTTGGTCTGGGCTGTAAGTCTGCACTGACCTACACCTCTCAGTTTCAGGTGACGGCAATCAAAGATGGTATTAAGACTATCGTTAACGTGAGCCGTAACTCTGACGGTTCTGGTGTTATGGAACTAGTTAGTTCTAAGCCAACTGATGAGCCTAACGGAGTAGAGATTTCTATTCCTACTAACAGTCGCCACGATAGCCTGCGTGCAAAGGCAGAGAAGTTCTTCTCCTACTGGCACCCCGGTGCTGTTCTGCTGAACGGTGAAGAGCCTTCTAAGATCAAGGGTATTAACCTTGGTGACAACATGGTGCTGGTTGAGGGTCTTGAAGAAGACATTGTTGTGATGGGTAACGTTGCTTACCGTGTCAACAGCGAACACCACATTGCAGCCCCAGCCTCCTACTGGAAGCACGCTGGTGTGGTAGCATGGCTGCCCATTGGGTCAGTTGCTTTCACACCCAACCGTGAGGATTTGCGGTACACAGAACTAACTAAGAAGGTTCTGTTCGACCAGCGGGTTCAGTTCAACAAACTGTTTAACGAGAAGATCAAGGCTGAGATTGATGCCTGTCAGACACCAGCCGAAGGTCTGTCTCAATATGTAAAGTTGCAGAAGCGGTTCGGTGAACTCAAGGGCTTCTCAGTAGCAAAGGAATGGCGGGGACGTTCGTTCGCCAAGTTGTTCCAAGATACTGTTTACACACGGTTCGATGTTAACGCATCACGCTACCAGATTTCACAGCGCACTGGCATTACTCTCGATATGATTGTCAATTGGGTGTTTATCTCTGGTCGCCCAGACGTAGAGATTTCATCTACTCACAAGGCTAAGATTCGTCAGTTGCTGTCAGATAACGGTATTCGTGCAAGCCACGTTGTGATCTTCAGGGAAGGCGTTGACCTTGGCGAGTGGCTTGATAACTCCACCATGTTCACTTGGGAAGAGGTTAAGGCTGTCCAACTAACAGACAAGGCTAGTTACCGTGGTGGAGGTCTGCGTGGCAAGCAGAAGTTCCGTCTGGTTCGTCAGTGGGACGAAGAACTAGTAGAAGAACTAGATGAAACTCGTCCTATCTACTATGCAACGTACAAGGACTTCGACTACTACAACGCTCGTCGTGCATTCGACCTTGACGTAGATCAGGTAGTTCTACTATCTGCTAACCGTCATGACAAGTTTGTTCGTGACTACCCTCACGCACTCACAGTTCGTGCGGGGATTCAGAAGAAGCGCCAGGAGTACCTTGACAACGTACCCCATCATGTGCTAGACTCGTTCACGTTGGATAACACACACGTACTCAAGAAATTGGATGCTACTATGGTGGACGATCCAGAGTTGGCTCGTCAGATTGAACTCGCTAAGGAAGAACACCCTGAGTGGGTAACTAAGTACTCTGCTTGGGGCACTCCCAATGGATACAAGCGCCCTAAGAGTGCTCTTCGCAAGTACCCGTTGGTGCCAACAGGTGTCCTCGCACCTGTTAAGTGCAAAGAACACATCTACATGTATGTTAACGCAGTTTACAACAGTAAGGAAAGCAAATGAAGTATTATCAATACACTCAGAGCGGTGGAGTGGAAAGCATTGCCGCACTCATCGGTGATGAGTTGTTCCAGGCTACTGATCGCCACCCAGCGTGGAGCGTAATCAAGAGCAAGTGCTTTGGTGGGACTCTTGAGGCCAGCGACTTCAATGTGGAGCAGCAGGTAATTGAGTACATGAAGTTGACAGATAACGTGTACGTCGAAGATGGTGAGTTGTACTACCTCGATGAGCCAATGCACGGTGTGCTTGCTGACAAGATTATGAGCAGTCTACATGACGGGCTTGACGCTACTCCGCTGGCGCTCTTTGCAGATAACCTTGCACGCAACCCGTCACGTAACTCGCGTGATCAACTGTTCCAGTGGCTTGAAGTTGCTGGACTTGAAATCACTGACAAGGGATGGATCAAGGGTTACAAGTCAGTGCATTCCGATCCAGATGGGCTTGGATTCCGCTCAGTATCGAGTGGTACTGCCTATGTAAACGGGAAGCAGCACACTGGTCAGATTCCTCAGAAGGTTGGTGACACTGTTTCAATGGATCGTTCAGATGTTACCGACAACCCTGCGGTTGCATGTTCATACGGCCTGCATGTTGGCAGCATGGAGTATGCTCAGTCCTTCACAGGAGATACAGTCCTTGAGGTTCATGTTAATCCTGCTGACGTAGTGAGCGTTCCGCAAGACGCTGGGTACCAGAAGATGCGTGTCTGCGAGTACTACGTGGATCGCGTAGTGGAGAAGCCAGAGGGCCAAGTAGAAGAAAGTGACAAGTACTACTTCCAAAACTCTTCATGGCTCAAGAGCGCAGAGTGGTCTGACTACACCCTTACCATCGAAACCAAGCGTGGAGATGTGATTAAGTATGCTGATGTTCCGCTGTGGCACTACGCATCGTGGGTAGACTCAGACCTACCAGAGTACGCCTTTGCTGGCGAATTCTACAACGATGAAATCAAGGGTCAGTACAAGCGCATCTGACTAGACAAAGTGGCCTAGGTATGATACACTGTACCTAGGTCGCTTTGTTATACCGCTGTAAACCCTCTCGCTACGAACGAGTGGAAAGGTTAATTGGAAACATGCAGGTTCGAATCCTGTCAGCGGTACGTCCCTATAGGTTAATGGTAGACCGCCACCCTCTCAAGGTGGTAGTGACAGTTCGATCCTGTCTAGGGGTACTTGGAGGAATAATGAAAACATATAAAGAGATGTGCGGTACAACTGCAATCAAACTAGGCTGTGACATTGAAAAGGTAGAGGATGTATGGCAGGAGATGGGAAGGTATGAGATCACCTTGTCCCCATCTAGTTTCGTAAATCAGGTCGCCAGTGCTATGCGTAAGGTGGGGCAAGAGCCGAACATGACGTTCGCTGATCGTGCAGCGAGCGCCCTGTGACAGACCTTACCGAAGTCCTGTCTGGGCTGAACTCCAACCTTCGCAAGAGTATCTTACTTGGTAATGAAATCTCTTACGAACGTCAGGAACTACCTAGTTTTGGACTAACAAGAGCGCTGAATGGTGGACTTCCGTATGGACGGCAAGTGCTTGTCTATGGAAGTAAATCCAGTGCCAAGTCATCCATGATGCTAGAGATGTGTGGCATGGCTCAGCAGAAGGGTGGGGTCTGCGCGTGGATCGACGCTGAAATGTCCTACGACAGTGATTGGGCTGGCAGGCTTGGCGTTGATACGTCGCAACTCATCGTGAGCGAAGCGCGTACTGTCAACGACGCAGTGGACACGAGCGTAGCCTTAATGAACGCTGGTGCCGACATTATCGTGATGGACAGCATCACAAGCCTTCTCCCAGGAGTTTACTTTGAAAAGACTGGCGACATTAAAGGTCTTGAAGGCACGGGGCAGATGGGCCAAGAGTCTAAAGACTGGTCGCGTGCCTGTAAGATTCTTAACTACGCCAACAACCGTAAGAAGCCTACGCTACTAGTTCTTATCAGTCAGGCTAGACAAAACCTACAAGCGTATGGTATGATGACACCTACTGGTGGTAATGCTGTAAAGTTCTATTCATCTGTTGTTATCAAACTCACTTCCAATGAGTCTGTTAACCAAGCAATTAATGCCAAAGTGACAGTTGGAAATAATATAATTGACATTCCAGTTGGACGCGGAGTTGAATGGTTAGTAACTTTCAGCAAGACCTCGCCAGCCTTCCTTAGTGGTGGATACAACTTCTACTATCATGGAGACAAGGTTGGAATTGACAGAGAAGGAGAAGTGTTAGGTGAAGCAGTTAAGTACGGTTTTGTGGAGAAGCCTAAAGGCGGCGGCTGGTATACCTTTGATGATGTTAAGATGCAGGGCGAATCGAACGCCGTTGACTATCTACGACACAATCCAGAGGTAATGCATGAGTTGGAGAGTAGACTTAAGAATGCCTGATTATCTATGTCCGAAATGCGGTGAGATTCCTAATGATATTGAACCGTTGGACTCAGTGATGGTTATGGTTACGTGTGTCAACGGGCACACATGGAACACGTTCAGGGCACCATGAAGCGCGGCACTAACAAGAGCGAGCAGGCTCTCATACGCAGCATCGGTGGCAAGCCACACAGGAACAGTGGCCGTGGTCAACGCAAGGCAGACGGAACGTTAAATGATTTTGTAGTTGATGTAAAAGAGTCTGGAAAGTCATTCACGTTAAATACAGATGTGTGGGCTAAGGTCTGCACTGACGCTACCAAAGTAGACTTCAGAAAAGACCCAGCGCTCATCGTAAGTCTGAACGAAGGTCAGACAGAACTAGTTGTGATCGCGCTGGATGTATTTGAAAGGTTGATTAATGCTGAATCAGGTCAGTGATCTGTATGATATTGCAGAGTATATGAACGATCCAGAACTCACTTCGGCTCTTGAATTTATTGCTAAAGTGATGCTTAAGCCAGACATACCGCTAGATGTTGTGTCTCGTGAGTTGGTAAAACTACAGGCTATTGGAGCCAAGTGCGCGATGCGTGCGACTTACATGGCTAACGTGGACAAGTCAGACCGTCCTCGTAAGAACATGTATTACACCGCTTCGGCAGAGATAGATAAACTTGTAAGTTCGTTGAAATATCTCTTGAAGTGACTATGATAGAATGAAGGACATGTCTAAAAACTTACTAAAGGCTCTGATGCAAGAGCCTGCATCACGAGCGTTCCCCGTAGCGGGCCTCGCTGAGAAGATTCAAGAAGGCTATATTAATGGTAGGTCAATTAATACCAAGCCACGCCGTAACTTTAGTCCTAGTTCGCTAGCCTACACTGCTGGCGGTGGAGGATGCCCTAGGTACTGGTACTTTAAGTTTGAAGGTCAGCCGCAGATTGACGACGCTGATGCCTATGCCATTGCCAACATGAGCAATGGCACACTGTCCCACCAGCGCATTCAGAAGGCTATGGAGGACGCTGAACTAGCAGTGGCTACTGAGGTAAAGGTAACGTCCGAAGACCCTCCCATATTTGGCTTTGTTGACAATATCATTTCATGGCTAGACGAAGAGATTCCTGCGGAAGTTAAGACGATGCGGGAGGAATCGTGGCAGTACAGGGTGAAGTCTGACAAGGCTCCTGAATATCATATTGTTCAGTTGCTCATCTACATGAAACTCCTTGGTAAGAAGCGCGGGGTGTTCATTTATGAATCAAAGAACAGCCATGAACTCCATGTGATCCCCCTGGCAATGACACCAGAATACGAACAGTGGCTAGACAATGCGTTTGAGTGGATGAGGGAGACTAAGAAGGCTTTTGATGAGAAGACGTTGCCGACAAAGCCGTACCGCTCCAACTCAAAGGTATGCAAGAAGTGTCCATTTAGAGAGGTGTGTGCTGACGCAGGCAAGGGTGTCGTCAAGATTCCTGCGTTGGAGCCACTGAGTGACTAGATGCTCTTGGTGCGACAGCCACTTCCTGAAGGAACATCCACAGCAAATATACTGTAGTGTTCAATGCAGGACAGAGGCTTCTAAGGAATCAGCAAGGCGATATGCTAAGATAGCAAAGTACAAGTCACGGCGGGGTAAGGAAAGACTCTGCAAGTCTTGTAAGAAACCATTAAGCATATATAATGATAGTACACTGTGTCGATCTTGTGAGATTAAAGACGATATGGTAAAGAAAGCACTAAAGAACATTAAGGATTTTATTGATTATGAAGGAGAGCCTAAACAGATTCCTGGCCCTTGATTGTGCTACAACCAATACTGGTTTCGCAGTCTATCAGAACGACACGCCAGTAACATACGGCAAGTTGTTCTTTGACGGGGACACAGAGTACGAGAAAGCAATGTCTGCAAGTAGAATCATGTTCGCTTTCTTGGCAGAGTGGAAGGTTCCAGTCATTGTAATGGAATCTTCTTTCTTGGGTATCAACCCTAGCGTTGCTACTAATCTAGCGATATCTCATGGGGCTGTAATAGGAGCCGCCGCCCTACAGGGGGTCACGGCAGTGGCAACCGTGGTGCCTATCCAGTGGCAGATGGGGATTGGCAATCCGCGCTTGACAAGGGAAGAGAAGCGTGCTATCATGAATGAGTACCCAGGCAAGTCAGCCGCGTGGTACAAGAAGGCAGGAGCCATAGCACGGAAGGAGAGAACGATTAAGATTGTTAAGGACAACCTGGGTATTGATACAAGAGATAATGATGTTGCTGATGCCTTGGGAATCGGACTCTTCGCAACGCGCTTTCCAGAGAAGGTCAGATGGTAAGAAAGGCTAAGTTGTACGCAGACAGAGACTGGCTGTTCTGGGCGTATCATGAAGAGAAGTACACGCCAGAAGAGATCGCTAAGATCGCTGGCACCAGTCAAGCAACAGTATACAGATATCTCAAACAATACAACATTATTTGGTAAGGAGTACCAATGGAAACCGCAGTCAACATTCTCAAGTGGGAGTTGCAGGACGCGATCAGGGCAGGCGCAACAGAGGAATACGTTGCTGATCTTCGTAGCGCTATCATGTTGCTGAACCGCAACCTGTTCCACCTGAAGATTATGGGTGCCGATCCTAACAACACGTTCTACAATGCCGCGTAAGAAAGCAACTGGTACAACCAAGTTTGGCTGGTGTATGACAAACCAGCATAGTGATTGTATTATCACAACATACAGCGGGTATGAATGCGGCTGTAAATGCCATAAGGAGAAGAGTGCAAAGAAGAAAGCCGTTCAAGCCAAAGCCGTCACGGTTAGAACTAAACCCAAGATTTAATGTTGGCAACCGTGAAGTTGTTGCTGGCGACATAATCAAGGTTCATGGCGAGCATGGTGACAAGTTTAAAGTAATTGGTCTTGTCACCAACATCGAAACTGGTGTTCAGTGGGTAGATTGCTATGAACTATGCAAGGGAGTGCCAGCACAGACCAGGGCTTTCTACCTAGATAGAATAAAACCTCTTCCTCGTAAAAGGAAAAAGAGGGTATAATTCCCTTATGGCACAAAACGAACTAGAACTTCTCCATGACTACATGGACGAGATGAATGAAATCATGGTGGAGAAGTGGAAGGGTAAAACCGTATCGGAAATCGCTACCGCCCTTAAGAAGCCTCGTCAGCGAGTAAAAGAAATCATTGAGGAATGGGGCGTAGTAGCGTCCCGCAACGACGTTGTTAGAACGCGAGCGCGTGAGGCTCTTGCTACTGCCGACGCACACTATTCAAAACTAATAGGTCACGCCTATGAAGTCATGGAAGAGGCTGACGGCAACAGCAATCTATCTGCTAAAACAAACGCTATCAAGTTGATTGCAGATATGGAAGCCAGACGTATTGATATGCTTCAGAAGTCTGGGCTGCTAGAGAACAAGGAACTAGCAGAAGAAATGATGGAGACTCAGCGTAAGCAGAAGGCTCTTGAGGCCATTCTCAAAGAGGTTGTTGCCGACTGCGATCACTGCCGCATACAGGTTCTTAACAGGCTCTCTGCGGTATCCGGTAACGATGAGGTGGTTGTCGTTGATTACGAGGTGCCTGAGCAATGACAGACCTATCAAAGTTCTTAGACGTTCTCAACCCTAATCCATTTGAAGAGTATCCTGTTGACCTTGAGACATTCGTAGGTAGCGAGGACTACCTGCACCACAAGCCGCTGTCTCCAATCCAGGCCACGGCTGTAGAGTGCATGAGCCAAATCTACAGGGTCGAAGACCTTAAGAGATTCAGGGAGCCTGACAAAGCAGAAGAATTCTATAAGAAGTACACCAAGAAAGAGATTATCTTACAACTTGGCAAGGGGTGTCACGACAAGAATACCCCCGTGTACGACCCCTCTTCTGGTGGATGGAAGCCGCTTTACCTGCATAATGGTGACGTTCAGACGGTAGACGGCGCAGCATACGCAACAGAGGCTTTCTATGAAGGCACTGGCGAGATGCTTAAAGTAACATTCTCTAACCATATGAGTGAAAGAGTATACATTAATCACAAGTATCTGGTGGCAAGAAAGCCGTATGAGGATCAGAACTTCGAATATGTTGAGGCTCAAGACCTCAAGCCTAATGATCGTGTAGTGTGGAACAGACATTATGAAGTAGACGATCCGGTTAACCTTCCAGACGACGAACTAGAAGTGCTGGCTCTGCTGATGAATAGCCACGCGCAGAGCGACGACGGAACAACTAAGTTTTACGTACACTATTCAAAGCCAGCGCTAAAGGAAGTGCTTATTGATAAGTGGGGCGGCATCAAGCATAAAGAAACCCCTACTATCGTTTCCATTACAGTAACTAATGATCGCTTCAGAGAGATAGTCCGTAAGTACGAGCCAGAAGAAGCGTGCTACTATGGTCTGCCAAAAGAACTGTTCAAGTGCGATAACGACACGTTGGTCAGGTGGGTCACTATGGTATTTGATCTGGTTGGCGGCATTGGTAAGCGAAGCCACAGCCGCCACGGATTCTATATCACAAGACTTAACGACCTAAAGGCAACAGACTTTACACACGTTCTAATGCGAATTGGCATCCTACCAACCATTAGAGAAACAGAAGAGATATTCATGTTTGGGCCACCTCGATACCGCACGGCGGTATACGTTGATGCGTACCCACACAATAAAATACTCTCAGATATGATGGGCCGTGACTACAACTGGCGCAACGAACATGAAAAGGCTGGTACCAAGACGGCAACTGTGCTGGACGACTTTTATCTTGTACCAGTGAAGTCAATTACTCCTGATGGAGTGGATGAGTACTGGACAAAGACTGTACCGGAATACGGACACTATGTAGGAAATGGAGCGATCTCTGCCAATTCAGGTAAGGACTTGCTATCCACAATTGCTGTGGCCTATGTAGTTTACAAACTACTTTGTCTGAAAGACCCAGCAGAATACTACGGCCAGCAGAGCGGTAACGCAATTGACATTATCAATATTGCTATTAACGCGCAGCAGGCTAAGACAGTGTTCTTCAAGAACTTCAAGAATATCATTGCCAAAAGCCCGTGGTTCAGGGGCAAGTACAGCGACACACAAGACTCAATTAGTTTTATCAAGTCTGTGACTGCCTATTCAGGTCACTCAGAGCGTGAGTCTCACGAGGGTCTGAACCTGATCATGGCCGTGCTTGATGAGATCAGTGGTTTCGGTGAGGGTAACCCACTAAACGACTCAACAAAGTCATCTGATAAGATTTACACTGCGTTCAGTCAGGCGGTAACCTCTCGTTATCCAGACTTCGGCAAGGTAGCGCTGCTGTCATTCCCACGTAATAGAAGCGACTTTATCACTAGACACTACGATGAAGAGGTCAAGGCTAAAGAAGTTATTCAGCGTAGCCACACTTGGATTATCAACCCCGATCTTCCTGAGACAGAAGATAACAAGTTGACTATCCATTGGGAAGAGGATCACATCACTGCATATAAGAATGAAAAGGTGTGGGCTATTCGCAGGCCGTCGTGGGATGTTAACCCTCTTCGTAAGATTGAAGAGTATAAGAGCGCATTCGTCAAGGATTACTACGACTCCCTACAGCGGTTCGCGTGTATGCCAACTGACATTTCATCAGACACTTTCTTTAGGAATGTAGCAAAGATAGATCACGCTATGGTGATCCGCAATCCAGTTAGTCCTAACAGGATTATTGATCCTTCCTGGCGACCAGACCCGAACATCACCTACTACGTCCACGCTGACCTTGCTCAGCAGCAGGACAAGTGCGCCGTAGCGGTGGCTCACGTAGACCGATGGACTAAGATTGAGGTTGGGCATGGGGTGACTGAGACAGTGCCTTACGTAGTTGTTGATTTACTTGCATGGTGGGAGCCAAAGGTTGAGGGGCCAGTAGACCTCTCCGAAGTAAAGAGATGGATTATGTCTTTGAGAACCACCAAGGGTTTGAATCTTGGGCTTGTGACATTCGACAGGTGGGGATCGTTTGATCTTATTAGAGAGTTGAATGATCGCGGGTACAAGGCAGAGACACTATCGGTAGCCAAGAAACACTACGAAGACTTTGCTATGCTACTATATGAAGAGAGGGTGTCGCTCCCGCTCAGCCAGGAGTTGAAGGAAGAGATGCTTGCTCTTAAAGTAGTTAAGAACAAGGTTGACCACCCAGCCAAGGCGAGCAAGGACTTGACAGATGCCGTCACAGGTGCTATATTTAATGCGATCAGCCGTACCCCACGTAACATAGATCAAACTATATCAGTACATACGTGGGCACCTGACAAGACCGACAAGGAACTTGCAGACGATGTGATAAGATATACCCCTGAGCAGAAGCAAGAGGCTAGAGACTGGTTGCAGAGGATGGGGGTACTATGAGGATCAAGATAGTGCCCGCCGCCCTAGGCAAGTGGTACGGAGAGTTGACAATCGACGGAGAAGTGATGCACTCTATACGTGGGCCACGACCAGGGTGCGTTGCTCGTGATTTGCTCAACTGGCTACACCTTAATATAATGTCGCCTAGTCAACTAGTGGAGTTGGAGATAACTACTTATGAATGAAGAAGATCGAGAGTTAATGGAGAGTCTTGTCAAGACGGGAGACTTTGAGGCGTATACCGACCCACTCGGCAAGCGTCGTTACCGTCCTACAGACCTGTTCTATCAGCGCTACCCAGAGGCGGGTGAGATGTGGAACGCCATGATTGGTGAAACGCTTTTCTCTCTTTGGTCAAAAGGCTTCCTAGAGATTGAGTTCTTGGAGGATGGAGAGATGGCCGTGTATCCTATGCCAGACCCTAGCAAGTTTGACGAGATCAACGACCTCGATGAGTTTGAGCGTGATATACTAGCGAGTATAGAAACGATGATTGCGGAGGGTACGAATGAGTGACGACATTGAAGAGATGCTTGCTGACGGCTCTCTGATCGAGGCGGGGGTTTCAGAAAGCGGTGAGCAGTTATATATCTATACTGACTTGTGTAGAGTACTGCATCCTAAAGTATGGGAGGCGAAGTACCAAGAGTTTCTAGATGACATTTCTGAGTTGTGGTCGCTAGGTTATATTGAAATAGAGTTGGGGGAGAACGCAGACCTTGATAGCATTATCATCAATGAGAAAACGTTCGGCCCAGCAGATGATCTACCAGACCGCCTTAAGCCTGCGCTAGAGGCTGTACGTGCTTCGGCAGAAGAGGATTATGGCTTTAAGAAAGATGACTAGTTTGTTAATTGCAGTGGGGGCGGTTGTGGTCGCAACCATTACATCTGCAATAGCCGTGCGAGTCCTGGCGTACCGCATTGACAAGGCGTTAGAAAATGCTGGCGCTTACGAACTTTCGCAGGAAGAACTGCGCGAGATACTTGAAGAAATAGGAGAGAACTTGGGCGACAACGATAGCCTAACTATGGTAATTGCAGGAGACACGGCGTACTGGATCGAAGAAAACTCTTTGATGCACGCGCCAGTCGATAGCGATGATGAAGTTGACTTTGGGAGCGCGATGCCGTATAATGCTATTGAGGCTCCCAAAGAGGAACTGAAGAAGATTTTGTCAATACTAGATACGATTAAGGAGAATCAATGACAGAGCAGCAGAACGAAGAGTTCGCCGCAATCCTCAACTACTTCCGCAACAAGGCGGCAGAGTTGGAACTAGCCAATATTGAATTGCAGTTGGCTGTTGGCAAGTTGCAGAACGAGGTTGAAACCCTCAAGGCACGGCTAGAAGAGGCCGAAGCCGATGAGAGTTCTGATTAGCGGCGGGAAGGACTTCAGCGACCCGCAAGTATTCCGTAGGGCAATGACCGTGACGATGAGTGAGATGGGTACAGACAAAGAACTTGTCTTACTCTTGTCCGGCCCCTTCAAGACTAACGAGATTGCTCGTCAGTTTGTGAATCTAGCGGAAGAGTCCTTCCGCGCAAGGAATATGAAGATTAAGTACATCCATGTTGATCCAGCAGACGTACCTTGGGAATCTGTGGACAGTGTGGTAGCATTAGTAAACCCACCACAGCGCAACACCGTGCTTGGGTACAAGGCAGATGAGCAAGGCATTGATGTCAATGTCTTTAGATATTAGGAGAGTAATGATTATCAAGTCTCTAGACGAGATGGAAGAGATTGTGCAAGGCAACCCCAACCTCGTATGGGAAGGCTGGGACGTTCTCTGGTACAGGCCAAATGGCGCAGGGTTCCTCAAGAAAGATGGTGCGTTCTTCAACGGAACGTGGACACGACTCAAGAGGATTACCCCTAGCAGAGATGGTTGGCATCTACCAAAGTCATTGCTCAAGGTGACATAATGGATTGGCGCGAGCAGGCCGCTTGCCGCGACTCTGTTGATCCCGAAGCATGGTTCGACATATATGAAAACAATGTAGACATTAGATCATGGGCAGATAAGCAGTGTCTGTCTTGTCCCGTTCAGCAGCAGTGCTTCGGCACAGGTGTAAGCAATAAGGAGTGGGGGGTGTGGGGTGGTGTCTACTTGGAGGACGGCGAGCCTAGTCAAGAACTAAATAGTCACAAGACCGCAACTGATTGGACAGAACTATGGGAGCGGTTGACTATGGAAAGAGAAGTAGATGTATACTGATGAGATGCGCCGCGCATTCAGGTCTGTGCCACCAGTTCAAGGTTTCAAGGTCGAAGTACTTGACAACGACCACTTCCTTGTGGTAAGGTTGGACACAGAAAGTTTGATGAGGCTGTCTGGTGAAGATAAGAAGAGAGCAGTCATCTACGCTATCCAAGTTAAAGAGGCTCTGGAACAGGCCGGGGCAGTAGTACTAGTTACAAGGACACCCTATGAAGATCGTTGAGCCACCATATGACTGTCAACTATGTCGGATGGAGTTGGCAGATAGGATACTTGACAACGTAGAGAATGATATTACAGTATCGTTTGCTACATTCATAGTATCGTTCAACGTCATGGCAGTTAAGTATGGTCTTGACACAATCTCTCTATCACGAGCATTGATCACTGAGATTCATGCTTCACACAGCGGAGGTGAAGATGCATAAGACACCGCTCGCGTGCCCATACTGTAGCGATCTGGTAGTGATAGAAGATGACCAGATGGTTTGCTGGTCGTGTGAACTGAGATGGAATGAGGTTGGAATGCCATGTACGTAACTGTAAACCATGTTGTGTACAACAGCGAAGATGCTATTAAATTTATTAGCCGCTTTCAAGAGGTTGAGGTCGTAGAGGCCACGGTAGAGAAGTGTTACAAGGCTACAGGCAGCGCCTACTACAACATTGAAGTAAAGATTGCGGCAAGCGACATAGAGCAAATCGAGTGTGGCGACCACGTGTACGATGCTGATAAACCATACCCCAAAGACCTACTTGTTACATGCCATGAACACTAACGGAACACCTACACGCACCTGCCCACGTTGCGGGTCAGAGTGGCTGATCATTCAAGCACAGTTTGATGAAGAGGGGGAGTTGACGTTCTACTCACTGGATGCACAGTGTAATGACTGTCTAACTCCGTTAACAGCACCAACACCTATAGATTATATTCACTTGAGGAAAGGTTTACGAGCAGTATGAGCGAAGAAGTAAAGTCATTTGCTATTGGAACGTTTGGTATTGTAGCGGTGGTGCTTGCTATCATTGCTGCCATCTACTTTGGAGCGCAGCAAAGTGGAAAGCAAACAACAGAGCGAGTAAAAGAGTGTGTATCTGCTGGTAATCAGTGGGTGTACGATTCATGTATTGGAAAAACAGATGGATGACCTGTTCAAAGACTTACCGCTATGGTTCAAGGTCGGCTGGGTATTCGCCTGGGGAGTAAGTCTTGGTTTAAGTTTAGTAATAATGTGGGCTATCATTCAGGTAGTCCTCTGGTTGATTGGATAAGTAATGATTAAGTATATTGGAATTGGACTGGCTGGACTGGCATTGGTAGGCTGCACGCAGGCTACCCCGGCACCAGTGGTGACTGTCACCGCTCACGCTCCCGCCGCACCAGCCCCGGTAGAGACAAGCAATGCCTATCAGGATGCTATGGAGTATGCATGGTCTACACTCACGAGCGGAGAGAAGAACGAAGTTTGTTACTTGTTCAATGCCGCTCCGCAGGAGGCGTGGGATGCGTTTAACTCTACTGCAAATGACTCGGTGCCACAGGATGAGTTTAACTCATTCTTCAGTAGCAAGTGCAGCGTGTATTGACAAGCAAGCCCAAGTGTGATATACTACTTGGGTAATGTCTGGGTAGTGAAATGGTATCACGTTGGTTTCATACGCCAACATCGCGGGTTCGAATCCCGCCCCAGCCACGTAACCGCCCCTTGTCTCTGACCTGGGGTTTATAGCACAGTAACTCAGTGGTAAGAGTGCCGTTCTGATACAGCGGTGGTCGTTGGTTCGATCCCAACCTGTGCTACTCCCATCTGGTCTAATGGCAAGACGCGGCGTTCTGAGCGCTGAGAACGAGGATCGTTACCTTGGGTGGGAGCCATACTAGGGTTGCTCTGCTGGCAGGGGCAACGTGACTTTGAATCACGGTACGACGTAGGTTCGAATCCTACCCCTAGTGCTTGACAAGACACCTCATCTGTGGTATGCTGTAGGCATGACAAGCAGGGTTAGTTCAGCCTGGTAGAACAATCGGTTTACGCCCGATACGTCGGGGGTTCGAATCCCTCACCATGCACCATACGGACAATGGAGTGCTGTACCGTAGAGCGAGAGAAGCCCAACTCCTACTCGCATGAGTCAGAAGCGGGACGCAACTAGACTCATAAAACTAAATCAGACTGTGAATGTTGGGGGTCTGAGGCGGGTACTCTAGGTAGATTGAATTCTCTACTGTAACAGGTGAGCATGGACTTCGGTACGTGACTCACCGCAAGGAGCGTGGCGGGCTGGGAGTCCGGTGGCGTCTTATATGCGTCTTTAAGCAGGGTTCGATCCCCTGGCGCTCTACGCATATAAGTTGTGGTATAATTATACACATGACTAAAAAGACTGAGTGTACTAAATGTGGCACTCCACTAACAGAAAGCAATAGAGCAAAAGGCCGCGCAAGATGTAAGGCGTGCGAAGCGGCGCGAATGAAGTCTTATTATGCCGCTAATCCAGAACTATACAATAAGCATAAGGGATACGTCGCTAGAAACGATGCGAAGTGGAAAGCGGCAGTTAACACGTACATACTTGAAGTATTGAAAAGTCGCGGAGGTTGTCTAGATTGTGGCGAAACTAATATTATTGTTTTAGAGTTTGATCACCGCGATCCCACCGCTAAGTCTTTTAGTATTACTAGTGCAAGGCAATCAAAAGTAAGTTGGGATCAACTAGTAGAAGAGATAGACAAGTGTGATGTTGTGTGCGCCAACTGCCACAAGATACGATCCGCTAAGATGTTCGGCAACTGGCGACTTGACTTTTCTAGTGATGTGTGATAGTGTGGAACACACGGAGGTCACTGCAAGGCTACGGAGGTATCATGGAGCCGATCTTAACAATTAAAGAAATAAAGTTAGATAACCTAGAACAACAACTTGAAATCGAAACAAATCTCCGTAGGAGCCTGCGTACACAGGGCGCGGCATACGATCACATAGGATTCTCTTGGGTATCTACAGGTGACACTTACACAGTATATGGATATGGATGGTGGGACGGTGAAAGTTAAGAACGAAAGGGCTTTGCAAACATTTCTCAAATTAGTAACGCTTGCT
>JACCDT010885406.1_pt1 | contig 20195 bp, 14 predicted proteins | sample 7446291 | NCBI WGS metagenome assembly JACCDT01 (sample SAMN15323446, study PRJNA562643) | freshwater metagenome | isolation source: river surface water | place: USA:Blue River Watershed | collected 2017-08-17 | reverse complement strand
TTAAAATTGGGTGGTGTATTTGGGTTCGTCTAAGTTAAAACAAGCCACTTGCAACAGCAAATCCGATGTATGTTCCGATGGCATTGCCCAAACTTCCTACGAGGATTCCTGGGATCAGCAAATCAGGACGATTTAGACTTTCTGCTGCTGCTAGGGCGGTGGTATTCCCTCCGATATTGGCTTGAGAAGCCACTGCAATCATGTCCCAGTCCATCTTGAAAAAGGCTCCAACTCCAAAAATCACGAGTCCATGGACCAAAATCAGCACAGATACAAATAGGATAAGGGTGACTGCAAGATCTCCTACCTCTACCAAAGCACTCAAATCACACAAGGTACCGATGACTGCCAGAAACAAGAGGATCAAGAAGTAGCCAAGGGTATGCTTCCCTTGCAACTGCTGTACTGCTGGAAACTGGGCAAGAATCAATGCAATGGAGGTCAAAAACAGAATTTCGGGTACTTGGGGAAACCAGATTACCAAGGCCTTACTCACTGCAATCCCCATGAAGGCCAATGTAAACAAGGCAGCCAAGGGTCCCAAGGAAATCGATTCTTGACTATGGATTTTTTCAGTTCCAGCAACAGAGGCTATTTTTTTGCGTGGATACAATTTCTGAAGATACTTGGGCAAAATAAGTGTGGCAATGATCCAAGGGGTACCTACGAGATTATCTACCACGGTAGCCGCTGCAAACAACGTTCCGGCCTCATTGACGTGGTAATGTAGCGCAATCGCATTGAAATTGATTGCTCCACCTATGTAAGTACCCGTATACATGCCCGCGATGGCAGGAGCCAAGTTGCCGATCACTTCAGCTGGCTGCACCAGCACCCAAGCAGTGAGCACCCCGATCACAGTAGCCAAGGAACCCAGCAGAAAAAGAAGCAATAACGGAAGTCCAGCTTTTTTCAAACTTTTCAGATCTACTTCGAGCAAGGCGATAAATATGCCCAAGGGAGCGAGGTATTGGAAAACCCCATCGTAAATAGGATGCCCATCCATGGCGCTTGGAATCAGCCCTATATTGGCCAACACCGCACAAATCAATATCACAAAAATGGGAGTACCTACCGACTTACCCCAAGAAAACCGAGTAAGCCAACTTGCAAAAAATACAGCCAAACAAAGTGTGGCGGCGACAAACAGATAGGAGGATGAATCAGACATTCCGAAAAGTAGAAAAAAATTAGTTAGTTCTGGTGTCTTGATTTCTTGGATTGTAGAATGTACCCTGCCTGCGGCAAGCAGGCTTTGCAGCCTCCCCCGCAGAATTTCGGGGCGCCTTATTTTTTTATTCTCGCAAAGACGCAGAGACGCAAAGAAATAGAAAGGTCTTTCACTAATTTCTCACCTGCCTACCGCAGGCTGGAATCTCTCGGCTCTTGCTTCTTGCTTCTTGCCTCTCTCAATGTCGAACGCCGGATGCTGAACTCCGAATGTCGAAGTAGGGATTTGCAATGGGAGCAGAATTGTAGTCTTGATACTTGATACTAACTACTAAATACTACCCTATCCAATAACCCAGCCACTTGCTTGCTTCCGGTTTTTCGTGAATAGGCATCCAAGGAACCTAAGGTTTGCTGCGCTCCCGCAGTTTGATAAAGTCTTCGAAGCGCTTGGCGCATCGCCAGTTGGTCGCCGTGAGACAGCACTGCACCAGCACCTGCTTGGCTTAGGATCTCCGAACTATCTCCTTTAGGATCACCCAAAGCCAGTACAGGAAGTCCTGTGGCAAGGTATTCAAAAAGTTTGCCCGGTATATTGCCTTTCGCATTCTTGGTGTCCGTCAAAATTAAGACCAAGGCATCCACATGTGCATAAAAATCAAACACTTCCTGATGAGAGACATAGCCCGCAAAGTGGATGTGGCGCTGTAACCAAGAGTCCGCCTGAACTTGCTGCTGTACTTGCTCGCTGACCTTCCCCACAAAAGTCCAGGAGACCTCCTCCTCTGTGGCTTCAAATTCAGCCTTCATGGCCTGCATCAGAGGAAGTGGATTGCGAATTGCATCAATAATCCCTGTATAAACAAGATGGAGCTGATTGGCTACTTTAGGCCGGGGGCTAAAATCTTGAGGAATATCTGCCGGATCGTAGCCATTGGTGATCAGGTCGATTTTTCTTCCGGAGAGTCGTTCTAGATCACGCTGGAAGGTTGGGGAAATGGTCACCACCCCATCGGCTTGCTGCAAAACCTTTTGCTCTAGGGCTTCGTGTCGTCTCCGGATGGAAGGTAGCATGGGAAGGGTATCTAAGAACTCCCACTGCGACCAGGGATCTCGAAAGTCTGCCAACCAGGGTATCCCATGTTTTTGCTTGAGCTGCTGTCCAATCAGGTGGAGGCTATGCGGCGGCCCAGTGGTAATAATGGCTTGAAATTGCCCTTCTTGGACTAGCTGATTCAGGAATTTAACGGAGGGATTCACCCAGAAGACCCGAGGGTCCGGTACCAGGATGTTGGCACGTAACCAGATGGCTACTTTTTCTAGAAATCCTTTTTTTGGTTGTTCAAGAATCCGACCTGGATGGCTTTTCCCTTTCTTTTTCAGCTTTGCAAATACCTGATAGGGCTCCCAGATGGGAAAGCGTATCACTTCTAGGTTAGGGGAGACTTCTTTAAGTAGTGTCTCGTCTTGAAGATCGAAATCAGGATTTTCTGGGGTAAAAATTACAGGTTCCCATCCTGCCTCAGGCAAGTATTTAGCAAACTTCAACCAGCGTTGTACACCCGAACCTCCACTTGGGGGCCAATAGTAGGTGATGATTAACACGCGTTTTTGCATGGGGTTCGATACGCTAGCCAAATTTGTAGACTTGCAAATGTACTAAAAAGAAAAAGGGGAAATTACTTTCCCCTTCTTGATAAAAAACTCGAGTTATTCTCCTTGCCCGAGTGAAAACCCTTTCACTCCATCGAAGGTATAGAGGTGTTCCGTTTTGATAAAATCCAAACCAAGACCTTCCACTTTTTCAAGAAGGTCAATCACTTGAGCATGCGTAAGGACCTTTCCTTCTTCTACTTTAAATCGGCATCTCCAATGATCTGTGCAGAAAGTTTCTTTCATGCCATCAGGGAATACCTTTACACCTCTATTGGTAATCAGACTCAGTTTCAATCCGCCAGTATCCAGCGAATTCAGCAGATTACCCAAGACATTTGGATCCCGTTGATTTTGATCCCAGTCTAGGAATACGTCCACTCCAATCAATTCTTTCTTTGCCTTTGGCTTAGGTCGCAAGGCCACATCCATTGGCGCAGTGCTTTCTTTGCCAAAAACTGCTGGAACCATTTGACTAGGCACCTGACCCAAGCGAGCAATGACTGCCTGAGCAAATTCCTGAGTTCCTACTTTTTTAGTTGACAAACCTTCTTGGTAGATGTCGCCAGTATGGATTCCATCTTCGAGGGTTTTCATCCAAGCATTGGCGATTTTCTCTGCAATCTCTGGTTGACCGATGTGTACCAACATCATGATGGCTCCATTCAATAATCCGGATGGGTTGGCGATGTCCTTGCCCGCAATGTCAGGAGCAGAACCATGGATGGCTTCGAACATGGCCACTTCCGCACCCACATTGGCAGAACCGCCAAGGCCCACCGACCCAGTCACCTGCGCTGCTACGTCGGAGATAATGTCCCCATAAAGATTGAGCGTCACGATCACATCGAAAATCTCCGGGCGTTCAGCAATCAAAGCTGTTCCGATGTCGATAATCTTGTGGTCTGTCTCAATTGTTGGATACTCTTTCGCGATCTCGTCAAACGTTTTGTGAAACAAGCCATCTGCCAGTTTCATGATGTTATCCTTGGTCATGCAGGTCACCTTCTTGCGGCCATACTTTTTGGCGTACTCAAAGGCATAGCGAATGATTTTTTCAGATCCTGGCTGTGAAATAACTTTCAAGCATTGGTAGACCTCTTGGGTTTGGCGGTGCTCAATCCCTGCATACAAATCCTCTTCATTTTCCCGAATGATCACCAAATCGGTTTTTGGGAAATGTGTTTTGATAAATGGTGAATAAGCCTTGCACGGGCGCACATTCGCATACAAGCCAAAAGACTTGCGTGTAGTTACATTCAGTGACTTAAAGCCTCCACCTTGAGGGGTGGTGATGGGCGACTTCAAAAAAACCTTGTTGGCACGAAGCGATTCAAAGGAATTGGGGGCCATACCCGAACTAATCCCCTTGAGGTATACCTGCTCTCCAATTTCAATGACCTCGTATTCCAATTGGGCTCCAGCGGCATCTAAGATGGCCAAAGTCGCTTTCATGATTTCGGGGCCGATTCCGTCTCCGTAGGCTACGGTAATTTTTGTTTTAGAGTTCATGGGTAGATTAGGGTTTAGCTTCTTGTCATTTGGTGCCGCAAAAGTAAGAATAAAAGCCGAAAAAAGGGCATTAAACTTCAAAAATTCTGGTTATGATAGGTATAAAAAATAGTCCATTCCAGCTACCCTTGGGCTTAATTTGCTTTTTTCTCCTACCCTGAATTTGGTAGTCTTGGAGGGGGCGGTATATTTGTCTGAACTATGCTGATTGACTATGTCTGAATTTGTCAACATTCTCACCGAAGAACGACAAGGTATCCTCTACCTCACTATCAATAGAGAGGATAAACTCAACGCCATGAACCTCGCTACCTTAGAAGAACTGAGGCAGGTATTTGATCAAGTGATGGACAATAAAGCCATCAAAGGTGTCATCCTTACGGGAGCTGGAGAAAAGGCTTTTGTGGCGGGTGCAGACATTTCCGAAATCGCTTCCCTCAACGAGGTCAATGCACGGAAATTTGCAGAGAGTGGACAGGAGATTTTTGCGATGATCGAAAATTGTCACAAGCCAGTTATCGCAGTTACCAATGGCTACACACTCGGCGGTGGCTGCGAGTTAGCCATGGCTTGCCACATGCGTGTGGCAACAGCCAATGCAAAGTTTGGTCAGCCCGAAGTCAATCTCGGCATCATCCCAGGCTATGGCGGTACCCAACGACTCACTTTATTAGTGGGTAGAGGGAAAGCCAATGAGCTGATGATGACTGGAGACATGATCGGAGCAGAAGAAGCCAAAACCTTAGGATTGGTCAATCACGTGCTGCCTACCAAGGAAGAAGCGATTGCTGCAGCAGAAGGTATTTTAGAAAAAATTAGAAGCAAAGCCCCTCTTGCCATTGGCATGGTAGTGGATTGTGTGAATGCTGTTTTTCTTGAGGAGAATGGCTACCAAACGGAAGCAAACTCCTTTGCGCGATGCGTCAAATCGGGAGATTACAAAGAAGGTACTTCCGCATTTTTGGAGAAGCGCAAACCTGTCTTCCGTGGCGAGTAAGTAATCCAATACGCATGGGCGCACTCAAAAAACTTGCCGGACAAACCGCCATTTATGGTCTAAGTAGCATCCTAGGGCGCTCCATCAATTTTTTACTGATTATCATCTACACCGGGTACCTGAGCAAGTCGGACTTGGGTGCTTTCACGGGTATTTATGCCCTGATTGGTTTTTTGAACATTGTTTTTACTTATGGCATGGAAACTGCCTTTTTCCGATTTTCTACAGGGAAAAATCAGGATCCAACACGGGTTTACCACAGTACCCAAACCCTACTCGTCTTATCTAGCCTAGCCCTAGGATCAGCAGTTTACCTCGCTTCACCGCTTTTGGCAGAATGGATGGACTACCCCGGTCAGGCCTACTTGTTTCAGTGGACGGCTTTATTGCTTGCTTTTGATGCGGTATTGGCCATTCCTTTTGCCAAACTCAGATTAGACAATAAGGCCAAAACCTTCGCTGGCGCCAAATTGATTAATATTCTCCTGAATGTATTTTTCAATCTCCTCTTATTGATTTGGATCCCTGGATGGATTCAAGGAGGCATCCTTCCCGAGGGTTTCCTAGGCTATCAATCGGGTTGGGGTGTGGAATACATCCTACTTTCCAATTTGATTGCCAACGGCTTAATTATTCCCCTTGTCTGGTGGACTGCTGGTTTCTTCTCCTTCCGATTGGAAAAAGAAATCCTAAAGCCCATGTGGACTTACTCCCTTCCGCTTCTTTTTATGGGGTTGGCAGGGGTGACCAATGAACTTATTTCAAGGCTCCTTTTTGAGTATGTGCTGCCTACAGACTATTACCCTGGGCTGAATTCTCGAGAAGCAGCCGGTATTTTTGGGGCCAATTTCAAGTTGGCCATCCTAATGAACTTGGTAATCCAAGCCTTCAAGTATGCCGCCGAGCCCTTCTTTTTCAGGGAATCCAAGGAAAAAGACTCGCCTCAATTGTATGCACGAGTCATGCATGGATTCATCCTTTTTTGTTCCTTGTTAATGATTCTGATTTCAGTCAACTTGCATTGGATTGGTCCTCTTTTCCTCAAAGGAGACGCCTACCAAATCGGATTTTCCATCGTGCCCATGCTTTTGCTTGGATACTTGCTTTTGGGGGTTTATTTCAATTTATCCATCTGGTTTAAGTTGACAGACAAGACCAACTACAGCTTTTGGATTACGTTGGTAGGAGCCTTAGTAAGTGTGATAGGCATTGCCTTTTTGGTTCCTATTTGGGGATTTATGGGTGCAGCGGTAAGTACCGTAGCCTGTTACCTGGTGATGACTGGAATTTGCTACTTCTATGGACAACAGCATTATCCTGTTCCATACCAAACCAGTCGGGGGCTGGGCTACCTGATGCTTGCGTTTGCTTTAAGTTATGGGGGATTTTATGTGGAAATCGGCACAGCCAGTTTGGATTTTATCCTTAAAAATTCGGGAGCCCTTTTATTTCTCGCAGTAGTATTTTTTGGAGAGCGCAACTTTTTCAAATCCCTTCTTGTCAAAAAATCCTAAATAAGCCTATTCTACCCCCCTTTTCTTCAGTCAAATTGAGGAAAAGGCACTATGTTTGTAGCGAAGATTAGAAATCCCATCCTTCAGTGAGAGTTACCCCCATTTTTCTTCTTCTTTGCTTCATTTTTCTGGGTCCACTCGCAGGGTTTCCACAGGTCCCGTTGTCTAAAAAAGAATTGAAAGCCCAAGAGCTGAAAGCAAATGCAACTCGCTTTTTTATTGAAGGAGAAAAAGCATTTGCCTTGGGAGATTTGGAAAAAGCATACCAATACCTGGCAAAAGCGCGGGAGTTTGCACCGGACGAACCCGCTATCGCTTTCAAGTTGGCAGAAGTTCTTTTAAAAAATGGTCAAGGTGAAAAAGCACTTCCATTTGCTCAAAAAGCAGCTGCTACTGATCCAGACAATTTATACTACGCCTTACTTGTAGCTGAAATTTATACCAGTTTGAATAAACCTTTGGAAGCGGCAGCACTCTTGGAAAAGCTGACCACAGGTTCTACCAAAAATCAGCAGTACAATTTGGAATTGGCATCCATTTACTTGAATGTCAATGAATTCGACAAGGCCTTGGTCGCCTTGGATCGGGCAGAAGCTTACTATGGCGTTCGAGAACCGTTTACCGTTCAAAAACAACGAATCTACTTACGCAAAGATCAACTCGGCAAAGCCGTGGAAGAGGGTGAGCAATTAATTTCCTCCTTTCCTGGGAACCCAACTTACGTGCTTTCGCTAGTCGAAATTCTGTACAACAATGGGAAGTTGGACCAGGCCATCCAATTGGTCAGCACAGAAATCAACAAGTACCCCAATCAGCCAGAACTACAACTTGCGGCTTACACACTCTACCGAGAAAAGGGCCAGGTATCTCTAGCCAACACCTTTTTGCTGGAGGCCATGAAAAGTCCAGACTTGGCCACCTCTTCCAAGGCCAACACATTTCAAGGCCTCTTGCAAGAACTGAAAACCGTTGAACGGGAGAAATTACTTGATAGCCTGGAAGTCCTTTTAGTGGAAACACATCCTGGGGATGCCTATGTCTTGGAAGCCCTGGGAAACCGAAGAAAGGCGGAAAATAAGTTGGCCGAGGCACTTGAACTGTACAAGGAATCCTTGGCGATTCAACCAAAAAACGAACGACTGCTCGAAGAGGTGATAGTCAACTCTTTTGAAACGAGCATCAATTACGAGGAAGTAGCGCTATACACCCGTATTGCCATTGAAGAATTCCCCGAAAGTGCTGAGTTTTGGTTTTATGAGGGAGTACTGCAATCCGCTCAGAAAAAAGATTCAATCGCGATACAGGCGCTGGAAACTGCCCTTCGTTTGAATGCCGAAAAGAACCCACAATTGGCGCAGGTAGCCTACAGCACCTTAGGCACTAGCTTCTATCAACTGGGGAATCAAGCAGCAGCATTTTCTAATTTTGATAAAGCTTTGGCGCTGAATCCCAATGACGAGCAGGTACTAAACAATTATGCCTATTTCCTTTCCTTAGCCAAGCAAGACTTAACAAAGGCATTGGATATGGCCCAGAGGGTGGTAAAAAAACATCCAAAAAACGGAACCTACTTGGACACCTTGGCCTGGGTTTTGTACCAACTCGATCGCTATGCAGAAGCTGCTTCTTACTTGGAAGAAGCGCTAAAGTTCGAAAAAGAACCAAGCGGGGTACTGATGGAACATTATGGGGATATTTTATTTCGTCTTGGAAAAGTAGAAGATGCGGTATCTTGGTGGAAAAAAGCGGAAAAAACCTCAGAGGCATCAGAACACTTGGTGCAAAAAATTAAAGATCGACAGCTTCATGATTAAGATGCGACCACTTGCAATACTGATGCTAGTCATTTTGAGTTGGGGTTGTGCCCAAAAGGTCAGCCCAGTCACTGGGAAAGAAGAGATGGAATCTTTTGCTCCTCGCATCACTGAGTATGGCTACTTAGAAGCCAAAGCCAAACTCGTGCTCGAGGAAAATTCGGGAAAAATTACGCGGGGAACACTTCAATTGCGAGCCAAAAAAGATAGTTTAATTTGGTTTTCAGTATCCCCAGGATTAGGAGTAGAAGCCGTTCGCGGATTACTTAGCCAGGAGAAAATCCAAATCTTGAATCGTATGGGGGATGAGGACATCAACCTCAGCTATGGAGAGTTTGAACGACGATATGGTATTAAATTATCTTTGGACTTGGTTCAAAACATCCTTTGGGGTGACCCTCCCCATCCAGCAAGTTATGAGGATCGACTAGTACGAGTGGGTAAAAAATTTGAGTTAACTCAAGTTCGAGACCAGGTTCGGTACTTTAGTAAAATTGATACTCGCCATGGAAAAGTCTCAGAACTCTCGAGTATCTCTATTGCTGGAAAAGGATCACTGCTAGCTAGTTTTCCTGAGTATCAAAACTTAGAGGCACAAGCATTCCCAGTGGAGGCCTTGTTTAAAGTTGCATTCGAAACCCCAGAAGTAGCTCAAAATTTTAGAATTTACATCACCTGGTCCTCTTTAAATCCTAAAGCGGATCCATTAACCTTTCCTTTCCGATTTTAAGACCTATGAAAAGAATTGCTAGTCTGTTTTTGCTTTTTTATGTACTGCTTCTTTCGGTTGGTGTAGAAGCACAAACCAAAAAATCTAGAGAGCAATTAGAGAAGGAAAAGGCTGCAATCCAGGCTCGATTGAAAGAATTTGATGCCATTCTTAAACAAACTACCGCTACAAAAAAAACCTCTATTGGCGAATTGAATGCAATCACCAGCCAGTTTCAAAGCCAAAATCGCCTGGTTAGCACCTTGGATCGTGAGGTAAGTTTATTGTCCAATGAAATTTTAGAAATTGAAAACAAAATTGCGGGCCTAGAGAAGCAATTAATCGAGTTGAAAGCCGAGTATTCCCGAATGATTTACAATTCCTCAAAATTAAATCGAGGACTTTCAATTGTCGCTTTTGTATTTAGTTCTTCCAACTTCAATCAACTCTACATGCGTTTGAAATACCTCAAACAATACACAGCAAGTAGAAAAAAGCAGGCCGAACAAATTGAAAAACTTTCAACGGAACTTGCCAATCAGCGCATCCAACTCGACGAGCGGAAAGTAGATAAGCAGCAGGTTTTGGTCCAAGAAAAAACGGAAAAAGAAAAATTAGAGGTGATGCGAAAAGAGCAACAGGGCTTGGTCAATACACTTTCTAAAAAAGAACGAGATATTCAAAAACAGATTACGGCTACGAAGAAGCAGCAAGAGCAGTTGAATCGAATGATAAAAACAGCAATTGAAGCGGAAATCCGTGCTGCAGAAACGGCCTCTAAAAAGGAAAATAGCACCAGTACCAAAAAAGCAGGCACCAGTATGCCGATGACACCAGAGGCCGCGGCCCTATCGAGTTCCTTTGCGGGTAACAAGGGTAGACTCCCTTGGCCGGTGGAACAAGGGATTGTTTCCCAAGGCTACGGTACCTATCCACACCCCTCCTTAAAAGGAATCACGCTGGATAGTGACGGAATAGATATCCGAACCCAACCGAATGCGAGTGTTCGCGCGGTATTTGATGGGGTAGTTACAAAAATCACGACAATTCCTGGCTATGGAAATACCATCATTATCAAACACGGTGAATATTTTACCATGTACAGTAGACTTAAATCAATCTCAGTCAGCAATGGACAAACTGTCAAAGCCAAATCGGTGATTGGGCAAGTAGCCACCAATGCAGAGGGGGTTTCTGAAGTCCACTTCCAAACTTGGAAAGGGTTACAAATTATGGACCCTGCAACCTGGATTATTGCCAAATAGGTTAAAAAATCTTACATTCATAAAAAAGATGCATTTCAACCGGTTATCTCTTTGGGTAAGCGCCTGAACCTTGTATCTTTGCATTACTATCATTAAACGCAGAACAGTATGACTACATTAGGTTTTCTTCAAAATATTGGTGGAGGTTCATTGATTTTGATCATCCTTGTGATCCTTCTTTTGTTTGGTGCTAAACGAATTCCTGAATTGGCTCGTGGCCTAGGACGTGGAATCCGTGAATTCAAAGACGCGACCAAAGACATTCAAAATGACCTCGAAGAGGGAATGAAAGACAAGAAAAAATAATTTTTCAGTTCGATTCATTTGGAAAAGTATCGTTCCTTCGATGACATCCAATTTGCCCTAAGAAATGGGGAAACTGATTGTCAGTCGATTGTGAGGTATTACCTACAAAATATACAGACGAAGGCGCATCTTAACGCCTTCGTCGAAGTTTATGCCCAGTCCGCAATGGAACAGGCAGCCAAAATAGATCAAAAACTTGCTGCCGGTAATGCAGGCAAACTTGCGGGAATGGTCATTGGCATCAAAGACATCCTCAATTACGAGGGGCATGCGTGTACCGCCGGCTCAAAAATCCTAACAGGCTATATTTCTCAATACACAGCCACTGCTGTACAACGGCTTTTGGATGAAGATGCCATTGTAATTGGGCGTCTCAATTGTGACGAATTTGGAATGGGAAGCTCAAATGAGCACTCCATCCATGGCAAGGTTTTTCAAGAACTAGACCCTACACGCGTTCCAGGAGGATCTTCGGGTGGTTCGGCTGTAGCAGTACAAGCCAACTTATGCACGGTGTCCTTGGGTTCGGATACGGGTGGATCGGTTCGACAGCCCGCTGCGTTTACCGGTGTGATTGGAATGAAACCCTCCTATTCTCGAGTTTCACGTTGGGGACTAATCGCCTACGCTTCCTCTTTTGATACGATTGGAGTTTTTTCAACCACAATTCTAGACAATGCTCGTGTACTTGAAGTAATGGCTGGATTTGACCCAAAAGACAGCACCTCTTCACAAAAAATAGTAGCGCAGTTCAGTTCGCTTTCATTTCCGAATCAACCCGTAAAGGTGGCTGTTTTGAAAGAGGCACTGCATGCACCTAGCTTACAGCCTGAAATCAAAAAAAATACGCTGGCTGTAATCGAAAAACTTAAGGAGGAAGGCCATGAAGTTCAGGAAGTGGAATTTCCTCTTTTGAAATACGTTCTTCCTACCTATTACATCCTCACGACCGCTGAGGCGAGCGCCAACTTATCGCGATTTGACGGAGTCAACTATGGCTATAGAACTCCGCAAGCTCAAAATCTGGAACATCTCTATAAGAATAGTCGAAGTGAAGGTTTTGGTGAGGAAGTCAAACGAAGAATTATCCTGGGTACGTTTGTACTTTCTGCAAGCTATTACGACGCCTACTTTACTAAGGCTCAAAAGGTTCGACGAATCATCAAGGAAGCCACTGAGAAATTATTGACAGATTTTGACTATCTTTTGCTCCCAACTACCCCCACTACCGCGTTTAAATTTGGGGAACACGGGGATGACCCCGTGTCCATGTATTTGGAAGATTTATTTACCGTTCAGGCCTCCGTATCTGGAGTACCTGCTATTTCCATTCCTAACGGAAAGGATAATTTGGGGATGCCTATTGGGCTTCAGGTAATCTCCAACTCCTTCAAAGAAAAGGAGTTGTATGCCTTTAGTGCCTATTTAAGTACCTTGACTTTAAACTAAGTGTTGTGATGAAAAGCATTAATTGCAGATTTTGTGTGGCAGTCCTAGCCAGTTTTCTTTTTTTCAACCAAGCCGTATTTTCCCAAGGGCAAGAAAATTCAAACTCAAGCCAATTGAATGTAGTTCTTCCCAACTACCATTATGAATATGTTCCTGACTTTACCTATGAAGAAGTGTCAGCGCGAATTCAGAAGATGGATTTGGAAATGGATTTTGAATTAAATAATGAGGTTTATTCATACATTCAATACTTTACCGTTCGAAATCGTGATTGGATCAAAATGGTTTTAGCTCGGAAGGAGCAATACTTTCCGATGTATGCCGAAACCATGAAAACCCAGGGGATGCCAGTAGAAATTCAACACCTTTCGATCATAGAATCTGGGTTGGATCCTAAAATCAAGTCCCGCGTCGGAGCCATGGGTTTATGGCAATTTATGCCTGCCACAGGACGTGAATATGGCATGCAGGTCAATGTCCATGTAGACGAACGAATGGATCCGGAGAAATCAACGCTAGCGGCAGCAAAATACCTGAAGGCACTCTACAAAATGTTTGGAGATTGGGAAGTTGCTCTGGCCGCCTACAATTGTGGGCCAGGAAATGTTCGAAAAGCAATACGGAGATCTGGAGGTAAAACTACCTTTTGGGGGATCTATGATTATTTACCAAAGGAAACCAGAAACTATGTCCCCCAGTTTCAAGCCATGCTCTACATCCTCAACCACTTGGAGGAACACAATCTTCGATTGGAAGAACCAAGCTATCCTTTGGAATATGAGCATGTCAATTTTGATCGAGCATTTAACCTGGAACGATTAGCAAGTCTTTCTGGCATATGCTTAAATGATCTTGAAAAATTGAATCCTTCCATTAATCAAGGACAAGTCCCTGAATCCAATCGTTCCATGTCTATTCGAATTCCAAAAAATAAGGCATTCTTTATCAAGGAAAATTTGGCTTGGCTTGGAGATTCTTTGGGAAAAAGTACCCCTGTTTTATTGGCTAATTCCAATCAAGGAACAGGTACCAACATCACCACTCAGTCCAATAACTCTCGAATAAGTTATAAGGTGAAAACGGGTGATGTATTGAGTAAAATCGCTTCTCAACATGGTGTAAGTCTGGACAAACTAAAGGAGTGGAATAAACTTAAATCCACCGTCATTCACACCGGACAAATTCTTTACATCTATCCGAAAGGACAACCCTCAACTACAACAAGCTCCTCGCGTACGTTGGCACAAAACACTTCCACTTCAAAAACTTATACGGTAAAACCTGGTGATTCTTTGTGGAATATATCTCAAAAACATTCACTCAGTATAGAGGAAATTAAGCGACTCAATAACCTAAACTCAACCACAATTAAGCCTGGACAACGCTTAATTGTAGGTTAAAACTGCTATTTGGGCGACAAATTCCACAGCTAGTTAATTAAGAATCAAGATTCTTTTTAATTGAATTAATTCAAAAAATAAAATGAAAGCATTTCAACTGAGTTTATTGTTTTTCTTCGCGTTGCTAATTTTCTCTTGTGAGGAAGTTGAAACTTCTGATGCGATGAAGCCAAAGGCCAAAGGCGATATAGGTGAAATCGTGTTAGCTATAGATTCTACCAAATGGGCTGGACCTGTAGGAGAGGAACTTCGAGCCATCTTTGAAGCCGACCTACCAGGTATGCTCCGATCAGAACCTCAATTCAAAGTTCATCGGGTAGATCCTCGTGCCATGACACGGATGCTGAAAATGTATACCAACTTAATCTTTGTCACCACCTTCGATGATAAAAAAGGGGGTAGCCAGGTGATCAATGCGCAATTTACGCCCGAATCCAAAGCCAAGGCAGCAGCAGATCCTAGCATGTATTCCCTTCGTATGGAAGATGAATTTGCCCAAGGACAAGAAGTGCTTTACCTGTTTGGAAACAATGAACAAGAATTAATTGCAAACCTCCGAAAAAACAAAGATCAACTCCAGAATCTATTTGAAGTTCGGGAACGAAATCGCTTGGCAAAGCCCTTAATGGCACGTAAAAATGCGGCAGCTCAAAATGATGCGCGGAAGAACTTAGGCATCGAAATCATGCCGCCAATTTCTTACCAAATTGCTAAGTCGGAACCTGGATTTCTCTGGCTTCGCCAGCCCTCCCCCACAGACAAGCGTCCAGATATCAGTGTCTTTTTTCATGTAATGGACTACACCAATGAGGAACAAACCTTTCCTCAAAATATTCTTGCACTTCGAGACTCCCTAGTCAAAGTCCATGTTTTTGGCGATCCAGAAGATCCCAATTCCTTCATGACGAGTGAAAAACAAATCCCACCTGCGTTCCGAAACATGGTGATTAATGATAATTTTACAGTTGAAATCCGAGGAACTTGGAAAACTAATAATTTGAGCATGGGTGGCACCTACCTCGGGTACCTCATGGTTGATCAAAAGAAAGGAAAACTCTACTATATGGAAGGCTTTGTGTATTTCCCGAATGAAATCCACCGAGATGCCCTACGAGAAATCCAAGCCGTACTACTGAATACCAACATCAGTTGGACCGAAAATCAAGGAAAGTAAACCCAGTATATCCTCCCCATTTATGGCGATTAAGATTAGAAAAGAAGACGCATTAAACTACCACAGTCAGGGCTCGCCTGGAAAAATCCAAGTAATCCCCTCAAAACCTGTATCCAGCCAATTGGACCTTGCACTTGCCTACTCTCCCGGAGTAGCTGAGCCCTGCAAAGAAATTGCTTCTAACGTAGAAAATGTGTACAAATACACCGCCAAAGGCAATCTAGTAGCAGTTATTTCAAATGGCACTGCAGTATTAGGGTTGGGTGACATTGGTCCAGAAGCTTCCAAACCTGTCATGGAAGGAAAAGGGGTACTTTTTAAAAAATTTGCCGGAATCGATGTTTTTGATCTCGAGATCAATGAAAAAGACCCAAAAAAACTAATCCAAATCATCAAGTCCCTAGAACCCACCTTTGGAGGGATCAACCTGGAGGACATCAAAGCACCTGAATGCTTTGAAATTGAACAGACTCTCAAGAAGGAAATGAATATTCCGATCATGCATGACGATCAGCATGGCACGGCAATCATCTCAGGAGCTGCACTATTGAATGCCCTTGAACTGGTTGAAAAAAATATTGAAGACATCCGCATAGTGGTTAGTGGTGCAGGTGCTGCCGCCATCTCCTGCCTTCGTTTTTACGTGACCTTAGGCGTTAAAAAAGAGCATATTGTCGTTTGTGATAAAGAAGGGGTCATTCGTGCCGATCGACCAGGATTGAGTGGTGAACACCTTGAATTTGCGACTTCCCAAAATTTCCATACCATTGCTGAGGCCATGCCCGGAGCAGATGTATTTCTAGGACTTTCTGCAGGCAATATCATCTCTCCGGAAATGATTCAATCCATGGCTCCTGATCCAATCGTGTTTGCATTAGCCAACCCAGACCCTGAGATTGCTTATGAAACAGCTATTGCTGCACGTGAGGATGTACTCATGGCCACAGGACGCTCAGATCACCCCAATCAAGTCAATAATGTGCTCGGGTTTCCTTACATCTTTCGAGGAGCACTCGATGTGCGAGCCACAGTCATCAACGAGGAAATGAAACTTGCTGCGGCAAAAGCCATTGCCAAGCTTGCTAAAGAGCCAGTACCCGAAATTGTAACCAAAGCCTATGGTGAAAGTCATTTGAGCTTTGGCCGCTTCTACCTCATCCCCAAACCCGTAGACCCTCGATTAATTACTACGATTGCACCAGCTGTGGCTAAAGCGGCAATTGAGTCTGGTGTAGCCAAGCGCGTGATTAAAGATTGGGATGCCTACGAAGTGGAACTTCAAAAACGTATCGGAATTGACGAACGATTGATGTCTATCGTCATTGGTAGAGCCAAAAAAGATCCAAAGCGCGTGGTATTCGGGGAAGCCGACAACCTCAAGATATTGAAAGCTGCTCAGCAGATTCGAGACGAAAAAATTGCTATTCCTATTTTGTTGGGAAACAGAGATCGGATCTTGGAACTTATCCAAGAAAACTCTCTAGACCTGGAGGGCGTCAGCATCATTGATCCTTTGGAAGAGCATGCGTTGAATGAAAAGTTTGGAAAAATCTTGGCGCAAAAAAGACAGCGCAAAGGAATGACCCAAACAGATGCCTACCGCTTGGTGAAAGAGCGAAACTATTTTGGAGCCTTGATGGTGGAAACGGGGGAAGCTGACGCGTTCATTTCTGGCCTCACACGCGATTACCCCAAGACCATTTTACCTTCCCTTCAAACGATTGGCGTTAAAAAAGGGGTGAATCGAGTAGCAGGGATGTACATCATGAACACCCCTCGAGGTCCTTATTTCTTCGCCGATGCTACCGTTAACCTCAATCCAACTGCGGAGGAACTTGTAGATATTATCGGGCTCACAGCGACTGCTGTAAAGTTCTTCAATATGGTCCCCCGTATTGCGCTCCTATCCTATTCCAATTTTGGCTCAGCACAGGGAGACATCCCAGCCAAAATGGCCAAAGCTACGGCACTGGCGAAGGAAAAATATCCAGATTTGATTATCGAAGGAGAAATGCAGGCCAATGTGGCCTTAAATCAAGAGATACAAAAGGAAATCTATCCCTTCTCTGCACTTTCACAGAAGGGAAAAGAGGTGAACACTTTAATTTTTCCAGATCTAGGTTCATCCAACATCGCCTACAAGCTCTTGGCTGAACTTGGAAACGCAGAAGCAATTGGGCCAATTTTGCTAGGAATGAATAAGCCGGTGCATATTTTGCAACTTGGAAGCTCCATTCGTGAAATTGTCAACATGGTTGCAATCGCCGTAGTAGATGCTCAATCCAGCAAAGCAAGCTTATGATAGATTACCTCAATGGAAGATTGGTTCACAAGGACCCCACTTATGTTTTGATTGATGTGGGGGGTATTGGCTATCATGTCAAAATCTCCTTACAAACTTATGCTGCGATCAAGGACCAAGAGCAACTGCGACTCCTCACCTACCTTCACATCAAGGAAGATGCACATACGTTGTACGGTTTTAAGGAGGAGCAAGAAAAACGTTTGTTTCTTCTGTTAACCTCTATCAATGGCGTAGGACCAAGCACAGGATTGATGATTCTCTCTTCTTTGAGTAGTTCAGAAATCGAACAAGCCATCCTTTCTGGAGATGTTGCTACAATCCAAGCCGTGAAGGGAATTGGAACCAAAACCGCGCAGCGAATCATCTTAGAATTGAAAGATAAGGTGGGGAAATCCAGCACTGGAGAATCCGCCGCTCCACTAGGATTTTTAAATGGAGGCAATAAAATACGAGAAGAAGCGTTACAGGCCTTGGTGACCTTAGGTTTTCCTAAAGCTGTTGCAGAGAAAAACATTGCCCTAGTCCTCAAAAAAACCGGAGGGACAATTTCCTTGGAAGAGCTCATCAAAGCATCGTTAAAAACTTCTTAAACACACTGAATTGAAGGTTCAGGACTTTCTTATTTTTTTAAAAAAAACGACACGGAGCCCATTTTTTCTCCTAGGTTTTCTCCTTGCTTTTAGTTCCTTCCAATCTATTCAAGCTCAACAGATTTCTTCACCTAAATCACGAATAGATTCGCTAAATCAGCGTAGGTTGGCCCCCTCTTTTTTGCTATGGCAAAATTGGAGAACCAATCCCCTTTACCCTTACCGAAATCCATTTCTAACCCAAAGATCTCCCTTCTTTCCTTCGTCTCCTGTCAATAGCAAGGTGCAGGTTACCATGGACTCTACGCTTAGGTATCGGGTAGCTGATCAATTGGACAGTACATCTTTGGGAAATCAACAAGAATACGATTTTGATAAATTCGCTCCGCTACAGGAATACAAAGTTCGGCAAGACTATTGGAAAACACGTTCTCGAGGCATCGATGGAGAAAGTGCTGTAGAAGGTAGAAGACTCATTCCACCTTTGACTATGAGTCCCACCTTTGACCGCATCTTTGGAGGCGATTCCATCAACATCATTCCTACCGGCTACGTCAACCTCGACTTTGGGGCTATTTTCCGAAGAATTGACAATCCTACGATTCCGATCCGTCAGCAGAAAAATGGAAATTTCAATTTCCAACAGCAGATTCAAATGGCTGTTAACGGAAGTCTAGGTCAAAAATTAAAAATTGGAGCCAACTTCGATTCCAACAACTCCTTCGATTTTCAAAATCAACTCAAGCTCGAATACGATGGATTCGATGAGGATATCATCCAAAATATCGAACTGGGAAATGTGAGTTTGCCCATCCAAAATCGACTCATACAAGGAGCTCAAAACCTTTTCGGTGTCAAAACAGAGATGAAATTTGGAAAGCTCAACGTGACAGCTGTTGCCTCCACCCAACGAGGAAGAAGGGACAATTTGGTGATTGACGCCAATGGTCAGGGAAGAGCCTTTGATATCCAAGGATCCAAATACGATGAAAATCGGCACTTTTTCCTTAGCCACTTCTTTCGTGAAAATTACGAACGTTGGCTAAAGGGACTTCCACAAGTAACCTCCGGAGTGAACATCACTCGTGTGGAAGTCTACGTGATGAACCGGGCCACAAATACGGAAACCCTCCGAAATTTTGCAGCATTTATGGATTTGGGCGAAGGAAAAGTACTTCTCAACGGAAGTAATCCTGCCATTGGACCAGGAAGTCCCAACAGTCCAACAACTAATGGGGCCAACAGACTCTATGCAAGCATCAGTGGCAACCCGAGCTACCGTCCTTTCGACTCAGGAGCACGAGCGCTAGAAGGGGATTTGGGAATTAAAAAAGGGGTTGATTTTGAACAAATAAATGGGGCTAGGAAACTTGACCCTTCCGAATATTTTTTCAATAGCCAATTGGGCTTTATTTCCCTATTTAGACGCTTACAAAACGATGAGGTCATCGCCGTTTCTTACGAATACACCTACAATGGACAGGTGTACAAGGTGGGTGAACTGACCGAAGACTATCAGTCTCGACGAGAAGACGAACTCATTTTTTTAAAACTCCTTCGCCCTGCACGCATCAATACCCGAGTACCTACCTGGGACTTGATGATGAAAAACGTCTACAGCCTCAATGCCAGCCAGGTACTTCGGGATGGATTCCAGTTGCAAGTCATCTACAGAGATGACCGTACAGGCCTAGATAATCCGTCTTTGCTGGAAGGGAAAAATGTAAAGGATATCCCGCTCATTCGGCTTACCGGCTTGGACAACCTGAATCCACAAAATGACCCTGCCCCTGATGGCAACTTTGACTTTGTGGAAGGGATTACCATGTTATCGGATCGAGGGCTCCTCATCTTCCCAGTGCTTGAACCCTTTGGATCTAACTTGGCTCGAAAATTCACAGGGGACGAACGGGTGCTTAGAGAGAAATACGCGTACGATACACTTTACAGAACCACTCAAGCAGATGCCGAACTCGTCACCCGACTGAATAAATTCTTTATCAAAGGAAGATTAACTGCGGGTTCAGCAAGTGAGATTCAACTTCCGGGCTTAAACATTTCCCCGGGTTCCGTTATTGTTCAAGCGGGAAATATTCCACTTACAGAAGGGGTAGATTTTACGATCGACTACAACGTCGGAAGACTTGTCATCATCAACGATGCCATCCTTCAATCGGGCAAACAAATCAATGTATCTTTTGAGAAAGCCGATTTGGTTTCCTTTCAAACGCGAAGTTTGCTTGGTACTCGATTGGATTATGTTGCCAACAAAAAACTGACCTTAGGAGGAACATTTTTATTTCTCAATGAACGACCCAATGTATCCCGCATTGCTAC
>JACCDT010301127.1_pt1 | contig 20236 bp, 10 predicted proteins | sample 7446291 | NCBI WGS metagenome assembly JACCDT01 (sample SAMN15323446, study PRJNA562643) | freshwater metagenome | isolation source: river surface water | place: USA:Blue River Watershed | collected 2017-08-17 | reverse complement strand
TGATATTTCCTATCTTAAACTTTAGTAGGTTTGCCCCTTTTTTCTACCCTTTTGTAACTCCTTGTTATCTATCCAAACCGGAACTTTCTATTTCTCTATAATAGGATCTTACTAAATCATTCCTACACGTCTTTAAAATGTGTTGACTAACATTTTCTTTCCTGTATAATGAAGTAAGTTATTTAACACGTTTTATTCATTCAAATAAGTTATAAATTCACAGGTATTTGTTATGTCAAATCAATGCAATGGTAAGGTAAGAAGATTTATTGACACAAACTTTGAGGTAAATACTCAGCGAGATTTTGATGCAGAGGTCACTCGCAATTTTGAGGCTGACCATACAGAAGATAGCAATACGCCTGAAAATTTAAACTTAGTAGCACGAAACGATTTCGATGGCCATCAGCTTGCTCAAGCACAAGGTCTTACCCATAAAGACTGGGATAATTGGCTCGGCAATATTTCTGGTTCTTTTAGATACCCTGCAGAGTCAGCCTATGTATTTTTGCCTAACCTACAAATTCTTAAACAGGCTCCAGCGCTTGAAGATAGGCTTGCAGAAGGGTCTATTAAATACATCACTGCAGAAGCGTTAGAAGTATTGTGTCGCAACCATCACAAACTTACCTATGGAATAGATTTACGCCACCTACCAGCCGGCTTTAGTCTGGTAAGGTCTAATCCTCAAGATGAAAACTGTAGATTAGACACCCTCCATTATTCTGCTGATTTAGCTAGACGTAAGCCTCAGCCTTCAAAATTTTCCTTACCATTCGATGATAATGATATCGACACAGAGCGTAATCCAGAGATCCGAAACAAGATCCGCAAGTATCAAGGTGTCGAAAAAACATGGTGGGACTTCTTTTTCAAGAAGCATAAGCAACACAATCGTAATGATAAAAACTTGGAAGCTTTAATTTCTGTTTTCGATGCGTTCTTAGAAGTTTTACGGAAAAAAAGCTTGGATTTATATGATTTAGATGAGAATAAACACTTCCTTGGCGTAACAAATATGTACGTGGCTTTCGGGCGCATGGTATCAATACTTAATGGTGTTAGTGCTCGCGACAAAGAAGAACAATTCAACGAATTAAAAGATCTAGACTTATCAAGCACAGGTGCGATCAAGTTCAAACAGGATACTCAGAACTCACCAACCCCTGCAACTTTTGTTGTGTCTGCATTGCAATGTACAGAGAAACATTATAGTCTTAGACGTCAAGCTGAGTTTATAGTTATAAAGCCTTTAAAGAAAAAAAAGCTATCTGTTGATGAGGGTGAGCAGTACAAAATCTCGCCAGGTATCCGAAAAAAGGGTAACTATGAGGTATATGCCTCCAAATCCAATCCAACAATTCATTTTGCAGAAAGGTCCAATAACAATCAAAAGGGATTTTTCACTACACTTTTTGATCCTAAGTATAACTTTACAACAGCTTGTATAATCGATAGTTCAACTGCTAATAATCCGTCGCTAGGGTATGCAAATCCAGATACATATATTATCGGTCTCTTACATAATAAAATCAAACCTCACCATGAACTTTTTGTTAACTCATTCGATTCTGATGAAGAAGTGATAAAAAAGTTCTTCTTGGCTCTTTCTCAGAAATCCCCAAGATGTTCCATCAAATTTTATAAAAATTGCTTGACGAAAATCCAGGAATGCCTACAAGTTAAATTTTCCGAACTAAATCCCGAAAGTCGAAAGACTTTTTTCCAAAGCTTCATACAAATACTATTTAATTCTACAACTGGCGAAGCGTATTCTACTGACCATAATGAAGATCACTTATTAAATAGCTTCGAAACACTATTAGACTTAGTTAATAACTTTAAGGTATGTAAGGCTCCTGGGTTTTTACATGGTGTATTTAAAGTAACTCAAATGATTCTAGGTCCCTACACGCATGCATTACAACTCTTAACAACATTTTGCACACTTAACTTAGATCTTCCAACTTTCCTCAAGATTGCAAGCAATGTTAGCAAATTTGCGGCATCTGCAAGCGGTACGATAGGAGGTTTAATAAACTTCTCAATTATGGAAGATCTCACCAACATTAAAAAAAGTTCTGATTATAGAGGACTTAGATTTTACAGCGAAGAAAAGCTAACAGAGCTAGAGGCAAGAGCAGAGCAGTCATCCAATCCACTTGCAAAGACTATAGGTTTTTCTATTACTCCAAATGCCATGGTGAGGTACATCTATGCATACAAGACTTGTACAGAATATCCCATACATATGCTTTTAAGCACTTTCAACTTTGATATTAATAGCATAAATATGTCTCGTGTTAATGAGGGAATTGCTAGCTCTCACAAGAATATAGCTGCTAAGTTTACCTCAGAGGAAACAAAAAAATATCCTTTAAAATTTATTGAGATTATGGATCAGGCTGAGAACAACAACGGATTGACCCCAGAATTATTCGATAAATTTATCGATAGATTATATAATATGACTGATTCCTTAATAACTGAGCGCGACGAGAAAGCTGCAGAAATACGAATTTACGAATTGGTTCAAGAACAATTTGGTAAAAACTTTACACCTGACTTTTTCCTAATAAAAATAAAAGAATTACAAAACCCAAAAAGAGATTTAACTGATACTGATCGCCTAGAGATCACATCTTATGACTATTCCTTGAACGATGACTTGACATCTATTATTCAAACAATAAATAGCAATACTTATAAATCTAAACGCCTAGCTGTATTTAAATTAATTGCCCAAGCTTACAACATATTGCCTGAGGCAGATTTTATCATCCTGATAAAATCTTTAGGCAATATGGCAAAAATAGAACAAACCACTCTAGATGACGAACAAGCATATGGGTATTTAATCACTCTTTTAACTGAAGTTTGTAGAAAAGGACATATACTCTATTTTCGTCAACTTTATGAGCAACCAGGTTTTGTTGAAGGTAACTCCGGTAATAAAACACAAAAAATGGCTATTTATCTAGAACATCTTGGTCCTTGGATTTTGAGAGAGGATATTGGTTTTATAAAAACAGAATTACAACCTGTGGTATCCTCAATAGTGATAAAACAAAATTTTTCTTCTAATAATGGCTCTGAAAGAACTAACCTTTTGAAAAGTTCTTTAACAAGTCTAGGTGAGCGTTGTCAGAGTGCCGCCCTCTCTAATCAAACAAAAAAACACATATTACAGAGTCTACAAAACATTAAAAAAGAAGAAGTTGACCAAGATCTAATCGAAACTCTGCATGAGTACGCACAAATTTTAGAAGTGGTTATATCTGGTAAGTCAGAATCATATAAGGTTCAGGGCCTGTATCAAGCCAGTTGTAAAAATTTCAATTTTTCACTAGATCCAAAGGTAACGTATTCGTTAATGCTACACTTTCATACAAAACCCGCTGATTTAATGGCAATTATTCACCAATTAATAACAACTTTTGAAGATGGTTCAAAAATACAATTCGTGCTAGAAGTTATTAGCAAGCTTTCAGATGAAAAGAAATCAATCAACGATATCAAAACTTTTATTGATTTGATCAATAGTAATTCTGAAAAATATGATGCTATTTCCCGTTGTTATCAAACTTCACCTTATCCTGATATCGCAAGTATCAATGATTGGATTCAAAATACACGAGATATCAACCGTAAATATGACTCATACAGCAAAAAGCCATTTGCTAGAAACAATGAGTGTGCTTTTATACGCGATGAATATGACACACAAACAAAATTATTTCAGATAGGCAAGACAGACCTGTTCAGTGATCCACTCAAAGATAAATTTACAGAAAAGCTCGGTCCTAAAGGAACGTTAGCTAAACTGACCACTGTTGAGCTTAAAGCTAAGGTTATGGAACTACAATCTCAATTAGAATCAAATCCCAATGACCAAGGAATAAAAGATGAGATATTCTGCCATATAATAGAAATTCTTTCTAGAACCTGTTCACAAAACGACCCTAATAATAAGACCAACATTATCAGCCAAGAAATGAACACAACCCAGGTACTGGCTGCTTATAGTATACTTTTCTCTAGCCAAGGAAACATGATGTGTCAGATAGATACAGGAGAAGGAAAATCAAGAGTTATGATTGTGGCAGCAGCATATAAGGCACTTACTAAAAAAACAGTAGACTTAGTCACCAGCAACATGGCCCTATCTGAGAGAGATTTCATCGCTTATAATTCTTTCTTCAAAACATTAGAGATTGAAACAAGTCTAATTTTTTCTGATAGCAGCCCTAATGATTATAAAATATCAGGAGTTAATTTTTCTACCCCTGGACAACTATCTCTGGCGAGAAATGCAGCACTCGTAAATCAAAATAGAAACAAAAACTTAGGTGATTTTAGTGATCAGCCAAACAACTCTTGTTTACTATTAGATGAAGCTGACGCAACACTTTATGATGCTCCGTATAATAAGTACAACTATGCTTTAACAGACACAGATACAGAAAAAATGACCTGGTTATATGCGTATTTAGTGAGATATGCCGAGAAATATAAAGACGAATTGAATCTTAAAATAAGTCAATTAAACGTTGCTGACAAAGATGACGAAGATGACGAAGATGACGAAAATCAATTTAACAGCATCTTTTCTGAAATTTTTAATAAATTCAAAAGTGAAATAAGATTATATGATGATAGTTCTAAACTGAACTATTTTACAGAAACAAACAAGAGAAAGAAAAAACTCATTAGTTTATTCAAGGCAGCCCTCACAGCAAATAGCATGAAGGAAGATGTGCATTATAAGATATCTACTGGCGAACCTGAGAAACTCACAAGTGTTTTCACTAAAAAAGGGATTGTAAAAACAAGAGAAGTTCATGTATTAAATGACAATCGAATTGCGCTTGGGTCAAATTTTTCTGGAGGTGTGCAACAATGTTTAGAAGCTCGCGTGAATCTAGAACATCAGAAAGCTCATCCAGAGTTAGACGATAAAGACATAGTTTATATACGTCCAGCCAAAAAAATAACATGTTCTTCATACTCAAGAACTTTATTACTACGTGCTGAGCAATTTATTGGTGTAACTGGTTCGCCACTTTCGGAGTTAGAAAAAAAATATGCAGAAGAAGCATATAATGTGACTTTTATTAAAGCGCCGCGTCACAAAAAATTTAAAAGAAAAGACCAAAGAATGATTGTGGTTAATAGTTATGAAAAACAGCTTAAGCTTATTGTTAACCAAATCACAGCCGCTCGTAAATCAGATCGTCCAATTTTAGTATTTTGTGAAAATGATCATATAAGTAACAAGTTATTCTTTTCTTTAAAAAATCTTCTTGGAGATACATCAATACAGCATGTGGATTCTAGTTTCTCAGCCGATGATGAAAAGAAGGCTATTGCGCAGGCGGGTAACCCAGGTATGATTACTGTAACCACGAATATGCTTGGAAGAGGTACAGATATTTGCGCTAAAAATTTATTAGTCATTCCTACATATAGACCTGAAGCTCGTGATATGGCACAAATATGCGGAAGATCCGGCAGATTCGGTGAAGAAGGTGAATCGCGCATAATCATTAACAGTCAAGACAATAATTTTCCATTGTCTTCATGGCATGGTAAAAAATTATTAAAGTGGCAGAGAGAAGAAGAGCAGACTGAGAATGCACATAGAGTATTAATCGACGGCTTTACTGATTTCATTGACAACCTGACAAAGCAATTCTTCGCAAGAAATGATCATAATGATTTATTAATACAAGCTTGGCAGGACTTTCTCGAACAATTATATTCTGATTGGCAAACAGCTAGCAATACTTTATTAAAGCAATTCAATGAAGATAAAGATATTCAAAAGTTATCTGATGGTTTTAATTCTTTTATTAGCAATCTCAAGGATAGTTACCATATATTCAACAATGGTGAAGATATCAACATACAGTTAAAAACTAATGTTCTAACGACTAAACCAAGCTATAAAAAAATCATGATCAATGCACAAAACAACTATGATATTGCGGATGATGGTCAGGCAAGTGTATATACATCACTTTTCAAACAAACTCGCGCAACATTAATGGGTAACAGGAAGATCTTTGCTAATACGAGAGCCTGGAAGAATGGACAAGGCGTTATTTTTGCTGATACAAGAGCTCTGCTTAACGGAGACAGAGAATTATTTGCAAATCTAAGAGCCACCATAAAAGCTCATAAGATTGGTTCTGTTTATATAATTGTTGCTACAATTGTAACAACTTCTGCAGTTGCAATAATCATGTTCTGTCTACAACCGCTTGCACCTTTGATGTTAGTACCAATTATCAGCATAGCGATTACTCCAAAAATTGTAGCAGGGATCACAGCTGGTGTTGCAGCCACATCATTAGTTAGTAATACAGTATTAACCTCGTTTGCAGCTAAATTAACAGCACCAAAAAACCTCAACGAAGATATGCGAAATAGGACTATTGAATCAACAATCTGTAGCCCATAATGTGTTTAACATGGTCGTTCAGCGCTTGTACGCGTTCATCTCTGAGTCTGTCATCTCGGTCAAGGCAGCTATGCTGCCGCAGAACCGAGATCTTATTTTAATATAGATCCCAGTTCTGCGCGCTCTGCGCTTGACTGGGATGACAATATTCTAGACATGGTGAATATTTACCTACGAACTACCAGCCAGTAGCTTCAGCAATACCTTTACCTAAATCAGCAGGAGATTTAACAGTTAATACACCTGCAGCTTTTAGAGCAGCAAATTTATCATCCGCGCTACCTTTACCGCCTGCGATAATAGCACCAGCGTGACCCATACGTTTGCCTTTAGGTGCAGTCACGCCTGCAATATAAGAAACCACCGGCTTGGTTACGTGTTGTTTAATAAATTCTGCCGCTTCTTCTTCTGCTGAACCACCAATCTCACCAACCATAATAATTGCTTCAGTTTGCTTATCGGCTTGGAATAATTTTAAAGCATCAATAAAAGTCATACCCGGAATTGGATCGCCACCGATACCAATACAAGTACTTTGACCATAACCCATATCCGTCATTTGTTTAACCGCTTCATAAGTTAAAGTACCAGAGCGAGAAACAATACCAACTTTACCTGGCTTGTGAATATAACCCGGCATAATACCAATTTTACATTCACCTGGAGTGATAATACCCGGGCAATTTGGACCGATTAATCGTACATCAGTATTTTTTAAATAAGCCTTTACTTCTAGCATATCTAGTGTGGGTATACCTTCAGTAATACAAACAATTAATTTAATCCCAGCATCGGCAGCTTCAATAATACTATCTTTACAAAAAGGCGCAGGCACATAAATAACACTTGCATCCGCTTTAGTTTGAGCCACTGCATCATGCACAGTATCAAATACAGGTAGATCTAAATGTTTTGTACCACCTTTACCTGGCGTTACTCCGCCAACCATTTTGGTACCATAAGCTATTGCTTGTTCAGAGTGAAAAGTTCCTTGCTTACCAGTGAATCCTTGACAAATTACTTTAGTATCTTTATTAACTAATACGCTCATTATACACCTCCAACAGCAGCAATAATTTTAGTAGCAGCATCGGTTAAATTACTTGCTGGTATAATGTTTAAACCACTTGCTTTCAAAATTTCTAAACCTTTTTCCGCATTATTGCCCTCTAAACGAACAACAACTGGTACGCTTACGCCTACTTGTTTAACTGCAGCAATAATACCATCCGCTATTGAGTCACAGCGTACAATACCACCAAAAATATTAACTAATACGCCCTTAACGCTATTATCAGATAAAATAATCTTGAATGCCTCTGAAACTCTTTCAGTAGTCGCACCGCCACCAACGTCTAAAAAATTAGCAGGCTTACCACCATGTAGTTTAATCACGTCCATCGTAGCCATCGCAAGACCGGCACCATTTACCATACAACCAATGTCACCATCAAGAGCAATATAATTTAATTCCCAATCGCGTGCTTGATTCTCACGATTATCTTCTTGAGATTTATCACGCATTGCTTGTAAATTAGGTTGACGATATAGCGCATTGTCATCAATGTTAATCTTACCATCAAGACAAACTAAATCACCGTTGCCAGTAATAACTAAAGGATTGACCTCAACCATACTTAAATCTAAAGCGACAAACATTTCGACCAAATTAGTTAATATAGTCTGTAATTGTTTAATCTGAGTGCTATTAAGTTTTAATTTAAAACCTAACTCTCGGCATTGAAATGGCATAATACCCAACAATGGATCCACTACTGTCGTATGTATTTTTTCTGGTGTTTCATGCGCAACCTTTTCGATATCAACACCGCCCTCTGTCGACGCAATGATCACAATTTTTTGTAAACTACGATCAATAACTGCACCTAAGTATAATTCTTGCTTGATATCAGATGGTAGCTCGATTAATACTGTATTAACTGGCTGACCGTTATGATCTGTCTGATAAGTTACTAGGTTAGTGCCTAATAATTTTTTTGAAAAATCTCTAACATCGTCTAAAGTACTTAATACTTTTACCCCACCTGCTTTACCACGCCCACCAGCGTGAACTTGGGCTTTTACTACCCATTTATCACCGCCTAAAGAACGAGCAGCGTTCACCGCTTCTTCGCTGCTATGGGCGATCATAAATGTAGTGGTGGGGATATTAAACTTGGCATACAATTGCTTAGCTTGGTACTCATGTACGTTCATTTTACTTCTCTTTTATTAATTTTTTAAACTTCTAATAATATTCTATTTGGATCTTCTAATAATTCTTTGATAGTCCGCAAGAAACTCACTGACTCTTTACCATCAATAATCCGATGATCATACGATAAAGCAACGTACATCATTGGTCTAATAACTATTTGACCATTTTCAACCACAGGACGATCTTCAATTTTATGCATACCCAAGATAGCACTTTGTGGTGGATTGATAATAGGCGTTGATAATAATGAACCAAACACACCACCATTTGATACCGTAAAAGTACCACCAGTCATTTCTTCGATAGATAACTGGCCTTTTTGTGCACGTTCACCAAAATTACGAATTTCTGATTCTAATTCACCCATAGATTTCTTATCAGCATCACGTACAATAGGTACAACTAAACCACGATCACTAGAAACAGCGACCCCTATATCAAAATAACCATGGTAAACAATATCACTGCCATCTATTGATGCATTGACCGCTGGGAAACGCTTTAACGCCTCGACACAAGCTTTAACAAAGAATGACATAAAACCTAATCTTATACCATGAGCCTTTTCAAACTCATCTTTATAGCGAGAACGTAAGTCCATCACTGGTTTCATATTAATTTCATTAAATGTTGTCAATATAGCCGCAGTTTGTTGCGACTCTACTAATCTTTGAGCAATCTTAGCGCGTAATCTAGTCATTGGTACACGTTTTTCTTGGCGTTCACCTAATGCTACTTGTACAGCCTGACTACCCGCATTACTAACCTGCTTAGACTGGATAGACTGGTTAGGCTGATTAGCTTGAGCTTTTAACACGTCTTGTTTGGTCACTCGGCCATCTACACCACTGCCTTGTTCAATAGCCTCAAGAATAACACCCGCTTCTGAAGCAGCACGACGTGCTGAAGGGCCTGAATTAGGGCCTGAATTAGCACCTGTTTTAACATCATTTATTTTGTTATCTTCTTGCTTTTTAGTAACAGCCACTAGCTCTCCAGCAGTAATATTTGCCAAAACTTCTTCTGCTAATACAGTGCTACCTTCAGGCTTTAAAACATCTGCTAAAATTCCATCGCAAGGAGCTGGTACTTCTAAAACTACTTTATCTGTTTCTAGATCAACTAAATTTTCATCACGCTTGATCTGATCACCTGGTTTTTTATGCCATGTGGCTATTGTTGCGTCACGTACAGATTCTGGCAAGACTGGTACTTTTACTTGAATGGATGACATAACTGGCCCTATTTAATTAAATTTAATGCTTGTTGTACTAGTTTGATTTGTTGTTCCGTATGAAGTTTATGCGAACCTGCAGCTGGCGCCGAAAATGAATCACGCCCAACATATTGCAAGCTCTGCCATGAGCTCAAACAATTGGTTATATTATGAGCACTACAATACCATGCTCCCTGGTTTTTTGGCTCTTCCTGACACCAAACAACTTCTTTCGCATTTTTGTATTGAGCTAATAAGTCTTTTAGTTGTTGCTCAGGGAAAGGATAAAGCTGCTCAATTCTGACTAATGCTACATCGTTAATATTATTTTTTTCATCATCACGAGCTTCTAATAGATCATAATAGACTTTACCACCGCATAAGACAACACGCTTTACTTTATCGGTAACTATTCTTTTATTCGTTTCAGGCAATATTAATTCAAAGCCACCATTAGCTAAGTCTTCCAGACTCGAAACTGCTAATTTATGACGTAAAAAGCCTTTTGGTGACATAACCACTAATGGCTTACGACGATCACGTAGCATCTGCCGGCGTAACATATGAAACACTTGACTTGGAGTTGTTGGTGTACAAACCTGCATATTGTGCTCAGCGCATAATTGTAAAAATCTTTCTAATCTCGCTGATGAATGCTCTGGCCCCATTCCCTCATAACCATGCGGAAGTAATAACACTAAGCCTGATAATCTACCCCACTTCTGTTCGCATGAACTCATAAATTGGTCGATAACAACTTGCGCACCATTTACAAAATCCCCGAACTGCGCTTCCCAGATTACTAAAGTTTTTGGGTCATTAGTCGAGTAACCGTACTCAAAAGCTAAAACTGCTTCTTCAGACAAAATAGAATCAATAACAACACAGTTAGTTTTTTGATTTGATATACTTTGTAATGGGCAATAAGTACCATCTGTTTTTTGATCATGTAATACTGCATGTCGATGAGCAAATGTACCACGACCAGAATCTTGACCGCATAATCTTAAACCATAGCCCTCTTCCAATAAGCTGGCATAAGCTAATAATTCAGCGCAACCCCAATCAATAGGTTGTTCTGCCTTCATCATTTTCTGACGAGCTTCTATAATACGCTTAACTTGCGGCTGTAAGACAAAACCTTCAGGGATTTCCACAAGCTTTTCACCCAAAGAAACAAGTTTCTTTCGATCAAAGCTCGTGTCAAATGATTTTATATCATCATTTTTATTAGCTATATTAGCAATGAACGGTGCCCAAGCTGTGCTTTCGGTTCTGTGATCATTAGCAACATGCGCAACAACAACATCACCTTTATCTAATTGATTTCTATAAAGCTCAACAAAATCCTGATCTTGCTTATCCGTAATAATATTTTGTGTAACTAGTTTTTTAGCGTATTGCTCACGAGTAGTCATTAATTTTTTAATGACTTGATACATTACTGGCTGAGTTGCTGATGGTTCATCAGCCTCATTATGCCCATGACGACGATAACAAACTAAATCAATAACCACGTCTTTTTTAAATTTAGCTTTATAATCCAAGGCTAATTGTGTTACCCACAATACTGCCTCCGGATCATCGCCATTTACGTGAAAAACTGGGGCTTCGATCATTTTGGCGATATCAGTGCAATAACGAGTTGAACGAGTATCACGCACATCACTGGTCGTAAAACCAACCTGGTTATTAATTACTATATGAACAGTTCCACCAATAGAAAATCCGCGAAGTTGTGACATATTCATAGTCTCCATAACCACGCCTTGGCCAGCGAAAGCTGAATCACCATGAATAGATATTAAAAAAGCTTCTTTTTTGTCATTATCTTTACGTCTATCTTGACGCGCTTTAACTGAACCTTGCGCAACAGGAGAGACAATTTCTAAATGTGAAGGATTAAACGCTAAAGCAACATGGACGTCACCACCACTGGTTTTAAGATCAGCAGAGAAACCTTGATGATATTTAACATCCCCACTCATCTCATAAGTAGTTGCTTTCTTCTTACCTTCAAATTCTGCAAATAATTCTGCCGGTGGCTTACCTAAAGTATTTACTAAAACATTTAAACGACCACGGTGTGCCATAGCAATAACAACTTCTTTAAAACCTTTTGCACCTGCTCTTTGCAAAAGCTCATCCATGATTACTAATAAACTTTCACCGCCTTCTAAAGAAAATCTTTTTTGACCTACATACTTAGTACCTAAATATCTTTCAAGACCTTCAGCTGCCGTGAGCTGCTGTAATATGTTCTTTTTAATCTCTGCTGAAAAACTAAAGTTGCCAGTAGATTTTACTTGATTGGATTCTATATACTCTTGTAACCAGATTAATTCATCATGATCAGTAATATATTGGTATTGATAACCTATGTGATTACAATAAATATTTTTCAATGCTGCCAAGATATCGCGTAATTTTGCTGAATTACCCTTCACAATCCCTTCAGCCATAAACTCTATGTCAAGATCTGCATTGCTAAGCCCATAATAATCAAGATCTAATATAGGCATTGCTTCTTTTGGTGTTAAATTTAACGGATCAAGATTAGCATGACAATGGCCAAAACGACGATAAGCTACAATAAGCTTATTAACAAAATCTTGTTTGTGAAAATGAACAATGTCTTTAGATTCTATAGAATGAGACTGTGCAGCTACTACGGCCTTAGTCTTAGCTAGTTTTATAAAATAGTCTTTAATCGGCTGATGAGGGATATCATTTTTTTGCGATTTATCCTCTTGACTCAAGCCATCAAAATAAGTGCGCCAACTACTATCAACGTTATCTGGAGATTCTAAGTATTTTTCATATAATAAATCTAAATATTCCCCACTTCCCCCTGATAACTGAGAGGTCTGTTGAAACTTATTCATCAAATTCATAGAGACTACAGGCTCCATAGTTTCATTCTTGCTAGCCATTTATATGATTCCAAATAATACTAAGTAATTACGGAATAGTAACCGATAAGTATAGTGACAAAAATAACATATAATAATTATATAGCAACTATAACTTCGCAACAAGAAACTATAGCATGTATCTAAATACTAATAAACATATGCGAATAACAGGATACTTATACTAGCTTCTATAGTTATAAAAAGTTTGTTACTATTTTAACCATTATAAACTTCTTGTAGGCACCCATGGAATTCAACCAACTAACTGCTATTTCTCCTCTTGACGGTCGTTATTTTGAAAAAACACAAAGCCTGCGGGTGCTATTTAGCGAGCTAGGCCTGCAAAAAGCCCGAGTAGAAATAGAAATAAAATGGTTGATTCATTTAACTCAACAACCTGGAATAACTGAACTCAATAGCTTTAATGAACAACAATTAGCGGAACTTCATGCTATTTATAAAAATTTCTGCCTAGAAGATGGCGCTCACATCAAAACCCTTGAAAAAACCACTAATCACGATGTTAAAGCAATTGAATATTTTATCGCTGAAAAACTGCAGCTAAGTGCTGACTACAAAAAATATTTTTCTTTTATCCATTTTGCCTGTACTTCCGAAGACATCAACAACCTTGCTTACAGCTTATTATTAAACAAATGCCGCCAAGATATTCTTGTTCCTAGCTTAAAAAAAATCCATGATACTTTAGTAAAACTAGCATCTGAATATAAAAATTCTATAATGTTAGCAAGAACTCATGGCCAGGCAGCAACCCCAACCACGATGGGTAAAGAACTTATTAACTTTGCCGCCCGTGTACAACATAATTTAGATTTACTAAAGAAAGTTAAAATCACAGGTAAATTTAATGGTGCTGTAGGCAACTATAACGCGCATGCAATTGCTTATCCTGATATCAATTGGCCAAAAGTATGTAAAGACTTCGTGAACCAATTAGATGTTGATTTTAATGAATATACTACACAAATTAATCCACATGATGATCTAGCAGAATACTGCCATTGTTTAGTGCGATTGAATAATATTTTATTAGATCTCGTCAAAGATATCTGGGGCTATATATCATTAGGTTATTTTAAACAAAAAATTAAGCCTACAGAAGTTGGCTCCTCAACTATGCCGCACAAAGTTAACCCGATTGATTTTGAAAATGCTGAAGGTAATTTGGGCCTATCTAATAGTCTACTTAATTTCTTTGCGAATAAATTAACACAATCGCGTTGGCAACGTGATTTATCTGATTCGACAGTTCTAAGAAATATAGGTTCAGCATTTGCCTACAGCTTGATTAGCTATGAGAACATACTCGCTGGCCTAGAGAAACTTACACTCAATGCTGAGTTATTAACAGCTGAGTTAGAAAATCATTGGGAATTATTAGCCGAACCAATTCAAACCGTAATGCGCCGCTATGGCATTGTTGATGCGTATGAACAACTAAAAGCTTTATCGCGCGGAGCTGAGATTAATCAGGCTCTTCTGCAGCAATTTATTGAGCAACAAAATTTACCAGCAGAAGTTAAAACGCAACTGAAAAAACTTACCCCTAGCACTTACAGTGGGTATGCAGCCAAATTAGTTGAGGATTATTTATAATTTAACTTTTAACAGTAATTATTTTATGTCTTCACAAATCTTAGCAAAGGCAGAAATATCCCCTCTAAAACTTGGCATAAGAGTTTTTAACGCTTGATTCATGACTGTATGGTCAACTTCAGCACGAACTTTGGGATCAGATAGACGCGAATCACGATAAAGAAAAGTAAAATCATCGATACCGTGATAATCTAGGGCCACATCGTAACCTAAGTTTTTTAAAGCAGCTTCTTTGTATTTTAAGTAACGCTCTAATAAAAATTTAGAGTTTTCAATTAATTCAACACCTGTCGAATATAGACCATTTACTAGCTTTTCGATATCTAAAAAATCTTGTTTAAGATCTATATATTCTGCCTGGGCTTTAGAATACTCTGAACGGTCTTCGTATTCTTTAAAGAACTTTTCTAATTGAGTAATAATTTGTGGATCTAGCATGACATCAGTTAAGCAGTTTTTAGCTAATAATGCTTGTTTGGCTTTATTCAATTGCCGACTTAAACTACTAGTTATTTTACTAAAAAACTTCTCAGGTGTCGTATCATTAGTAGCAAAGCTGGCCCAAATTTGGCTGACTAATCTCGTCATAAAAGCTAAAAGATATTCTATGGCAAGATTCTTGGTGTGCCTAGAAAATCCTGAATAATCCTCTGTATCAACCAGGGATTTAATAAACTTTTTAATATAATCTCGCTGACTTTCCCTAAACGTTTCATTTAATAGTAAATTGGCATCATCTAGATTATATTTTTTAGCCACGTCGCGATATCCTTTCTAGTCTATTAATCTATTAACCTATTAATCTATTAACTAATCTTAAGATCCGGTATAGATTTAACTAAGTCATCAATAAGTTTAATCTGTAATAAAAAATCTTCCAAGTATTCTAACGGTAAGGCACAAGGACCATCACACAAGGCCTTACTAGGCTCAGGATGAGTTTCTAAAAACAACCCTGCTAGTTTCTGAGCCATCGCCGAACGAGCTAAATCAGCGACCATCTGGCGCCTGCCGCCGGCAGATTGCCCCTGCCCACCAGGAAACTGCAATGAATGCGTTACATCAAAAATAACTGGCTGCCCCAATTGTTTAAGTATAGGAAACCCTAACATATCCACAACTAAGTTATTATAACCAAAACATGTTCCACGCTCACATAGAATAACCTGATCGTTTCCAGCCTGTTTACATTTATTAACAATATTCCCCATTTCTTGCGGAGCTAAGAATTGCGCTTTTTTTATGTTGATTACCTTATTAGTCTTAGCAATCGCATTAACCAAGTCAGTCTGGCGAGATAGAAATGCCGGCACTTGCAATATATCCACAACCTCTGCTGCGGGAGCTGCTTGCGATACCTCATGTATATCAGTAATAATTGGCACATTAAACTCTTGTTTTACCGTCGCCAATATCTTAAGACCCTTTTCTAAACCAGGACCACGGAAAGAATCAATTGAAGATCTGTTAGCTTTATCAAATGACGCTTTAAAAATATAAGGAATATTTAATTTATCTGTAATCGTCTTGAAACGCTCACAGGTTCTTAATGCCAAATCCTCTGACTCAATAACATTGATCCCACCAAATAAAACAAAAGGAAGATCATTAGCTAAATTAATATTATTAATTTTTATTACTTTAGACATTTTTAGGCTCTTTAATTAATCATTATTGCCTTGGATTATACCATGAGCCTGTAGATCTAAAAATAAATAAAAACAATAAAATACTTTAGAAATTAGATATCTATGCTTTAAAGTTGCCCACAGAAGTTGTTGATAAGTCTGTTGATAGTCTGGTAAAAAATGTCCAACTCTATGAAAAACACCACATGCAGGTCTTTGTTCAAAAAATAAACAATTGAAAATATGTCTTATTTTTCAACGAGTTAAGAAATCAATGATTTATCACGTTTAGTTTTTGAGCTTTCATCTAAATAATACACCAAGAGTTTAGCTGCTGTGTAAAAGTCTATGCTGTGAGAGATTTTTGAAGATTATTGTTGTGAGTTTTTGGCTAATTATTTGGCTAATTATATAGTCATAGCGGCAGAACACTATAATATGAATCAGAGCCGCGCGTATTAGCATGGCTCTGAACTCCTGTTATTGAGTAAAATTACCTTAAACAATCTCAATAAGCATCTTATTCAACCTGTTCACAAAGCTTGCAGGATCATCCAAAGTCCCTGACTCAGCAAGCACTGCTTGATCGAATAAAATATTCACCCAATCATTAAACTTGCCAGCATCTTGCTGAGAGGACAGTTTAGAAACTAGAGGATGCTTAACATTAATTTCAAATATAGGCAATGAAGGCGGCATCGCTTGTCCTGCTGCTTTCATCAGTCTTTGTAATTGAAAGCCCATATCATATTGATCAGCAACCACACAAGCTGGTGAGTCTTTTAAACGACTACTAATTCGCACTTCTTTGACTCGCTCGCCTAAAGTAGTCTTAACTTTTTCTAAGAAATCTTTATACTCCGTTTTTTGTTGCTCTTGCGCTTCTTTGTCTTCTTTATCAGCTAATTCACCTAAGTCTAGATCACCTTTGTTGATTGCCTGAAAGTTTTTACCCTCATAAGCGTGAAGATTTGACATTAACCATTCATCAATACGATCGAATAATAAAATAACTTCAATATTTTTTTCACGAAGTTTTTCTAAATATGGACTGTTCTTGGCTTGGGCATAAGTCTCAGCAGTAATATAATAAATTTTATCCTGACCTGTTTGCATTCTAGCTATATATTCATCTAAAGTAACATTCTGCTCTGATGAATCGCTTTGTGTTGTAGCGAAACGTAACAATTTAGCAATTCTGTCACGGTTAGCATAATCTTCACCCGGGCCTTCTTTAAGAGTGTTACCAAATACTGACCAGAACTTTTTGTATTCTTCAGGGTTATTTTTCGCCAAAGTTTCTAATTGATCTAAGACTTTTTTGGTTAAAGCATTTTTAATGCTATCTACAGCTTTGCTCTGTTGTAGTATTTCACGCGAAACATTTAATGGTAATTCATTAGAATCAACGATACCACGCACAAATCGCAAATAACTTGGTAAAAATTGTGTCACGTCGTCCATAATAAACACACGATTGACATAAAGTTTTAAACCATAGTTTTGATCACGCTGCATTAAGTTGAATGGTGCAACAGATGGAATATATAACAAACAAGTATATTCTAACTTACCTTCAACTTTACTATGAATATTTACTAATGGCGGCTGATAGTCATGAGAAATATGTTTGTAAAACTCTGTGTACTCTTCTGGAGTTACATCTTTCTTAGATCTTAACCAAAGCGCAGTAGCTTTATTGATGGTTTCGTCTTCTTCTATAATAGTTTCATTTTCTTTGGATTCGCTATCTTCAGCTTTTGTTTCAGTCACTTCTTTTTTCATAATAACTGGGAAAGCAATATGATCAGAATATTTGCTAATAATATTTTTAACCTTCCAATTGTCGAGGTACTCTAATTCGTCTTCTTTAAGAGAAATAATTATTCTGGTACCAATTGTTGGTTTATTAATGCTTTCTATTGAATAACTGCCGTCACCTGTCGACTGCCATCTAACGCCATGACTACTTTCTTCATCAGCACGTCGAGTTTCAACGACGACATTGTCAGCAATCATAAATACTGAGTAAAAACCAACACCAAACTTACCTATCAATTGGGTATCTTTAGCGTTATCACCTGAGAGTGAATTAATGAAAGCCTTGGTACCAGACTTAGCTATAGTTCCTAGGTTTTCCATAACGTCGGTTTTGTTCATCCCGATACCATTATCTTCAATAATCAATAACTTGTTGTCTTTATCTGTCTCAACGCGAATATGATAGTCTTGGTCATTTAAGTATTTTGCATAGCTGCTATCAGATAAAACTTTAAATCTTAACTTATCTAATGCATCTGAAGCATTAGAGACCAACTCTCTTAAAAAGATCTCTTTATTGCTATAAAGGCTATGAACCATTAAATCCAGTAATTGCTTAACTTCGGTCTGGAAACCATGGGTTTCTCTTGATGGCGTGGCTTCTTTTTGGCTTGCTGCAGTCATATATCTCTCCGATTTACCTATATATTAATCAATATTAATGAGTACTAATTTAGGGCTATATTGTAATGTTTCAAGTCTGATAGAAAAAAAAGAACAAAAATTTAACAATAGCCGTAATATAGGTCTTTGTTTTATTTAAATTAAGTTAAAATATGATATATTAAGTCTCGTTAGTTTCTACATATGTATATAAAAGGAGTTAAGTATGTTCCGACCATTCAAATCCCGTATCATCTTCAAGAGTATTGTTCTACTCAGCTTAGCCGTCTCTAGTTTAAGCTTTGCTAGCAATACAGAAATGCATAAGCTATCAGAATATAAAGCTACTGAATTGGTGACCAATATTGCCTCATCTATGTCGAGCGCTAGCGTAATTTTCCGAGGGCAACCTTATGTTGTCAAGTTAGTTAAAAGCCCGTCAGATGACATTAAACTTTTAACCCTATCATTTGTAAATAGCTACTCAGAGCTTTCGACGAATGAACTTAAAATGGGCAAACTTTTAGCCTCAGATGGTGATTATCAAATAGTGCTTGGCGCTAATACAGAAGCAATGTACTTATTAATTACGAGCTCTGAAAATAATTATAGAGGTAATAAAAACTTGCTGCTCAAGTCAACTGATGGCATAAGTTGGAAATTATCAAAATCATTTCCAGCAGAATGGGTGCTAGATGATCTAGAAGTGCATGGAAGTAATCTAAGCGTTACTTGTTATAATTGTGAAGATGAAGCTAAACCAGCATATATAATCTCTAATAACAACGGCGCTACTTGGCATGAATATGGCCTACCTGAATCAGCCGGTGAATGGCAATTCTCAGGGGTTAGCAATAATAAATTATTTGCGATAGCAACTGTTAGAGACACTAACGATAGAGCTAAATTAATACCAGTATTGCATTCTAATGATTTAACAACTCGTCACAATACTTGGGTCAAATCTGATATCAGCCATCTATTAGAAACAACTGCTGTATATCAAAATACAACTCTTAAATTTACATTCTCAGAAGTTAATAAAATATTTGATGCAGGCGATGCTTTGATTGCTCTGACTGAGTACGAATCTCTTATTGATGGATCAAAGGGCGTCTATGCAAGTAAACATTTTGCTTGGTTCAGCAATGACAATGGCCTCACCTGGAGCTTCATCAATGTTGATTTAAATGATGAAGTTATTACGCAGGTAAATAAAACTGCTAATAAATATAACATTGTAACTGCTAAAGCTTTATCTCTAGAACTGGAAGAAGACGAGGAAGGCAATACAGATGGCAAAGCCTCTTACAACGATCTTCTAGCTTTCTTTAAGCAACAAAAATATAGCTTCTATCAATTTACAACTGAAGATTTTATTCATACTGAAATGGTGAAGCTAGCTCCAAGATATGAGATCTTGAATGCCATGGGCTTTAATTTAGATTATCAAAGCAGCGCTAAAGGCTCTTATGCTGATGCTGTAGTTGTGCATAATGTTGATGATGAATTGATGATTGAGTTTTATCGGATGGATGCTTAATATTACTTCTACCGTATAAAAAAGGCGACCTAGGTCGCCTTTTTTTATTAATAATTAGTAATTGTTCATGCCCTTTAAGTTGAATGGATTACTTCTTCCCCTTGGGGAAGTACCCTAAGTGATCCCCACAAAATTTTTTCATAAAAAATCAAGTTAATTTTTAATTTATTCATATAATTACTGGTTTTCACCATTTTGTTGCTCTATTTCCT
>JACCDT010016624.1_pt1 | contig 20238 bp, 21 predicted proteins | sample 7446291 | NCBI WGS metagenome assembly JACCDT01 (sample SAMN15323446, study PRJNA562643) | freshwater metagenome | isolation source: river surface water | place: USA:Blue River Watershed | collected 2017-08-17 | reverse complement strand
TGGGGTAGACCTAATCAATTTGGATATTATTGGGGAAACTGGGGCTGGTATCAGCCGTTCCCATACATTTGGTATGATGATTTAGGTTGGAGACAAAGAAGTGTAATTCATGTATATGAAAATGGTAGAAGAGATACCATTAGAAGAGAATCGGTTTATACCACTTTTGGTTTTGGTTATACAAATAATGAACAAGTTTCTTTTTGGGGTGCAGTTGGGAGAAAAAAGGGGTATTTTATTTTAGATTACACAATGTCTTATGATATCGATCAGAATCAATATTACCCATACGGTAGAATTGATGAAGTAGATTTCCCATTAAGTAATAATGACTTTATTAAACAAGGTACATTATATCTTGGTGGTGGTAAGAGATTTGGTAAGTTGGGGGTTCATGGTATGATCGGATTTGGTAATGAAGTTATTAGATATCAGGGGAGAGATGCTCTTGGAGGTATATCATTTCCTAAATCGAATTCAAACTTTACAACATTTAAATTTGGTATAATAAGAGACTTTAAATTCTTTACATTAAAATTAGACAGAGATCCAATAAGAAACTTCAATCAAATAAGTATTGGATTGCATAATAAGTAATGAAAAAAATATTATTTTTTATTTTTATTTTTATTTCGATAAAATCGTTCGGTCAAACCTATACACAAACTTTCATCGATAAATGTAGTGGTGAAAAAAAGACGGCCACAACAACGATGATTAATGGTTATGCAACTGTTTCATTTTATAATCAAGTAAGAACATTCTCGCCAATGGAAGTACAAACAGGGGTTGTACAGGCGTGGCTATTAACTACAAAAGCCACATATGAATCTCTTACTTGCCCTGTAATTAATAATCCTGTTGTACAACAAGCAGTAACAAATGCTGCAGCGCAAACCGCAGCAAACGCAGCATCAGCTGCTGCTAGTAGTGCTGCATCATCAGCTGCATCATCTGCAGCAAGTAGTTCCGCAAGCTCAGCGGCCAGTAGTTCTGCTAGTAGTGCTGCCGCAAGTAGCGCTTCAAGTACACCACCACCAACAGCATCAACCCCACCACCGGCTAGCAGTGGTACACCATCTTCATCATCGCAAAACTCTGGTGGATCATCTTCATCATCTAGTTCTAGTTCAAGTTCTTCTTCAGAAAGTAAAACTGAGACTAAAACAGAGGCTAAGACGGAATCAAAATCTGAAAGCAAGAGTGAGTCTAAATCAGAAAGTAAGAGTGAGGAGAAAAAGGAAGAATCAAAATCAGAATCTAAAAAAGAAGAAAAGAAAGAAGAATCTAAAGAAGAAAAAAAAGAAGAATCTAAAGAGGAAAAGAAAGAAGAAAAAAAGGAAGAGAAAAAAGAAGAAAAGAAAAAAGAAAAAGCGGCAGTATCAAATCCAATGTTATTGTCTTCAGATTTATCAGTTATAGAATCTCCAGATGGTAGATGGTTGCAATCAGCGACAATCGGTGTTTCTAAATCATCTTTGATGGGTGATGAAAGTTATTCTGCGAATACTGTTATTATGAGTGATTTAAAGACATTTATAGTTAGCGGTGGTTATACTAAAATGGACTTTGCTAATGGTAAACTAAAAGCCATACATTCATATTCAACAGCATTTGCTTATTTAAATGGTAATTACATGAATTTATTAGGTTACACATATATTAAACCAACCCAAAAATATGGGGTATTTGGTTATAATGTTGGTATAATTAATTTAATGCTTAAAAATATGGATAATGGATTTGATCATAATATGTCATCGTCTGTTGTTGCATTTTGGACTAAACCATATCAATACAGTAAAAAATTAAGTATATCTCCACAAATATTTACAATGATGTCACCTATTGCTTGGAATAGTCTTACTGGTGAATCAACAGTCAGTAAAAATTTTGGCTTTTTACTTGGTTCATCCTTTGACTATAAAATCACAAAAAGATTTGGTTTTACTATAAATTATAAATTAAGTGGTAATACGGCAGCGGGTTCACCGTTTTTAAGTAATTTCTTAATTGGATCAAGAATGATACTTTAAACTTCTTTATCTATTACCAATGGCTCGGTATGTGTTCTTTGTCTTTTAACACCGTATTCTGTTGTTGTTTTAGAAATTGTTGCCCCTAGTGATGAACAAATTAGAAGAATGAATATAAGTAAGTTTAACATATTTGTATTTTTTTTATATAACTATTAGAAAAATACAACAAAAATATTATAAAACCTAGAAAAATTGAATAATAACAAGAAGTTCTTTATATAATACAAAAATAAAAACCCCCGTTAAAACGGGGGTCTTTTTTGGCAAGAAATGACTAAACGTACCTCTATTATACGCTTATGAAGTAATATAAATTATTTTACATTATTTGTCAACTCTTTATATAAATTTAATATTTCAGAACATTTTTCATAATCTTCAGTATTTTCATAATGTTGCATTATATGATCAATCAAAATATCTGGTTCATTCTTTAGTAATAAAAATTCTGTATTCCACTCAACTACTTCATTTGTTTCCAGCTTTACTGTGGCATTTACAGTGTATTTGATTTTTCTTTTTCTAGAACCTAAAAGTTCTTTAAAACTATCTATTACACCGTTGTAAATTAGATCTTTGTTCTTTTCAAGAAAGTCTTCAAAGTTTTTGTACTTTCCTTTAACAAATACATTGAATTTGTCATTTTCAGTTTTCATCGTTTTTAAACGGTTTTGAGTAAGTTGGGTAAATTATTTTCCAGATTATATCTCTATAATCTTTCTTGTCTAGCATTGAAAATAAAATGGAAGGGTTATCACATTTTAACGCTTCTAATGCAAAACATTTTCTATCATCAATATTACAACTTTTTATAATTCTGGCAAAATCAATTAGAGATTTTTTTTCTATTTCTCCATATTTTTCTACAAGACCATCCGCAGTGTTACTCACCCAATCATAAAATTCATCTGGTACTTTATCTAAAATCTCATCAAAGGGTTTATGATCTTTTAAATACTCCCAAATATCTCTATTTGAAATATTGGTTAATATTCGATGAAGGCGTTTGTATTCTTCTCCTTTGATTTTCATACGAAAACCGTTTTTAAAACGAATAACGTACCCTTCTCGGTCGTTGGATATTTGTTCTTTCAATAAATCATAACCTTCGCCCCATGTTTTATATAACATAACAACACGAAATCCAATATTGGAAATCATATTTGTAAAACGAAGATCTTCGTTGTTATTACGAATGTTTACCTCATTTCCTGATTTTGTTTCAATCATTCCTAATAGGACAACATCTTCATAATCATACTCACAAACTATTCTATTTTCTTTGTAAATTATTTCAAACAAATATGTATAGCCAGTATGTAATCTTTCAAAGTTATATTTCTCTAAAAGTTCTTTTCCTTTAATTGCTTGCGGTGATGTAAATGATCCTCGAGTAGCCAATATCCATTCACCTTTTGTCTTTGGTGTTGGTTCATAGTACGGATTATCAAAATCAGGTAGATTATTGGGATCAAAGAATCTTTCCATTCCGGTTTCATAATTGTTATTAAACCAAATATTGTATCTTTTTTCGTCACTCAATTCATATTCATAATAAAAAAGAATACCTAATGACCCATCCATTTTTTCATAAACCTCAAAAAATTCGTTTGGTAAATCTTCTGGTTTATGTTCCTCGTAGTTGAAGAATTTTTTAAATGGCCTAGCAATTATATCTCCTTTCGAATTTGTAACCAATCCACGACACTGTATGGTGACATCATCCCACAATCTTTCATATTGAACCCTTGAAGAATAATTCCAAATGGTTAAATCATGTATTGGATGTGTTTGTTTTAATAGCAAACCATCTTGATAATATTTTTCTAAATCTTTTAAGGAGACCATTACGGTTTGTTTGAGGTTGGTAAATTTTTGTATAAGAACTAATGAACTTACTCAATTACAAAGAAATTTCAAATCGATTTTTCATCTGTACCAGTTTTTCATCGGGTACATCATGTATGTTTTTGCTACCGTGTCTATTTTCAACAATTAAAGTATGAATTCTGTAACGGTATCTTTTTGCCATTTCAAAATACGGTTCCATTTCCCATTCTTGTGTAAATGTATTTGCGACTACTATTTTTGAAAATTCTAAACGCATTCTTTCCGCACATTTTTGCTGACATAGATTATGTGCTTCTTTTAATTTTGTTGCGTCAAAATTGTAGTTACCTTTTTCATCAATAAAAAAATTATCAGCAGACAAAACATCTGGGATTTGCTGCTGAGTTGTTTGTAAAATAACATCACCTAGAGTTGATTTACCTGAACCAGGTATCCCTCTAAGTAAAATTAAATCACCTTTGTATTCTTGTGCTGTCTCTTCCATGCTTCTCTATAAGTATTTCTAATTTCTTGATATCTTGTTTTAATTCAAACACCTCATTTCTGTAATGTTTTGCAATTAAAAAAACCATTATAAGCATAATAATGGTCGCTATGAATAAGATTTTAGTTTGTGAGTCTTGTTTCATTTGCTCGTTTATATCATAAAAATAAATAAAAAAATCCAAAAAAACAAATTACATATTATTTTAGAATGTTTAAAAATAAAAAGGGCCAGTTTGACTGGCCCATTTCTTATTTTACCGCTTCAGTTGCTGGTACTGCCGGTTGAGCTGGGTCAGCTGGTGCTACTGAGGCTTCTACTACGCTTGCCGTTGAATCAGCTGTAGGTACAGCAGCTGTGTCAACTTGAGCAGCAGTTGAATCTGTTGCTTCCTTTGTGGCAGATCCTGAACCACATGCTGTTAGTGTAAGTGCTACACCAAGAGCCAAAATAAATGTATATTTTTTCATACTATCTTAAATATAAGCAAAAAAAACCTAAAAACCAAATAGCAATAAAAAACCCCAACAAGATGTCGGGGTTTATAGGTCTTTCGGCGGATTCAACCCCGCTTACTTTTGAAAAAAACGAAAAGGTAATCGACAAAGAGAACCTTCAAGCATATAAATATATGTGTTTTTCATAAAAAGTCAAATATTTAGTAAAAAACTATATGATTTTCGTTTTTAAGACCATTTTTTCTTTATAAATCAATTTAACCGGTTTGTTTTCCTTAATTGTTCCCATCAAAATCTGATCACTTAAGAAGTCCTCACAAAGAGATTGTATGATTCTTTTTATAGGTCTAGCACCATAAGCTTCTTCTTTGTTTCTTTGAATGATTTCATTCAAAACAGAATCATCAAAAGAAACAAGATATTTTTTCTCTTTCAATCTATCTGATAACTTATTGATTTCTAATCCAATGATCTTTTTAAGTGATTCTTCATTTAAAGAATTAAATAAAATAATATCATCTATCCTATTCAAAAACTCTGGGTTAAATTGTTGCTTCAATGATTTTTGGATCATTGTTTTTTTAACCTCATATTGTTGTGTTTGACTACTAGTTGTTGAAAACCCAACACCATTACCAAATTCCGATACTTTTTTTGCCCCAACATTCGATGTCATGATAATCAAGGTATTGGTAAAATTAACTTTTCTACCGAATGAATCTGTAAGGTGTCCTTCGTCTAATATTTGAAGTAAAATATTAAACACATCTTTGTGTGCTTTCTCAATTTCATCAAATAGGATAACTGAGAATGGATTATTTTTAACTTTTTCAGTTAATTGACCACCTTCATCATAACCAACATATCCTGGAGGAGAACCAATTAATCTAGATACCGCGTGTTTTTCCATGTATTCACTCATATCAACACGAATAACCTTTTCTTCTGACCCAAATATTAATTGAGCTAAACTTTTAGCTAAATAAGTTTTACCTACACCTGTAGAGCCTAAGAAAATAAACGAACCAATAGGTTTTTTATTGTCTTTAATTCCAACTCTATTTCTTCTAATGGCTTTAGATATAATAGAAATTGCATCGTCTTGACCGATTACTTTACTTGATAATTCAGTTTCTAAATTAAGTAAATTACTTACTTCGTTATTATCAATTTTTGTAATTGGTATTCCAGTTATGTTAGAGACGATATCATAAACATCCTCAACTGTTACAGGTATTAAATTACCTTTTTGTTTATCTAACCATTTATTCTTTTCGTCTTCTAATTTTTTTATGACTTTTCTTTCCTCATCTCTTAACTTAGCCGCTTGCTCATAATTTTGATTTTTGACTACTTCGATTTTCTTTTCTTTAATTTCTTCAATTTCCTTTTTTAATCGTTCAACAATCTCTGGGATTTTTGTTACGACTCTTTTTTCTGAACCAAGTTCATCTAAAACATCAATTGCTTTATCTGGAAATTGTTTATCAGTCATATATCTTCCAGACAATCTAACAATTGTTTCAATAACCTCTTCACCATATGTTACTTTATGGTAGTCTTCATATGATTTTTGTAAATTATTTAATATTTCAATTGTTTCAGTTTCTGTTGGTTCTTTTAAAATGATCTTTTGAAAACGTCTAACTAAAGCTCCGTCTTTTTCGATATGTTTTTTAAACTCATCAAATGTTGTTGCGCCGATACATTGAATTTCACCTCTCGCTAATGCTGGTTTTAAAATATTAGCCGCATCCATAGAGCCACTAGCATTACCTGCACCAACCATAGTGTGTAATTCATCAATAAACACAACAACGTCTGGGTTTTCTTGAAGTTCATGTAAGATTGCTTTAATCCTCTCTTCAAATTGTCCACGATACTTTGTACCAGCAACAAGAGATGTTAGGTCAAGTGAAACAACTCTCTTATCTAATAAATTAGAAGGGCAGTCGCCTTTAGATATCATTAGTGCTAATTTCTCAACTAAGGCTGATTTACCAACCCCAGCATCACCAACAATAACTGCGTTATTTTTTTTCTTTCTTGAAAGAATTTGTGCAATTCTTTTAACTTCTTTATCCCTACCCACAACCGGATCAATCTTACCTTCTTGAGCTAATTTAATTAGATCCCTAGAAAAATTATCTAAGATAGGTGTACCTGTTGTACTTTTTCTGTTTTTCGGATTTGTTCTTTGATTTTCCTCGTATTCGAAATCTACTGGCATAACTTTTTGATTTATAAGCAAACATACGGATTTTTTTTCATAAAAAAAAAGATAATGGTTGACAAAATGTCTAAAAAAATGTCTAACGAATGTCTAAATGTCAGTTTTAGACATTTGGTTTACAATTTGCAAAATGCTAAATAAAAAAAAAATAAAAGCTATGATTACATTATTTAAAGACCCGTTTTTTGATGTTGTGGACAAAGCGTTTGACACAACACGTCTTGCGGTTGGGCCGCAAACAAGTATTCGTAAAAATGAAACCGAATACAAAGTTTTATTGTCAATTCCTGGTTTAACTAAGGAAGACCTAAAAATTACAACAAAAGATGGTATATTAAAAATATCATTTGAAAAACAAGAAAAAGACGAAAAAACATATTTCGTAAATAATTTTGTAAAAGCATACAATATTCCGGATGATGTTAAAGAAAAGGATATTGTTGGAAAAGTTGAAAATGGTATTCTTGAATTAACATTACCAATTGACAAAAAGAAATCATTGGAAAGGTTAATTTCTTTAAATTAACGTTTATTGTTGCAAAATTAAAGCCCCATTAATTGGGGCTTTTTTATTATTTTAAAAAGTCTTATATTTTATAAAAAAGAGAATATGGGTATTATTTCAGAAAAAATCGATGGTAAGCTGATCCACGTTGATATTAAATCAACAAATATTAAATCAGCGACATATAACACAGAAACATCACAATTGATTATTGTGTTTAATAATGGAAGTATTTATGAATACGAAGGTGTTCCTTGGGAGCTGTTCACTAAATTCAGAATGAGTGATTCTCAAGGTTCATTTTTAAACAGTAATATTAAAACAAAATATAAGTTTAAAAAAGTCAGTTAATGAATAATCTAGTAGATGAACTTTTAGAATTATCAGATCCAGAGGTCGATAATAAAATTATTAAATCTTTTCAAATAAAAGATCATTTATGCCCTACAATATTTGATAAGGGTGGTGATGGTTCTTATGTGATGAAAAAAGAGATTGTCGACAGATTATTGGAGATTACTGATAATTTTATTGATTTTACTGGGGTTGATTTCTTTATTCATGACGTTATATTAACAGGTTCATTAGCTAACTATAACTGGTCTGAATATTCTGACGTTGATTTACACATATTGGTAGATATGGGTGAATTGAATGATGGGGATACATCTACAGCTTTGAATGATATTGTAAAAGAATTTTTTGATGCTAAAAAAGGTATGTGGAATGAACAGAACGATATTAAAATTAAAGGATTTGATGTTGAGATATATGTTCAAGACGTGGATGAAGAGCATTCATCAACCGGCGTATATTCTATTCTTAATAATGAATGGGTAGTAGAGCCATCAGCAAAGAAAGAAACAATAGACACAAAACAAATTTTAAGTAAAGGTGAGTATTTTGCAAAGAAAATTGATACTTTATTAGACTCTTTTAGTTCTGGAAATGATGTTACAAAACAAATATTAGATCTAAGAGATAAACTCAAAAAATTTAGAAAGACCGGTTTAACTACTGGTGGGGAATATTCATATGAAAACTTAACATTCAAATTGTTAAGAAGAAACGGATACATAGAAAAATTAATGAACTTGAAAAAAGAGGTATCAAACAAAAAATTATCTCTATCATAATTGTAAACTGTATTTTTTTCCTTTTATTCAATATTTATTGATTAAGAATAAGCTTATTTTAATATTATTACAATGGGAGATTTAAAACCTATAGGTAGCGAAAAGCTACAAGGAGACGAAAAAATGAGGAGAATCCTTGAGTTAGCCTACTATAACGAAAGATCATCATCTTCGAAGCAAACTAAAAATGCAGAACTTGTAAAAGAAAGTTCTAATGGTGTTTATGGTATTGTTAGAGAAAAAGATGGTTATTATGTGAAAAAAGGACTAAATGAACAAGCCTTAGATTATATCGGTGGATTGTTTATGAAGAATAAAAATAGATTTACATCATATGCTGAAGCATTGAAAAGACTTGAGCTGTTGAGTTCTCAAGAATTGAATGAAGAAGTAACAAAGTATGTTTTAAAACCAAATAAGCCAAAAGAAGAGGCCCAAACACCTCAAGATGCTGTAAACGATATGCCACCAGCATTACCTCCGGCTGGAGACACTGAACCAGCACCAGCACCAGAAATGTCTGCTGATGAGCCACAAATGCCAGAAGAGGAACCAGGAATGTCACCTGAAGAAGGTAAAAGATCAGATTATATGGCGGAAATTCAAAAATTTGCAGGAAAGCTTGGTCAAGAACTAAGAGATCAGCAAGTTAAAATGGAAAGCGATGATATTAAATACGTTTTGAATATGATCATTTCTGCTGTTGATCTTGACAAATTAGAAGAAGACGACATTGAAGAAATTGGTAAAAAATTCGATAGAGATGAGACTGAAGAGCCTGTAGCTGGTGAAGAACCTGCACCAAGTGATGAACCATCTGCAGAAGATAAACCAACACCTGAAGATGATTTAGCAGAAAGAATTTCTAAATTAGAAGAATTGGTGAATTCAAATTTTGAATCTACTGAAGAGGAAGAACAAGATTTGGGCGAATTTTATTTCTTTGATACTGATGAAGAATCAAATGATTCAAAAGAAGAAGAGATGATGCATGATGAATTAGATATCACTCCTGAATTAAATGATATAAACGAAAGTATCAATACTACATTAAGTAAATATTTTGAATAATGTATCTACTCTATATTAATGAACTGGGTCAAGACTATAAGGGCCAAAGACAATATGAATTTATCTTTGGTAATGATCCAGACACATTAGTAGAAGAGTGGTTCATAATCCCATCTGCAGGTAGAGCAATACCACCAGAAATAGAAAGTATTGATTTAGTTGGGCTATTAAAAAATTGTGATTTAAAGCTTGAACTAGTACAAAATTCTGACTATTTTGGTGTAATCGACGCTGTTGATGGGATTGTTGCTTTAGGTTGGGAAGCTTTTGATATGGAGGCTGAAGAGAGACCTATAAGGATTTCTTTTCATTTTGCTGAAGAATTAGAAAGTGTAACTACTAAATTAGCAACTAAGGGGCTTAGATTAATTAACGAAGAAATAAATTTTAAATTAAAATGAAAAGAGCACAATTAATAGAAAAACTAATGTCTGAAGGATTTTCAGAAAAAACCTTAGTTAATTTTAATGATAAACAATTAGAAAAGTTCGCAAATAAGATCTTGAAAGAAGCCCAAACAGTTACAACAACAAAGACTGTATATAATAGTAAAGATCCTAAAGATGTTGCTGCTTTAAATACCGCATTAAAAGATCCAAATGTAAATAAAGACAATATTGAAGTAAAAGAAGATGAGGTTATTTCAGTTGGAAAATTAAGAAAATCTAAAAAGGTAAAACCGGTTTTCAAAAACTTACATGAGTTTGTTGAAAATACAATTAACACTAACTATCATAGTTTAGTAACTAAAGGTGATATGGTTTCTTTAGTGAAAGAAAAGATTAATGAATCTTCTGAATTAAAAGAAAGGTCTATACCAAGAATTCCTGAATTTATGAGTTTTGATAGTATTGTTAGTGCCGGTGAAAAAGAAGCACCTGAAAAAGATACACCAGATGTAGATGCACCACCAAGAGAAAAACCAGATGTAGATACACCACCACAAAAAAACCCTAGAAAAAGTCCATTTAGAAGACCGGACGAAAATCCTGTTGTGGAACCAGATCCAAAAGCAAAAGTAAAAAGAATAAATTCGATGCAAATGGCAGCTGAATAATTAGACTATGAAAATAACTAAAAAAGAGCTATTATTAAGAGTAAAGAAAAACCTTAATGAAATGCCAATGACTTTCGATTCACAAGACAGACCACACCCAGATGTTGAGCGTGATTTGGCTAATAAAGAACACCCATTTAAAAAAGTGAATTTTCCTAAGGATGTTGATGCACCACATTCTAATTTTGAGGAATTATTAGCATCAAAAAGATATCGTCAAATTGTTGACAATGTTAGAAGATACACAGGGTTACCAACACTTTCACCAAATTCTGTTAATAGTATTTTAGGTACTATGATGCAGGTACAAGGAAGAATCGAACAAATCGAAAGTAGACACAAAAGAGAATTAGAAACATTAGCAATAGAACTGGTGATGAAAGAATTGGGTGTTGAAGAGGGTGATATTGTTTATGAAGCAAGTTTAACAAGACCAAATTCCGAAGGATTTAAAGAAAGTGATCCAAATGAAATGGAACCAGAGGAGATAGAACTTGATAAAGAAGTTTTAGACGAATTAGAAGATCTTACATTAGAAAGAGCTAAAAGAAGAATGATCAATGCGATGATGGCTGGGGCTTCATCTAAAGGTCATTACATGTACAATTACGCAACAGAAAGACTTATACAAATAACTGGAGAAAGAAATATTGCTGGTTTATATGGAACCGTTATGTCAGCCGCTGATTCAATGCTATGGCAGATGGGTAATATGAACTTAGGTTTAAGCGGGGGTGGCGGTGCACCAATGGCTGGTGGAAAGGAGAGAGTATTTCCAAATGAAACACCACCAAGAGTTGTTGCAACGGCTATTAATTTTCCGATATTGGTGCATGAATTAATGAAAGGTACTTATGAGGTTATTGCAGCAATGCATGGACAGTCAAAAGACCCTAACGTTGCCACTAAAGTTATTGAACTTGAAGATTCATTACAGAAAGAGATATGGGATTTAAGATTGGGACCAGCAATTTGGGATATTATTAGAGACTCATTCCCTGAAGAAATAATTACAGACGAAGATAAGGTTGATATGCAATTGATTATGTTTCAACATATAATCTCTAAGCCAGCTAAACCTTTTTTAGTTTTCATGAAAGAAGTTTTATCAGGTACTCAAAGCGGTAAAAGATTAATGGGATTATTATATGACATGATCAATAGAGAAATTAATGGTTATGAATATCAAGCTTCAATGAATGAATTTAATAGAACATTAGATCAAATTGCTGAAAAAACTAGTGATGATAGTTTAAAAGATTTATTATCCAATATTCCAGGTATTTCACTATCAAGTGACGAGGATGACGAAGAAGAAGATGATTCAGGTTTTGATAAACCTAACAGATAAAATAAAGGTGGTTTAAATAACCACCTTTTTTCATATTTATATATATGAACAACAAAATAGAACAATTAAAAGAGTATGCACGTATCATTAAAGATACACCATATGCGTTGAGAACATATCTACAAACGTATGATAATACTCAGAAGAAATATGTTCCGCTTGAATTGTTTCCAGATCAGATTCAATTATTAAAAGATTACGAAACATATAACGAAAATATTACTAGAAAGTATAGACAAGCTGGTGTTACAACAGTAACAGCTGCGTGGTTATCAAAAAAACTACAACTAGCAAAACCAGAAAATCCAGAAAGGGTTTTGATTATTGCTAACAAAAGAGATACCGCAATTGAGATGGCGAATAAAGTTCGTCATTTTTTAGAACAGTGGCCAGAATGGATTAATGTAGGATTCTCACCTGATAAAAATTCAGAAAGTAGATTTAGATTAAATAACGGATCTGAAGTAAAAGCCGTTGCGACATCTGCAGATGCTCTTCGTGGTTTCACACCTACAGTACTTGTATTTGATGAGGCCGCGTATATTGAAGCTGGTGAAGACTTCTGGGCAGCTTCTATGGCATCTTTGTCTACTGGTGGTAAGATTATATTAATTTCAACACCAAATGGTTACGATCCGATTTATTATGGTGTATATGAGCAAGCTGTTAGAGGTATTAATGACTTTCATATTACTGATTTAAGATGGTTTAAAGATCCACGTTATACTAAAGATCTAAAATGGTTAAAAGTTCCAGATATTGTTCATTATATGTTGAATAGAGAACAATATAATGATGATGAAATAACATTAGACGATCCGGAATATAGTTTAACAAAATATACCCAATACATGGATGATGGTTATCAACCATATTCAAGTTGGTTTGAGTCCATGTCGAAAAAATTCAAGTATGATAAAAGAAAAATCGCTCAAGAGCTTGAATGTGACTTCTTAGGATCTGGTGATAGTGTTATACCATCAGAAACTATGGAAAAAATTGCTAAGACAATGGTTAAAGCTCCAAACGAGAAATATATGCAAGGTACTTTATGGCAATGGAAAGAGCCATTAGAAGGACATAGATATATTATGGGGGTCGACGTTAGTAGAGGTGATAGTGATGACTTTTCTGCAATTAATATTATCGATTTTGATGATAGAGAACAGGTGTTAGAATATATTGGTAAAATACCACCAGATGATTTAGCATCAATTGCATATAAGTGGGGTGTATTATATAACGCGTTTATTGTCATAGACATAACTGGAGGTATGGGTGTTGCAACATCAAGAAAATTACAAGAAATGAATTATAAAGACTTGTATATTGATGGTGTTAATACTAAAAATATGTGGGAATACAATCATAAAGCATTAGAAAAAATACCAGGTATAAATTTTAATAATAAGAGAACACAAATTGTTGCATGTTTTGAAGAACAATTGAGACATGATTTTATTATTAGATCACATAGGTTACTAAATGAATTAAACACATTTGTTTATATAAACGGTAAACCTAATCACATGAAAGGTGCTCATGACGACGGAATTATGAGTATGGCGATAGCAATGTATGTTGGAGACATTTCTTTCACACAATTAAAAAGAAACGAACAACAGAATAAAGCTATGTTAGAATCATGGGTTATGTCTGAAAGAACATATGAGGCCCCACAAAATAGTGTTTATTCATATGGGACATCTTTTGATCAAGTTGGGATGATGCAGATAGATAGTTCACCATATGCAAAATCATCAACAACAAATACACCAGCTAAAGAACAATATTCACAATATTCATGGTTATTTGGATCAAAAAAAAGGGTTGATTAATCCTTAAAAATTAATTAGATTAAATAGAATAGTATTTATATAGTATGGCAAATCAAGACTTGACCGTTTTTCAAAAATTAACCAAAATATTTGGTTTTCAGAATAGAGGTGACCAAAATCCACCATCATTTAATTTTTCTAGAGAAGAATTACTGAAAACTGATGATCCAGTTGAATTTGAAAAGGCTAAATTACAGGCACAACAATCTCAGTTTCTTTTTGATAAGTGGGCAAAATTAGATAATTCATTATATAATCAATCCGTTTATTACGAACCAAATAGATTAGCTGCGTATTATGATTTTGAATCGATGGAATTCACTCCTGAGATTTCAGCAGCATTAGACATTTATTCTGAAGAATCAACAACAATATCTGAAAAGGGTACAATATTGAGTGTTTATTCAGAATCTACCAGAGTTAAAGATATTTTAACTGATTTATTTGAGAATAGATTAGACATCAATACTAACCTACAAATGTGGGCTAGAAACTTATGTAAGTATGGTGATAACTTTGTCTATTTAAAAAGTGATCCAGAAAAAGGTGTGATTGGTTGTCAGCAATTACCAAATATCGAAATAGAGAGATGGGAGGGAGCAAAGACTAGAACACCAAATCAAGGTGAAATAAAAATGCCAACTAGAGAATTACGTTTTAGTTGGACAAACAAAGATATGGAATTCCAATCATGGGAGGTTGCTCACTTTAGATTATTAGGTGATGATAGAAAACTTCCTTATGGTACATCTATGTTAGATAAAGTTAGAAGAATCTGGAAACAATTACTTTTAGCTGAAGATGCAATGCTAATTTATAGAACATCAAGAGCCCCAGAAAGAAGGGTGTTTAAGGTGTTTGTTGGTAACATGGATGATAAAGATATTGAAGCATATGTACAACGTGTTGCAAGTAAATTTAAAAGAGATACCGTAGTTGATCAGAGAAATGGTCAGGTTGATATGAGATATAATCAAATGGCTATTGATCAAGATTACTTTATACCAGTTCGTGACCCAGCGGCGCCTAGTCCGATTGAGACATTAGCCGGAGCGCAGAACTTAGGTGAGATTGCCGATATTGAATATATTCAAAAGAAATTATTAGCAGCACTTCGTATACCTAAAGCATTTTTAGGTTTTGAAGAAGTTGTTGGTGACGGTAAGAATCTTGCTTTGATGGATATTCGTTTTGCAAGAACAATTAATAGAGTTCAGAAGTCATTAATTCAAGAACTAAATAAGATTGCGTTAATACACTTATATCTTTTAGGTTTAGAAGATGAGTTGGAAAACTTTACATTAGGTTTAACAAACCCATCATCTCAAGCAGATCTATTAAAGATCGAGCAATGGAAAGAAAAAGTTACTCTTTACAAAGATGCAACATCAGATCAATCTCAAGTAGGTATTCTACCAGTTTCACATACTTGGGCTAAGAAAAATATCTTAGGTATGAGCGATAATGAAGTTATTCTAGATCTTCAACAACAACGCTTGGAAAGAGCTATGGGTACTGAATTAACTAACACCGCTAAAATAATCCCAAGATCCGGTGTATTTGATGAAGTCGATTCTAAATATGGTATTCCAGAAGAAGAACGAGCTAAAATAGATGCAGCAGGTGCAGAAGGTGGTGAAGATGGTGGTATGGGAATGCCTCCTCCAGGACCATCTGGTGGGGGTGGTGATGCAGGAGCTGAACCATTAAGTGAGAACAGAAAAATAAAAATTAACAATTTATTAGGCGAGAGTACTGATATTTCAGATTTATTTGATCTTGAGAAGGCTAAGAAGAATATTTATGAAATAGAAAATAAAATAAAAGATATTTTAAATCAATAAAAATGAGCAAAATCGGCATCATTAAAAGTAAGTTAATAAAAAAATTAACAGAGTCTTACGGGGAAAAGAATAAAACTGAATTAAAGAGTATTCTTAAATCAATAACTGAAAACAAAAAATTCAAAGAAATGTATCTGTTTTATGAAGAAATGGAAAACAAATACATTGAAGATAAAGAAACCGCAAAATTATACGTTGAGGGGCTTGAAAATTTATTAAATAGCCAATCTATCAATAATGATCTTTTAGTGTTTTGTGAAGACTTGAACAGAAAATTGGGTGAATTTGAGATTGAGGGTAATGAATTATACGAATCTTTAGATCAGTTATTTACACAAGATACACTATCTAATATTGAAAATAAGGTAATCGCTAGAAAAAAATTAATAGAACATTTAACAAAAAAGAAGCAAACCTCAACTGAAGAAAAAAATATTGTACCATTCACAATGAATGAGAATTTATTATATGGGGTTTTAGCAAACAATTTTAATGTACTTTATGGTAATACATTAAGTGAAGAACAACAAGTTGAATTTAAAAACATAATGTCTTTAACTAATGATGATATTGTAGCAAAAACAAACGAATTAAAGGAAAATATTAATTCAAAAATCGATTCAATTCTAACCGAATCTACAGATGGTGAAATGAATAATAAATTAAATAAGGTAAAAGAGGAAGTTAATAATAAAGAAACTTCCAGATTAAATTACTTTAGATTGATAGAACTAAGAAACGGTCTTGATTAATTATCAAGACCATTTTTCTTTTTTTGAACATAGATAGCTTTATTAATCTCAGCACGTCTTTTTACTGAGGGTTTAACAAACTCTTGTCTTTCTCTTAAATTTTGAACCTGTTTCAATCTTTGAACTTTATACTTATAAGTTCTTAGTGCGGATTCTAGGTTCTTTTCTTTTTTTAAATCAATTATAATCATATGGAATAAATATAATCTAGTTTTTTGGAAAATTAAAATTTTTTTCTTATTATTATACAACACCATAAAATAAAAAAAAATTATGTAAAAGTTAATGAAAATTGGAAAATATATTCCTTTAGGGGATTATAAAGAAGTAAAAATCGGTTATGGCACCGTAGATTATAAAAATTTAAAAACCATTTATTTAAAACTAAACGCTTGGGTGGCCCCTGAAAATGAAGAATTAGATTTTGACAGAACAATAATGTCAGCACGAAAATCTATAAAAGAGTATATTAGGTCATACGATTTCAACAGTTATTTTAAAAAAGAAAGTATTGTTGACCTTGATATTAGAACAAAAGGTATAAAAGTAGATAAAAGGTCTTTTATGAACTTGGAAGTAACTTTATTTGTAGATAATTTTTTCGATGTTAAATCACAAAATATCAAAACTTTACTAAAAACATTTATTCAAACGTCGATTGATAACTGTTTAACTGATAAAACATTATTTAATTTTAATAAATGTAAGATTTGATTCAAAAATGCTTGTATTTATATGGTATATTAATATATCAATAAATGAAAGTATTGGGACCAAATGAAACGGGTAAGGGGATTTTAATAGAGTACGACGCTGGACACATCTCACCCGAAGATTATAAAAACAAAAATATAATAACAGAAATACAGAATAAGGACACCGATCAGGATCTTATTCTGTATGCTGTTTTACAAAAATTCGATACCCCAAATAAGAATGGTAGAATTTATCCTGAAAATCTGTTAAAAAGGGAAAATGAAAAATATCAAACAATCATAAAAAAGGGGTCAGCACTAAACGAATTAAATCACCCATCTTCTTCTCTTATCGATCTAGATAGAGTATCTCACACAATTACCGAAACTTGGTGGGATGGTAAAACTCTTATGGGTAAAATTAAAATATTAACATCTCCAGGTTGGAAAAAAATGGGTATTGTCAGCTGTAAGGGTGATCAAGCCGCTATGTTAATTTTAAATGGGGTTACATTAGGTATTTCATCAAGAGGTGTTGGATCGTTAAAACAAATCAAAGGACAAAATATTGTTCAAGACGATTTTGAATTGGTTTGTTTTGATTTAGTTTCTTCACCATCTACCCCAGGAGCTTACGTATTTCAAGATATTGGTGACAAGGATAAATTCAATGAAACTGTTGAAGAAAAACCTATTGTTGAAGATAGAATGAAAAAACTAATGGGTAAGTTAGATTCTTTTCTAAGCAAATAATAATAAAACGAGAAAAAATCACTCTTTTCAATATTGAAAAAGAGATTTTTTTGATTATGTGTATATTTATATAGTAAATAAAATAAAAAAGATGACCGAAAAATCTATTCTAGAACAAGCATTACTTCAAGTTAATACACTTGAAGAAGCGGTAAAGCAAAACGCAAAAGGTATACTTTCTTCAGTAATGAAGCAAGAACTAAATGAGTTGCTTAAAGAGTCAGAAGAAGAGGAAGAAGTAGCAACTGAAGAAGATGTTATGGAACCTACAGAAGAGGAATCAGAAGATATGTCAGAACAGCCAGATTCAGATAATGAAGATGAGACTGAGGATGCTGATGATGAAGAAATCCCCTCGATAAATGATGAACCATCTAAAGACATCGATGACGAGTCTCCAGAAATGGATGATATGCCGTCAATGGGTGACATGCCAGCTGCAGATGATGATATGCTTGATATGACTAATGCTTCTGATGAGGAGGTATTAAAAGTATTTAAAGCAATGTCAGATGAAGATGGTATTGTAGTTAAAAAGGACGGTAACAATATCGAACTTAAAGACGAAGATGATGAGTACATCATTAAACTAGACGAATCTGAAGAAGAGGAAGAAGAAACTGAAGTTTCTGAAGACTGGAACGAAGAAGAGTCTATGGAAGATGTTGCTGAAGGTGAAGAAGAAGAAACTGTTTATGAAATTGAATTAGACGACGAAGAAGATTCTGAAGAAGAAGTTTCTGAAGACGATTCTATGGAAATTGAAGCAACAGAAGCTGCTAGAACAAAATGGAACACTCATGGTGATAAAAATGAAGCTAACAGAGCTGGATTAAAAAGTAAGAAAGTATTTGCTGCAGGTGCAATGAATGAAGAAGTTGACAACCTTAAGAAGCAAAATGCTGAATACAAGAAAGCTTTAGTTCTTTTCAAAGAAAAACTTAATGAAGTTGCAGTGTTCAACGCAAACTTAGCTTATGCAACACGTTTATTCACTGAACATTCTACAACAAAACAAGAGAAATTGAATATTTTAAAGAGATTTGATTCAATTTCAACTATAAACGAATCTAAAAATCTATATAATTCTATCAAAGCAGAACTAGATACTAAAAAACCAGTAACAGAGTCTGTAGTTGAGAAAATTGCAAATACTCCTTCAAGCTCTTCTTCACAAGAAATGTTGGCTGAATCAAAAGCTTACGAAAACCCACAATTCAGAAGAATGAAAGACTTAATGAGTAAATTAAAATAATAAACTAAAAAAAAACAAATAAAACAAACTAAAAAATGGGAGCATTATTAGAATCAGGTATGGTTGGTAACATCGGTCTTAAGCACTTACGTGTTATCAAAGAAGATACCATCAAAAAATGGGAAGACTTAGGATTCCTAGAAGGTCTTGACGGCCATCAAAAAGATAACATCGCACAGTTGTATGAAAACCAAGCGTCTTATTTAATCAATGAAGCAGCAGTTTCTGACTCTTCAGGATCATTCGAGACAGTGGTATTCCCTATCATCCGTCGTGTTTTCTCTAAATTATTAGCGAATGACATCGTTTCTGTACAAGCAATGAACTTACCAATTGGTAAATTGTTCTACTTCGTACCTAAAATTCAAGAAAGACAATCTGATGCACACAGACCTCCGTTTGGTATGCCAAGCAACAATGATGCTGCAACATTAGGTTATGAAACTGGTACTACAAGTGCTAGAAGTCTTTACGATCGTTTCTATGAAGGTTCAGATGCTGCTGACCAAGGTCTTTTTGATTATTCAAAAGGTTCTTTCACAGTTGCTGAAGTAAACCCTCATGCGTTCGTAACTTTCTCTAATGGCGCTCCTTCTACAAGCACAGCTGCTTTAAGTGGTGCATCTGTATCTAGCGCTATTATCGTTCTTTCTGGTTTCACTAAAGACGGTCAAGGTAAATTAGTAGGTGTTAATGGTAATGCTATGGACACTGAAGAATTCTTAGCTTCTTTACAAGTTGAAATCACTGGTAACACAACTGCTAACAACGGTGTTAAAAACTTTAACATTGTAACTCAAAAATATGGTAAAGGTATTGTTGAGTATGGTAGAAAAGGTGGTTCTGGTCTTAACAGATTCAATGATATCTGTGACGAAGAAGGTTTAATCTACCTTAACGTTGACTTAGAATCATA